>ENA-OOXC01001246-OOXC01001246.1-human-gut-metagenome-genome-assembly--contig:-NODE-1246-length-15867-cov-1.701809_pt1 | contig 15867 bp, 13 predicted proteins | sample MGYA00241578_ERZ501325 | MGnify/ENA primary metagenome ERZ501325 (study PRJEB25962, sample SAMEA2042737) | human gut metagenome | biome: human gut; feature: human-associated habitat; material: faeces...
GTGACGGAGAGTTCCAAAAGGCGGCGATCGCCACGGCTCTTCTGCAGCAGGCTGAGGTTATTTTGTTGGATGAGCCCACGGCGTTTTTGGATGTAGACAGCAGAGAATCAGCGCTTTGCACCCTGCGCGAGGTCGCTCTTGGGAAGCATGTTTCGATTATTTTTTCGTCGCATGATATACATACTGCGGCGAAGTATTGTACCCGTGTTTTCGGGATGCAGGTCGGGGATAAGAGAGATCAGGATATGGATTCGGAGGATGGAAGGTCTTTGGCAGAGTTGATCGACACTGGACCGGAGTGTACACGTGAGCAGCGGGATGCGGTGTTCTCGAGGTGTTTCAGATATTGGGGTGAGGATTCCGAGAATTAATTTTTGGGATTACCAAGAAGAATTTTTGGAAAAATTTTGCATTTAAGGCGAAAAAGACTAAATTTGCATTCCTGTTTGTGAATATTGTGAACATTCGTGAAAAATATAAAAAAGTAAGATAATGAAAAGAACATTTCAACCTTCTGTACGCAAGCGCATTAACAAGCACGGATTCCGCGAGCGCATGTCAACTAAAAACGGTCGTCGCGTATTGGCAGCTCGTCGTCGTCACGGACGTAAGAAACTGACTGTTTCTTCAGAGGAGAGATTCTAATATTTCTCCACAGAAAATTAAAAAAGGCAATCGAAGTTTTTCGGTTGCCTTTTTTAATTGTTTGGTCGGCGCGGATACAGATTGTCTCGATGACAACTCACGATATCGGTTACTGCTCAGCCAACTTCGCTACCTCCTCTTTGGTCAGGCCTGTCAAGTCAGCAATGGTGTCCACATCTAACCCCTTCGCTATCATCTTTCGCGCAATCTCATATGCTTTTTCTTCACGTCCTTCTTCGCGCCCTTCTTCGCGCCCTTCGTCATGTCCTTCCTTATGACCTTTCTTAAGCGCATAGGCGATTTGATTGTAAGTGTCTCGTGCAGTATTCATAGCATTAACATAATTTTTACGTTCCTTATCATCAAGCCTCGCATACTCCGCCACATCAAACAATCTTCCAAACACTCTGTCTCTCAACGTTGCCGGCCGCTCCAGCAATGTCGACATGTTCTTCAACAGATACAGCCACTTGTCCAAATCCGTCTCCAACTCATACTCGCTCTTGTTGAACTTCGCCACTTCCACAAACACAAACTCCAGTTTGTCCGTCATTCGTTTCAATGTCTTTGTCTCAAGCAGCTGATACCGATGCTCCGTGGGGCTTATAATGTAACTGACCAGAATCCGCTAGGTTCGGCTGCCGGATATGGCAGTTCGTTTCCTCTTGACAGGCAGATGACAACCGACCTGCTGGGCTTCTCCAGTCTGGATTACAACAGTGTCGCTGCGCAGTTGAGCCGTGGTAAGGCTGAAAGGGCAGTTGCATCTGCAATTGGAGCCATTGCATTGACTCTCAACAAGTTTGCTTCGGACTGCTGCATGTATATGTGTCCCAACTATGGTTTCATCAAATTCCCTGACTCCCTCACCACAGGCTCCAGCATAATGCCTCACAAGAAGAATCCAGATGTCTGGGAAATCATCCGCGGAAACTGCAACCGGATAATGGCAACGGAGGGTCAGATAAGCATGCTGTGCAGCAATATGCCTCATGGCTATCACCGTGATTTCCAGCTTCTTAAGGACATTCTCTTTCCAATTCTTGAGCTAATGCACAAGTGTCTCTTCATGGCAGAATACATGCTTGGGAGCATCATTGTAAATGAGCATATCCTCGAATCCAGCCCAATCTACGACTACCTTTTCACGATCGAGGAGGTGAACCGCCGCACTCTGGCAGGCATGCCGTTCAGAGACGCCTACAAGAGCGTTGGCATAGAAGTCAATGAAGGCCGATTCTGCTACAAAGGCTCTCCCCTCTCCCACACCCACATAGGCAGTCTGGGCAACCTCTGCAACGACCGCATCAAAGCGAAGATGACCTCTGCCTCCGACTTCTAGAAATCCTCGGCTTTTCCATATGGACATATCACACTGTTCTTGTGAAAGACAACGGCAAAGGCAGTAAGAAGGGTTATATCTGGGTTATAGTCAATGCGCAGGCTGGTCTTTCTTTTGGGTTTACAATGCTAATTCATTCGAATATCCTTTACACAGCGGGCGTATTGGGCTTTGTTTGTAGTGGCTACGGTAAGGTTTCCACTACCAAGACGTAGGAAGCCGATATCGTTCGCATCGTTGCGCTTTCCGTTGGGGCCGTAATTACCCGAATAGGGGCCAAATGACCAATATGTCCTTGAATACAGATTATAGGAGCCAAGAGCCATATAATAGTTCATCATGGCGAGTTCCATCTGGTTAGGAATTCTGTAGCCTTCCGGGCAATAACCTGAAAGATAAGACCCCCTGGCATCGATGTTTGCCTGGAATATTGCAAAATCGATGGGAGATGAAAAATCAGTGTAGCCAGGGGCAACTTCAAAGCGCTTGTACAATCGGTTCGCGCTCGACCACTCATCGGCATAAGGAAGGTCTGTCGAAGTATAGTCCCTTAGAGCCGCAGCATTGAGGTGAGTTGCCTCAAAAGTAACGGAACCATCAGTATTCTTAGTTGTAGTAAGAAAATCAGCAGGGGCTTCCTTGATAGGTGCATCGCTGTCAATACCCAAATTTCTTACACATCGAATTCCGTATGCGGTGATATTGCGGGATGATGGCCACTCATAACTACTCTGATAAAGAGAAGAGGTAGAAAGCCCCTCCTGTCCCCAGATAACAATAGGACCACGACCATATGTATGGTTTGTACTTGAAATGACGAATTGATACCAGTCATTCTCATCATTACTTGCTTTCTGTGCCGGAGTTCTGTAGTACAATCTTGCAGACTGCTGTACCACGCCATTACCCACAAAAAGTCCTACAAGTTGCTGAATGGAAGCCAGATACCATCTCACCTCATCCCTCTCGATTTTTCCATTTCCATTGTTGTCGCGGTTTCTCGCCATACAGAAATAGCGTAGTGACTTGTAGGAATCCTGCATCAATGGCGTATCATTAGGGACTTCATAGTTGATATATGTGCCCCAGCTGACATTCGGAGCAATGTCTGTGATGGTGCTGACCGTTGTGCCCGACGGGGCAAGCCCCCACTCAAAAACGGAGTTGGCCCTGCCATTGTATTTATCAGTATTTTTTCCGCTATCCGAATATCCCCCACCGACATTATATTCTTTTACCTGACCCGAAAACTCATCCGTACACTCAAGCCCCCAGGCAGTCTGCAGCACATCATAAGACGGATCGGTATTGAAAATACTCTTTATGGAATGCTGCTGAATGGTAATGACCGAGCCCGTGGATGTGGATTCCAAATCGATGCTGGAATTGGAATCACAAAGAATATGCATAGTCCGGTCATCTTGATTCACAAAGTACTTCCAAAGCGTCGGACTCTTTCGCTTGGTAATAGGATGCTCTTCATAGTAATACTCATCCACGAAAGCGGTAACGCAGATTTTCGGTCCCTCCGGGTCTCTTGAACCGTTTTCCAGCAGTCCTGAATCAAAATCACTCTTATTCACTACCGTTGTGATATCTCCACCGGAGTTGAAAACCCTATTAACCTCATTTCTGTAATCAGTGTATAACCCAACCTGATTCTTGATGTATTGGACAAGCTGAATGATATCCATACACCCGTCATTATGATATCCGTAAAGGCCCTCTGTGTCATCATCTTCAGGATTGGCCTGAGGGATAGCCTTACTTTCAAAGACTCTTTGAGTGTACTTCCTTCTCTTGTCCGCATAATAGCTCTTGTTATCGTACTGCTTATTCAATCGGAAGTGAACCCACTTATAATCAAGACCATCCGCGATATCAATACCGTTAATCTTTTTAGGAGCGCCCTCTCCGAACGGAGTCTTTACCTTCCATGTAAGCCTGTCAGCAGTGGAAGTAACTGTTCCATCCCCTCCGACCGTAACAAAATTCTTTGCGTGGAAGGTCATGGTCTTGGAAACATAGTGGGCATCGCAAAGCGCAATTTCCTCTTTGGCAATGATCACTTCACCGCTAGCGCCCGGCTGATTCTCCTTTGCACCGGTTTCCACCTCAACGCGGATGTTATCAACCGAATTGACCGTAACGGTATATGTATAACTATGGTTGCGCTCTGTATTGAAATCCGTAACATTGGTGTAGGTATCAGCTGCCCATCCGGAACCGGAAATGGTACTGCTCCAATTACCAAGATGAATCAGATACTGCACATCAGCTCCAAGAGTCTGGCCGGCAGCATCGTTCTCCAGCTTCATCTCAACTCTTCCAGTCACAAGTACATAGGTTGAGAAATCATTGGCATTCTGGAACACCCTAAGCGATCTGTCAACATTCTCGCCGTGCAGACTCGTGTAATTGACCTTTACTGTTTGGTTCAGTCCTGAGGCCGTCTTGCTCTGCAGGCTACGTTCATTGTACTTGGTAAAACTACCATTTTTGGGTGCCTGGCGATTCTCAAGCATATAGAACGAAAACTCTTGAGTCGTTTTCGTATAATCCTCGAAATTGCGCCAGTCCGTTTCAAAGAAATATGGAGCATAGGTCTCATACTTGTCAGTAGTCGCATCTGCAGGAACAACAGCTGCATCTGTAGTCTGCGGCACAAGGAAAGAAGTAAGCGGAACATTGACCACTTTCCATTGCCTTGCTTCAAAACTTTTTATCTTTTGGCCCTTCGCATCCGGCCTTGTTCCGGTCTTGAATACAAAACGGACCTTTGAATCTATTCTGTCCAGCTTCAGCACTTTTTCAGCACTGTTGTTCAAAACATTCGTTTGCCCTGCCGTAATAGTAACCCCCGTAATTGAGCCCAACATAGGGAAATTGATGTTTCTGTTGACAGTCTCCTGATTCAAAACCAATTTGAACTTCAGAAGATCGGCCTCGGTAGCAACACTATGGGACAACAAATCCGATGAAATGCGCGACATGTCGGAATCCAGGTTCGTAATCACATAGAGCTTGAAATTATTACCAGATGATGCTTTGATTTTAAAACAGCCTTTAGTTGGAGTACTCGCTGTGGAGGAATTGGCAACATACCAGGAATCATCCGTTGAACTCAGAACATTTGCCTCACTGGACAACAGGGAGGAAGATGTCAACCATTTTCCATATAGTTTATTCCCTCCAGAATCAAAAAGAAAAATATACAGATTGCTGATGGCATTCTCACTGTTATAGTTCTGAGTGGATTTTGTCTGAACCTGGATCAGTTCCTGAGGGCCGAAATTGACATAAAGCCAACCCTCACCTTCTCCAAGGGATGAGTCAACATACTCTATTTGCTTCACACAACTTTGCGAAAGAAGCAAAACAAACAAGGCGATGATATAAAGTATCTTCTGTTTCATAAGCATCAGTCAAACGTTGTTTCATTGGAAATCGGCGTCCAGCCAGAGACCTCAAAATAAACGGAAGCGTATTCCGGATTGTAGAACACATTGATTATTATGTTCACATCCTCGTTGCGACATATATCAGTCAAAGGAACGGAAACACCGAAGTCGTCAATATAATCAATCGAGGACACATTTTTATGAAAATTCTTTTCAGCATCTTTAAATGTCAACACATTTTCCTGGGTTTTTCTCACCGGGATCATCTTCCAATAAAAGAGATTCTGGTCCGCATCATTAATTTTGGACTTAACATCATCTCCGGTAGTGTAGGAACAATAGATCTTGTAGTCTTCATTGCGAATCAGCATTCCCGGTTTTTGAGTACCTATAGTCAATGACTGCTTGGTATTGGACAAGGTAACAAGCGCATTGTTAGTTTTTGAGATATTGATATACTTCTTCTCCGATACATTTTGAATATATCTTACTGTTGACGCCCCTATGCCGCTTGATTCGCCAACATAGGAAGCCACATTAAAGGTCCAGAAATAACGTTCAACTTCATTAGAAGCGAGAAGCTCATCGACAGTATTGAAATAGTACTGCTTCATACCGCTTCCATTGCTTCTCAGAAAATAATTTGCTCCGCTGTTTCTGATAATGAAATATGTATTCGGACGATTTATGTTATTCTCGTAAAAACCCGCAAACTCTTCCCCTTTAGAATAAACATCCATCTTTGCAGCCTCTACAACGGCGGACACGGTATTTTGGGCAAAAATTCCCCCACTGAAACTAAGGCTCATATTGGAGACGGCATCAAGGCCCGTTTCAAAAATGTACTGATCAATGACTGTCTCCATGGTGCCCGGCTTAATGTAGGAAGAAACAGTTGCTTTCTCTGCATTATTGATGGAAACGAACTCCCCGTATTTATTTCCGTCAGGCACCGCGTGCCCAACCTGCTGGAAGAGGTATCCGCGGTCGGGGTTACGTGCCCCGAGTTTGACAGACTGGAGGAAAATGTTCTTACTGGTCGTATGGTTGCGCACTGACACCCTAAGCCGTCCGCAAACTCTGACAAGTTCAGCATTGAGGACATTCTTTCCCGGGCTTATGGCTACCGAAGAAATCAGAGTAAGAGGCATACCGCCAGTTCCAAAATCAGGCACTTTGCTTCCGTCTGGAAGCTTAAGCACAAACTTCTTGAAACTATCACCAATAGTTTCACCAACGTCAGGGAAATCGTCAGGGAAGGTGAAAGAAGAAGGAGCATTGGCAATAATATAGATATTGTACTCTCCTCGATTGATATTGGATATGCTTACCTTGGCAGCAGCATGAGAGGCACCCATTGTAACCTGCGCATTATCATCCCCTGTCCAGGAGGCATAGCGTACAACCTTATTGGACTTGTCAGTAACCCAAACGTGCAGGTTATTCATCTTGTCACCATCCGCCGCTGTCCCCGCTTTGGTGGAGGAGCCTATGTTCAGGACAAGGCTGCCGGTCCCGTCCAGAATGGCTTCAGGACGGCTCTCCCTGTTGCAGGCAAGCGCAAGCAGAAGAATAAAAGCCCCGATACAGTATTTTGTAAATGCTCTCATCTCTAAAGGAATAAATCTTCGTTAGCCTGAATCTCATCCCAATCCTTGATAGTTACCGAAATCTCAAGATCGGATTTATTGACAAGCAATGTATAAGAATAAATCTTGCCCGGTTCCCATTGCATCTTAGGAAGCGGAGCGCTGTGGATGGCGTTACCGGCTTTTTCAGTCTTGAAATTGACAGTGGTCTGCTTTGTCTCAGCTGGCGAGCAGGTCTGCGGGATGCAGAAAACCAGTCCCTTGTCATCAAAAACTGTAGTTGCATTGCTTCCGTTGTACTTCGGAAATGGCTTGGAGCCTATCCATTCGTAGTACTTTCCATCATCAAAATAGGTGGCGTCCCATTTGATCACATCACTAAGATAATTGCCGTCTTCGTGAGTATATTGAAGAGTTCCTGTAGGAATCAGTCCACTCAGATGGAACGATTTCAGCTTATCGGTATAGCCATCCTCGATGAACGGGTCATTTTTGAAGGCAATCTTGAATTCAAGAGCACAGAGTGCGTGTTTGAATGCAAACTTGACCTTATTCTTAATGTTGCTAGCAGTTGATTCAACGGTTTGGAATCCGACCAGCAAATCTTCCTTTCCGGCATTGATGGCGTATTCAATGAAAATATCGTCCACATCAGACATAGCGTTAATTGAAAAGGCGGAACCGGAATATGGATGATATGCCCGGAAACGATAGAATTTGTTCAGATTCCAATACTGCAGATCGTCGTAAGTCCATTTTTCTTTGTCAATGTCCCAGCTGACTTTCTTGGCGGCAGATGAGAGGAACACATTGGTGCAGTTCTCGTCTCCGGCAACATCCGAATAAACGCCGAACACTCCGAACGGGTGCTCCTTAAGGTTGCTGTCTGTTGTCTGTATTACACCTTTTCCTGCGCCTGCCTTTCCGGCAAAGGCAGCATCCACCGCCTTTGCCTCGAATGTCAAAGCAAATCCCGAACCGGGTTTATCCTGTTTTGTACAGGAAATCGCGAGCAGAAGCAATGATATCAGCTGCAATGATATTTGGTATAATCTATGTTTCATAGTGAATTCTTTTCAATCTTTAGTGTAAGGAATTCTGTTACAGTGAGGTACAATTCGTATAATTTTCCAGGGGACATTTTCAGATAAACACTGCCGCTGAGCTCCTGATCCTGAAGTGAGGATACCCCTGTCCAGACATCACAAAGCAGGGTGAAATCCAGTTGGACGCTTTGTGGAAGCACATACGATTCACACAAGTCCACCTGGTTTGCAGGACTTTCCAACTCCCCGTTCCAAAGTTCATATGGTTCCGCTTCGCCTTCAAGAGTCCAAAGGGGCTGGGGAAGACTGATGAAGCTGCCTTTATGTCTAAGCCCGTCAAGAGTCAGTTTTTTTATGAGTATTCCCGAGGATGACTGCAGTTCCTGCTTGAGATAGATACGCAACAGGCTCAGAGGCCTCTTGAATGTGAGGCTGACAAAGCCCATAGTCTGTTCCGCTTCCCTGTTCAGTACAGGCTCGGTGTAAAGGAGATCATAGTCCATTGCAGTGTCGTAGGAGTCGAAGCATATACCTTTCTCTCTGTCAAAGGAGGCATAGCCGAGCGGGCTTGCAGCGTAAAAATCGAGAGGATAGTTTTCCTTCCAGGAATATGGCTCAGCGGGATGCCACAAGCCGGCGTCATACTGCAGAGGCATAGATTCAATGACAGGCACGCCGGTCTCGGATTCAAAAGCCCAAACGGCTGGAAGTTCCGAGCCTTCCCGGGACTTGGTATTCGGAGATGTGGCCAGCTCGAAACGCAGGTCATAGCTCTGAATCTTTCTTCCTCCCTGGCTGTCGGTGCAGCAGATGACCGACACCGCAATTAATTGCAGTATCAGGACTCTGATTGCTATTACCACTCCCCTTTTCATTAACCAATATTTACTTCTCCGTTGTTAACTACATTCCAAGCATCAACCGATCCATCAAACTCTATAGGATACTGACCAACGCCGATATGGATAGTGTAAGTGTATTCCATACCCATTACCCAAGATTCCTGACGCAGATTGATGTCGAAATGACATTCTGCGGTTTTGGTTTCGACTGCTCCCTTTCCAACCTGAATCTGGTATTCAACTATCAATTTTGGATGGTAGCTTCCGGATTGCAGCAGGGATTGCGGTATGATGAGTTTGGAATCAGGATTGAAATATGTCTTGTTGGATAGTTCCTGACTGCCGCTGAAGACATTGAATACACTTGTTCCGGTTGCTCCGGTCTTTCTTGAGGCTTCATCTACAGTCCATGCGTTGTCGGTGTATCCTCCTTTGCTGTAATTGCCCCGGGTACAGATGCCAACTATCTTGATTCCGAGCAGAGTTACTTTTGTGCCCGCCTCGGCATCTAGGGAAATTCCCATATTGAAGCTGAGTTTGGAGAGCTTCTGGCGGAAGTTGGTAGGCACACCGCTGAACCCTGAGAAAGATTCGTTTTTGGTTTTGTCTTTGGCGATGTCCGCTACAAGTATTTCTGTGGTGGCATCCGCTTCTACATCCCAATTGGAGATTGCTACGCCATCTGTGCTTACTCTGACTTTTGAGCCTTTCAGTGAAGAAGGCGAGTAGGAGAAGAATGTGTATTTATAATTATCCCAGTAGTACCGAGTTGTTGTGCTCCAGTATTTCTCCGTATTATTGTAAGAGACTTCTTCTTCATTAATTCGCACATCTGCATTTGCCCGGTCGGAAGCATTGTCCCAGGAGCCTGTACTGGCAATGAAGTAGGCTGTGGAGATGAATGTGCTTGTGGTTGGATACCCTACCGCGGCTTTGGTCATTGCGGTGTTGAATCCTATGCGTGACTTCTGCTCAAAACTATCGTCAGGTACCACCTTGGTGCACCCTGCCAGCAGGCTTGCAACTAGACAAGTCTGAATGAGCCGGAAGATGAGGATATGTATTTTACCACGCATGATTTGCAAGAAAAGAATTAGAAGTCTATTTTGAAGTCACCACTACCCCAAGGCTGCTGGTCAGGTGCCCAGGTGATGAGGTTGGAGTCTATGTTGAATACTATATTGAATGTTAGATTCCTGTTGATTACAAGTCGGCGTCCTGTTGATGCAAAGAGGTCGTAGAAGCTTACGGAGGCGGTGATTGGTGAATTTGTATATGAGCCATTCTCACCATATGTCCTTTTGGTATATGTAATCTCCAGACTCGGACCTCCATCTGCAAGATAGAGCTGCGGGAGGAGGAAGAGTTCGGAGTAAGGGGAAAGGCCATTTGCCGGGATGGCCAGAGGAGTCGATTCGGAATATGGGATGGTGGTTCCATCAGAACCTGGCTCACTACTATACCAGGTGTAGGAGTAGACTCCATCGGCAGCTTTGTTCCAGGCTCCTATGTTGGACTCTGATGGCATTGTGTTGGAATATGTGCCCTTTTGAGGCATGTTTTTGATGACAATGGATTTCAGGATGAATACTACGTCGCCATTATTGTAACTGCCGCTACTATGTCCATTTGCGTAATCTTTGTGAAGATTGAAGGTGAATCCGGAGATTTTTGAAAGTGCGTGACGGAATATGGTCGGGACGACTGTGTAGGTTCCGACATTCTGATTTGCGGTCTGGTCGGTCTGTACATCGGCAATCATTATGTCGACATCCTGGTGGGAGTTTACGTCCCAGTTGGTGATGGTTATTCCGCTATTGCGATCTATCTTCGTAGAACCCTTTATGGCTTGAGGGCTGTAGGAGAAGAAGGTGAGTTTTCCTGCGCGTGGCCAGTAGTAGGAGTGGTCGGCATCATGCCAGCTGGTTCTGGATGCGTCGTAGGATATGATGGCGTTTTCGATGTATGGTTTGGCATCGGAGCGGTTTGCCGCCCAGGTTTTTCCGTTTTCAAGGTAGAAGGCGCTTGAGACGAATGGGACAGTGGTAGGATAGAGTCCTGCCGCTTTGGTTTGGGTGTATTGGACTACATTGTAGCTGATCTGCGACTGCACAGACTCCGACTGCTCTACCTTGGTGCAGGAGAGCGTCAGGGTCGCGAAGCAGAGGCTCCAAATTGCTATTTTACCGAATCGTTTCATCTCTTTCATTTTTTGGACCCATCGGGACGGTCAGGTCCCGGTGGGTAAGGGGGATTAGATTTCTACAGTGTGTGACTCAGAATCCCAATTAACAACCTGAGGATCCCAGTAAATCCTCTGCTTTGTCAGATTGAAGTTGTAAGTGATTTTCTTGTTCATTGCCCAAGTATGATCTGTGCTGTGGATGTCGTAGAGAGGAACTACTGTCTCTATTTCTTCATCACTGTATCCGTCAGCAGCATAATATGTGCGAACGGTATATTTGATATAAAGATGAGGAACAGTGGATTCATCTCCTGGAGCATAAGTATCAAACTTTTGAGGAAGAATGAGGATGTAATTATTGTGAGCTGATTCACCTGTATTCTTTGTTCTTTGTGGTTGAATTTCTCCACCAACAAACTTTCCACCAGCATTAGGGTATCCGGCAGGCTCGGTAAACCACAGTGTTTTATCAACAAGTGTGCTTCCCTTTGTCCAAGCATCCTTTGTTACTGCAGAAGTAGCATCATCATAAGTATACTCATAGGAACCGGTAAAACAAGTCTTGCAAAGAGAAACCTCATTAAGGAAGAATTGCTGATCACCTGCCTCATACTTAGATCCACTCTCTCCAGTATGTCCATTAGCATAATCATGCTTAGTGTTTGGAGCCTTGGTATCAACTGTTTGGAAATTGATAGCTACAATCTGAGAGAGCTTGTGATGGAAGATAGTAGGAACACCCTTCTGCCAGGTTCCACCTTGCTGAGTGGTATTTGCCTTCTGTTCCTTCTGTATGTCCGCAACCATAAGGTCTGTTTCCAGATGTGCTGCAACATCATAATTAGAAATTGCCAATTGATTATAACTATTGGTAACAGTAATAGCTGTAGAACTGTGAGCTGACTCCTGATACATGAAAGGACTGTATGACATAAATGTCAGCGCATCATTTACAGGCCAATAGTATGCAGTAGCAGTTGACCAGTAATGCTGAGTACTGTTATACGAAACTTCCTCAGGTCCGAAATACTTGGCCTTTCCTGTGCTTTCTTTATATGCAACAGTTCCGAAAGTTGCAGATTCAGGATATTTATTAGTAGCTATCAAAGCCTTGGAAGAAGCCTTATAAACAGCTGTTTCAAAGGTAATCTACTGGTCTGTAGACACAGGTCTCACCTCGTTTTTGGTGCAAGCTGCCAATGCTACACCGGCTGCAAGTGCAATAAGGATGTTCTTTTCCATAAGCAATATTTTTGTTTAATTATCTTTGGGACCCATCGGGACGGTCAAGTCCCGGTGGGTAAGGGGGTTAGATAGATACAGACGGGCTTTCTGGAGTCCAATTTTCAACCTTAGGATCCCAGTAGATTCTCTGCTTTGTCAGACTAATTGTATATGTAATCTTCTTATTCATATCCCACTTGCTGTGAATATTGTAAAGAGGAACCGTAGTCTCAATTGTCTCATCGGTATATCCATCTGCAGCCGTAGCAAGAACACCGTCCTTATAGTAAGTACGAACAGTGTATTTGATGTAAAGGGACGGAACCTTTGAGCCAGTATTTGTAAATGTCTGAGGGAGAACCAGAAGATACTTAAGCCCTCCATTCTGATTATTTGTTGTATTAAACGTACCTCCACTGAACTTGCCAGAAGAATTAGCAGTTGTCTCTTTATACCAACCGGTGGATTCAACAGAAGTAGAACCATTTTTCCAAGATTCTTTTGCGGCCTCTTCTGTTCCATCATATACGTAAGTACCTTCGAAATAAGTGTTCTTGAAGCTCACCTCATTAATGAAATACTGCTGATCACCTGACTTATATTTATTATTTTCAGATCCATCACGATTGTCAGCATAGTCTTTCACTTCACTAGGCTTCTCTGTATTAACTGTCTGGAAATTAATAGCTACAACCCGAGAAAGCTTATGATGGAAAATTGTAGGGACACCCTTCTGCCAAGTACCACTCTGAGTGCTGTTTGCCTTCTGTCCCTTCTGTATATCCGCAACCATAAGGTCTGTTTCCTGATGTGCTGCAACATTGTATTTAGCAATTGTCAGTTTATTGTACTCGTGAGTAACAGAAATCTCAGTACCACCTGTCTCCTGATACTTGTAAGGGCTGTAAGACATGAAGGACAGTGAACCCTGAACAGGCCAATAATACGCCTTTGCAGTTGACCAATAATAGTCTGTATACTTCACCTCAGATAAATGAATGTACTCTGTTCCGGTTGAACTTCCACTAGCAGGCTCACGATAAGCAACTGTACCAAAGGTATTGTCAGTATCATAAATATTACCTTCAATCATAGCCTTCGTAGAGGCTTTGTTGACTGCAGCCTGGAAAGTAATCTCCTGATCAACCTCCACAGGTCTCACCTCGTTTTTGGTGCAAGCTGCCAATGCTACACCGGCAGCAAGTGCGAAGAACAAAACTTTTTTCATAATATGTAAAAAATTAAATAATTGATATATAATAACTTAAATTTCAATCTCATGCTCCTCTCTCTCCCAGTCATCCACCGTCGGTTCGAATCCACCGCCACCACTCGGAGTATCCGGCGGCGCCGGAACTTCAATCACATCATCAATCAGCAACCAATGGTGCTTCTTGCACAAATCCGACTCGAACAAATCCGAAATCTCATACTCCTTCGTCAGATTCCTTCCATCCACAGTCTTGATATCGAATGTCACTTTCAACTCATTCTCACTCCCCGGAATCCTGCCGAAAGTATTGAACACATTACAAACCACATCATCATCCCCATCCTTGCTCTTCAGCAGATCGATATATAGACTCACCGGAGGCTCATAATTCGGAGTCCTCGTACTCATCTTCACTGACGGAGCCATGGAACTCAGCACAGCCTTAGCCGACGAAACATACTCCAAACCCTTCACCTTCACCTGAAGATAATAAGACTCCACAACGGACTTCGCAGCTGCAGAGATAGTATAAACTCCGCTATGATAAGGGATACTCTCATGCTCATTGCTGGCCACCAGCAGATGGTCCGGCTGATAATGAATAGGCTGATCATCTTCGGCAGACTTCAAGGAAAGTGACCTTAGCTCATTCTCGCTCAAAGCGGAAGTATAGGCAAGACTCTTTTCCCAGGAATCATAATTCTCAATCAAAGTCGACTCCGTACCGAAGGTATATATCAAAATCCTGTAATCACCAGGCATAATCGACACATTGCCGCGAACACCCTTATTCCCCGTCACAGGATCCACAAAAGAATCGTAGATAAACGAATCTCCCACCAGTTTATCCTTCTTGGTATCAAAGAACAGCACCCTGAACACCTCAGACTCTATAGAAGGCTGAGGAATTAACTCATTGTAAATGTCACAGGTAACATTAAGCACAGCATTGATATCCACATCCACCTGAATATCAGTCTGGAACTCCATCTCCTCCAACGGTCTGAACTGGCAGGAGGAGAACACGAACAGGGGCAGTAGGTACAGGAAGTATGTCAAAGTTCTCTTACTCATGTCCTACTTCCTCCTTTTGTACTGTATGTGAAACGGATAAACCAGGCTGACCTTCAGGCTGGTAGGTCCGAAATAATGCAGAGTACCCGCCTTCGCATTGTCCCTCAGCAGAACCGACCAGTCCGGACTCGGAACATAGTGCTGGTAATCTATAGCAAGATACCCCAAAGTAAGAGCAAACTCCATGTTCAAATGCTTGCCGAGTTTCATCGCATAGCCGTAACTCAAGCCCACACCCCAGTTATAGCACTGGTAGCAGCCGAAATCCCTGCCCCACTGTATATCAAATTTTCCTCCGTTGCCCTGCAGGGCGAAGTAATGCCCCTGAAGGACCTGCTCGCCCGGAGCAAACCACCACCTCAGTTCCCCCTCCGCATTGAGCATCTGGAGAGCATACTTGTTCCCGTAAGGACCTGCCGTCCACCAAGGGAACATAAAGTGCGCATTGGCGGATAAATTCTTGCCGAGCGGGAGCTCAAGCCCGAAATTGACAGCAGTCACAGCATCATACAGGAGATTGGTCTTCAGCGCCGGATACCAATATTTACGCTCCTCCTTCTCTTCCGGCACGGCAGCAGTCTCGACCCGGACCTGCTCGCACTTGCTCAATTCCGGCATCGGCGACATCGCGGTCCGAGCCAACGAATGGAACTGAGGCATAGGACCTTGCGGCACTTCGATGCGGTCATGGAAGAAGATAATTACCTTCGAATAACGCAGATAAGGCAGGATATTTTCACGTATATATTCGTAAGGCTTTCCGTAATAGAGCGCCATCACCTTTCTGAATGCCGCATCCTTATCCTTCCCTTCGCGAATCAGGCCGATGATTTCGTCGCGGTGCGGAACGTTGGAATCCGCCTGCAGGCTGTCCAGGAACTCAGGAAAGTTCGAGCCCAATGAGACCACTCCCCCACGCACAAACTTATCCTTCGAATAGCGGTTCAGTATGACTTTTTTCAATGTTTCCCCACGGCGTTCCGAAAGTGCCGCATTCATACGGATGTTTCCTTCCGGTGATGCACTGGAGATTATATAGAGGCTATCGATGATTCTGTCCCGTGATGAGAAAAACTCGTCGATTTGTAATAACGCACTTTTGTTGTCGAGATACACGGAATCTGAGGTGACATCATTCCAGCGATAAAAAATTTTGATTGAAATGTTTTTCCCGGAGTCACACGATGGGCCAGTACTCCCTTTTGCAGTATAGCATAATAGAAGTAATCCAATGATAGTCAGTATGTTAAGGTAAGATTTCACCCCCCCCAGACTGTCCGAAAAGTGCCTTTGGGAAGTCGCTGAG
>ENA-OOXC01001249-OOXC01001249.1-human-gut-metagenome-genome-assembly--contig:-NODE-1249-length-15852-cov-2.981705_pt1 | contig 15852 bp, 11 predicted proteins | sample MGYA00241578_ERZ501325 | MGnify/ENA primary metagenome ERZ501325 (study PRJEB25962, sample SAMEA2042737) | human gut metagenome | biome: human gut; feature: human-associated habitat; material: faeces...
CTGCCATAGCTGCGAAGGCAGGTGCCGTCTGAAAGCCTGCGTTTAAGTCCCTCGCGACTGTCCGAAATAAGATATCTGTCAAATGGAAGAACAACGCTTTCAACGTTTTCGGGCTTCTCTGAAAGTACGATGAAATATCCGTCGTTTTTGGCGCTTACTATACTGTCAGAGAGCGCCAGAAGTCCCGAACATATCGAACAGCAGCACATTCCGTTTACTGTTTTCAGCCTGTCTGAGCGTTTGCAGATAACGCATTCACGCTCGCTGTCACCTGTTCTGCGTGAGTTTACGCGGATTATTTCTGCAGCACTGTAACGGTTGATTTTTGAGCGTGAAATCATCTCGCTTACCCCGTGGAAAATTTCACGGTAACTGCCTGACGGGATATTGTTCAGTTCATTTGCGGAGCATTCCTGATATCCGCATCCGATGTAAAGCTCCGTTCCGAAATTATCTTCAAACCACTGATTGAGTTCTCTGATAAAATCGTTGATGGTACTGTGTACCTTATCGGTTGCCGGAAGAATGAGATAAGCGTGTCCGCCTCCGGTATACATGACGTTGCAGCGCAGTAATTCAAGCCTGTCCAGAAGCTCGTCTATAATATTTTCCAGCATGAGTTCCAGCCAGAACGATCGTGCACGAAGTCCTTTAAGTGCGCTTTTGCTGCTGATGTTGTATATAAAGCTCTGGATTCCGCTGATATCCGCACTGAACACCATGAAAGCCTTTTGATTTAAAAAATCTGCTGTATTTATTCTGCCTGTCCATTCGCTGTTTTCACTGAGCCAGTCGTAAATGCAGAGCGAAAGTGCAGCAGTCAGTCTGACATGATCATATACCGAAATATCGTCTTCTTTTCCGCTGGGAATATATGAACCGTAGTCCTCGATAAGCTCAAGCAGGGAATTGAGATTAGTATAGTTATCAGTCAGACCAGCAAATTTTTCGGCTGCTGTTTTGCGGATTTCACCGAAGTCACCTGTTGAATCTGCCGTCGGATAATTTATTTTCCCGCCTGAAAGTATGGAGGGTTTATAACCGCAGCTGCTTTTGTTTCCGTTAAGAGAATTAAAGATGGTTCTGCATATTTCTGACAACGATGTACTGCTTTTTATAATAGAGTCAGCGGATTCTGAGATTTGGGACAATTCCTCCGGCAGTCCGGTCATATTGTGATAGTCGATGCCTGTGATTTTGCCGGCACCTTTGTACAAAACAGAGGCTGCAAGCTGGAGTTTGAGTTTATCCATTATTATTTCCTCCCTGATCCCTGACCTTTATTGCACCCATTCCCATCGAATTCTTGATACCTGCTCCGGAATATTCGCCAAATTTCAGAAGCATATTCACAAGGCTGCGGAATTCCCTGTTTCCGGTGCATTTTAATTTTACCGAACCTATGAAAGACGGAATGGTGATACCCTCCATGGAGAATTTTGTGCTTCTCAGTGAATATTCGATTATTTCCGTATTTCCATTTATGTAGTCGAACAGCAGCTCATCGCAGACCTTTGAACAGGTTGAACTGTTATCGTATTTTTTCGCTAAACTTTTAAGAATAAGCTGTGAAGTCGGAAATATGACATATTTTCCGTTGCTTTTGAAGGATGTCGGAGTAAGAAAATCGATTGAAACATATGGTGGGCACGGTTCTCCCATGTAGTAACGGTTGAGCAGGTCATCATAGGTTGTTTCTTCGATTTTTCTCCCGCTGATATGAAACGCTGCTTCCTTTTGCCTGAGCGTCAGGTCAGTAAGATTGATATTGGAAAGAGCGCCGATTATCTGACTTCTGGAATTGGAGTCAAGTGTGTTTACTGTCCATGTAAGCCCTTTTTCTGTTTTACGGACATACTGGCTGTAAGGGTGCAGAGATGAAATGTGCAGCTCATCGGCATATTCGGGACTGATGAGTTCCATCAGCACTCCCTGAAACAGAGAACCAAGATAATTACCGAGTTTTATATCAGATTTGGTTGTAAGGTCAAGTTGTATCCGGGCAATCAATATATCACCTCATTAATATATAATGGAAGTATTTGCAAATGGTTTGTATCAATTATAACAAAATTGACTGCTGATGTCAACTGGTTTATGATTATTTTTGCTAAAATATTATGTAACTAAAGAAACACTGCATGAATCAAATTCCATGCAGTGTTTTTTGTATTACAGAAGCATACCAGATGCTGAAAAGTCTGCCATAGCACCGTCCTCATAATATTTCTCAGCTCCGGGAGCGGGAGAAGTCAGCGCCTTTTCGGGGCTTGAGGAAAACGTGTACCTTCCGTTCTCGGACACCACGAATATGCCGTTTTCGCTTACTTCGAGGTTGGGTGTTCCTGCAACCTTGCACGGAGCGTTGCAGTACAGCATCGTTCCCTCCTCGGTCGGATCCATGGTCTTAAACGGCACCCGGAATATGTTATAATGCGAGGCTGTGTTAAAATCGCTGATATCGCAGAGCAGGTACAGCATATCTTTATAAAGGTCAAAGCTGGTGCAGAAAGCTCCGTTTGAAATATGAATGACCTTGTTTTCATTAAGATCCCAGGCAGCGATAATCCCGTCCTGACCGCCTGCGGTTATCATCGTAAACAGAACCGTATTCCTGACCAGTGCTGCGGAGCCGCCCTCGAATTCGTCCTCGTTGGCGCTGTCCCAGTATTTCTCAATGTCGGAAAAGCGGATTTCCTGAACAGCGTTGCTGTCCTCTATGCGGATTATTACCCCATCTTCTGCAACGTACTTCAACGTTTTCATACTCTTACCTCCATTTGATTCTTTCCAAAGCTTGTATGCCTCTTTCATGCAGACCCCGCATGGGCGGTAGCCTGCTGCTTTTGCGTCAGCCTCGTCCTTGAAAAACACCCTGTGCTCAACGTACTGACCCTTTGCTATGTAGCGCTTTGCCGAAGGGCAGTCTAGCCTGCCGTATATTTTCAGTTTGTTGTGCCCGCCGAGCGTGCCTGGCTGGTCTGAGATGTAGGGTTTGCCGTCCGGACCTATCAGCTTGTAGGTTTTCTTCTCCATGTTACCACTCCTTACCTATAATAAATGTGCTGTGTTTATTATAGCATATTTATATCAAAAATGTGTGCCGATAATGATACAAATATTTTGTTTTATAATTAGTTAGCATTATAGACTTTTAGGCTAATTTCACCGTGAATTTAATTTATTTATTACTTCTCTGGCTTGCAGCATTTTGTCATAAACTTACATTTATTTTGTATATGGTTGCTGTTTGTCATAATTGCCATTCTCAAATTAAGGCTAAAGAGATTACACCCATATGTTTACATCACCACTTAGATCTGGTCAACAGTAAAAATCATTGACCACAATAGCAGGTCACGAACATAATACTTTTGTGTGACACTTCACCGTAATTATCCAAGCTCAGGTGCCCCGATTTTCGCACACGTTCCTTGAACAGCTCATGAAACAATTTGGTTCTTCCGGAAGAATCAGAAGTCAATAAATGAACCGAACTTCAACTCATATAGATTAAACATCACATATCAGGTGCAGAAAAACTGACTGCTCCAAAACCCTAAAACAGAAAATCAGCAGACAAGCAGATACTATAAATTATAACATTCATATTGTGATTTCACCTTGATGTTGCAATTGCAACCGTGTGATATGCAACATAGAAATTGTTGCAAAAAACACGAATTGAGTGCCACATAACAGAGCCATTTATTGGCACTGCTGCAACCAGGTTGCAAATTGCAACTAGCTTTTGAAACTAAAGTTGCACTGGAGTGCAACAAAAAAAACACGCAACCCTATATTTTCCTTCGAGTATACAATTTGTACACGTGTGATAACGCAACATGAAAAGTGTACAAATTCCCGCATTGAATGCCGCATAGCAAAGCCATTTGTTGCCTCTACTATACAATTTGTACAAATTGTATACGGCTTTGAAAGAGGCTTTGTACACTTCGTGTACACTCAATAATCCGCATTAAAATGCGGGTTCACGCCGTTTACCTCAACTGACGTTTCGGAGTACGGCTAAAAATGGGGAAGAGCATAAGAGGCGGTGACACGCAGCCCCCTTCGGGAGCTGAGTGGTCGGCATAGCCGACGACGCTGACTTTCGCGAACGAAAGTCACTTTCTGCGAGGCAGAAAGCTCTCACTGACTGTCGAAGCAGTCAGGTTTCTGGCAATTATATGGAATTATTGAAACTGCTCTTTGAAGTCCGCTTCTGCGGAGATTATGGAATAATATGGTACGCGTACGCTCTGTTCACGTTATCGCAACACATGAATTTAGTGTGTCACTATCCCTGGTTTACGACATAGGGAAAATGACACACTGATTTTTTTGCTCTATAAGAAACGATGATAACCAGATTATAGAAAAGCTTTTTCTTTCGCTGCTTGCGCTGCGGCGGATCGTTTTAAAAGGTCTTTCAAGACTGCAATTTAACTGAAGGTTTGTCGTCGCGGGGCGCCGACCGGGGTGTTATTAAAGGTCTTATAAGACCAGAAAATTTGAAGAAAGACAGGTAAATACCAACATGAAAATCTCAGACATCAAGTTCAGGAAATCTCTCACGGACGGAAACCTGAAAGCAATCGCTTCACTGACGATTGATGGCTGCATTGCAATTCACGAACTCAAGGTAATCGAAACCGACCACCTATTCGTGGCAATGCCAAGCCGCAAGGACGAATCTGGGAACTACCATGACATCGTTCACCCCATCAACGAAAGCGCACGTAATCTCATCGAAACCGCTGTGCTTTCAGCTTACAAAATCTACGCAGACAGTCAGGCACTCATTGCTGAAATCAACATCAACTCTTAAAACAGAAAGGACAACCCAAATGAATATTACAGACATCATTTTCAGAAAAACATTCGACATCGGTAAGCTCCGCGCAGTAGTATCAATTACGATTGACGGCTGCTTAGCAATCCACGAAATCAAGCTGATTCAGACCGATCATCTGTTCATCGCCATGCCATACCGCACGGATTCTTACGGCATAAGCCACGATATCGTTCACCCCATTGGCGAAGCTGCACGTCACGAACTTGAAAGCGCAATCATCGGTGCATACAAGGATTATGTAGCGGCTCACGAACCTCCCGAAATCGAGAATTTCACGGCTTAACCTGCATAGGCTCCGGCATTTTGTCGGAGCTTTTTATTTCTTCCTATACACTTTATGTGTATTGACAATTCTAATCAGATAGTGTATAATAGAGCAAACTTCAAATGTATAGGAGGACGAAAAATTATGGACATTATGGCAATAAGATTGAGGACGCTCAGAGAAAAAATGGGAATGTCGCAGGCGAAACTTGCGAAAGAAATCGGTGTAACTCAAGCGAGCGTGAACCGCTACGAAACCGCACGTGTAACACCTCCGGCGGAGGTTCTGCTGTTCTACGCTGACAGATTTGACGTGTCACTTGATTACATCTACGGTCGCACCGAGAAGCCGCAGGGTAAACTCTACAATTATCAGCCGAAGCCCGCTGTGGATTCAGACGAAATGCGCAAGTTTGTTGAGATGTGCTTTGACCCGAAATCCCCCATGAACGAGCGACTAAAGCAGGTCCTTGTGGACCTGTTGGAACAATCTAAAGACAGCCGGGATAAGGGCTAACTATACAATTTATAGTACTGCTTCGAAATCCCGGTGGAAGGAGTAGTATGAAAGCAGTAATTTACGCAAGATATTCAAGCGACAATCAGCGTGAGGAATCCATCGAGGGACAGGTTCGCGAGTGCCAGTCCTTCGCTGAGCGCAAAGGCTACACGGTAATTCGGACTTACATCGACAGAGCGCTCTCAGGGACTCGTGCGGACAACCGTCCAGAGTTCCAGCAAATGATTTCGGACAGTACGCTCAGGGAATTTCAGTATGTTATCGTCTGGAAAATCGACCGTTTTTCGCGTGATAAATTCGACAGCGTGAAGTACAAATATGCATTGAAGTCAAGCGGAGTGAGCGTCATTTCTGCAACCGAACCTATCGACGGCTCGCCTGAGGGTCAGATGATGGAGTCAGTTTTTGAGGGAATCTCGGTTTATTACATTAAAGATCTGGCACAGAAAACCAGTCGTGGAATGACCGAAAATGCGATCAAGGGTAAATTTAACGGCGGTACTCTTACCTTTGGTTACACGATTGACGAAAATCATCATTTTCAGCTTGACCCTGTGAACGCACCGATTGTTCTGGACGTTTTCACGAGATATTCCGAGGGAGAAACTATTCGCAGTATTCTCGATGATATCAATAGTAAAATGTCAAACAACGGTAGGAAATTTACATACCATTTTCTGAACTGGATGCTCAATAATCGGCGCTATTTAGGCGAATACAAATTTCAGGATACTGTAAATAACGAGGCGATTCCGTCGATAGTTACGCAGGAGCTTTTTGATAAGTGCCAGCACAGATTAAATGTTAATAAGCACAAGGCAGGCAGCTTCAAAAAGAACAAGGAAAAGTACCTGCTGACCGGAAAAATTTTCTGCGGAAATTGTGGCGCTACAATTTCCGGAATCAGCGGAACAGGAAAGTGCAAGTCAATCTATCGGTACTACAAGTGCATGAACGTGAAGAAACATAAGTGCCACAAAAAGCCTGTGCAGAAAGAATTGATTGAAAACATCGTTCTGAATGCGGCGATGGATATTTTCAAAGACAAGGTGCTTATCCGGAAAATCAGCAAGGCTTGCTTTGATTTGCAGTCCAAGGAAAGCCCTATGCTTCCCGCTCTGAAGCGGCGGTTGAAAGAAAATCAGAAAGAAATCAAGAATCTCATGACTGCAATCAAGGCTGGAATCGTTCTGAAAACTACCAAAGTGGAACTTGAAAAACTTGAAGCCGAACAGGAACAGCTCGAAATAAATATCGCAATGGAAAAGCTCGTCAAGCCTGTGATTCCGCAGGAGAAAATTCAGGCTTGGCTGATGAATTTTGCCGCTGCCGACCTCTCCAACCATTCGCAGAAGCAGAAGATCATCGACATCTTCGTAAACAGCGTTTACGTCTATGATGACCGCGTGGTGATATTCTTCAACTACAGGGACGGCGAAAGGTGCGTGGATTTTTCTGCGGTTAGTGATTCCGGAGGATGCCGGAAACTCCAACGAAAAAAAGACGAACACCCACGAGAATGAGTGTTCGCCTTTGATTAAGTCTGGTGACCCGTACGGGAATCGAAAGTCTTTTCGTGATTTTCGTATCTTTCTGTGAATTGCGAAATTTCGCATGTTAGAGCCGTTTGCAGCAACTTACGGCAAATGCGTTTGTCGTAAGTTTTCGTATGTTTTTGCGGTAATAATGATCAAATAATGATCAAAAATATGCTCATAATAATAGGTCTGTGGAAGCATAAACCACTTGAAAATCTTTCTAATTCGTGATATAATATATGTAAGAAGATGGCTCATAATACAATCTGAAAGGACGATGCCATATGGGACGAGATGTTGTATCCGCTAAGCTTGATGTAATATTCAAGAAACTGTTTACTGAAAACGAAGACCTGCTCCACTCGTTTGTTGCCAGCATGCTGGATATCCCGACAGAAAGCATCAAAACGATAAAGATTTCTAATCCGGAGCTCCCGCCAGAAACAGTTGAAAGCAAATTCAGCAGACTTGATCTTAGTCTTAATGTAGACGATAAGCTCGTGAACGTTGAGATTCAGGTAAAGATGGAGCCTGATTATCGCGACAGAACGCTGTTCTACTGGGCTAAGCTGTACACCTCAGAGCTGAAAAGCGGCGAGGAATACGGCAATCTGAAGCAGACTATAACGATAAACATCATCAATTTCAATATGTTCGAGGGTCAGAACTACCACACCGAGGTAGCAGCAATGATAAAAGGCAGCAACGAAGTATTCTCTGACAAATTCAGTATTCACTTCTTTGAGTTGAAGAAAATCAGCAAGCACCCGAAAACAAGCCGTGAACAATGGCTGCAATTCATTAACGCTGACAGCAGGGAGGATTTTGAGATGGTACAAGCTACAACAAATATGCCTACAATTCAAAAAGCCGTTAAGGTCATCTACGACATGAGCGAAGACACTAAGATCCGTGAGATTGCCCGGCTGCGTGAGAAAGCGCTTCATGATGAGGCTTCGGCTTTGAAGCAGGCTAAGAACGAGGGTATCGCCATGGGCAGAACAGATGAGCGCAACTTAATAATTGAAAAGATGAAAGCCAGCGGCATGACTGATGATCAAATCAAGAATATTCTTTCTTAACACTAATGCAAATGGCATAACATTCAATGTCATCTTAACCATGAGTGAAGATATTAGGTCATCAATTTAAAGAAGGACTTCATTACAACCTTGCATGCGCAAATTCGGATTAGACAAACTTATCATAACTTATAACAAAAGCGGCTGTATTATATCATTCAGCCGCTTTTTTACTTGCTATCCAGTATCTCTTGAGTAACTGGTTAATCTATATTACAACAACCCCTTGAAAATAACGTCCAGATCTTCCTTGCTGGTAGGCATTGACTCCAGAGTGTTATTATCAATAGCGTCAAGCATTATCTGTTCTTTCAGGAGAAGCCTGTCGTAAATTTCTTCGCCCATTGACCAGTCGCCTGACGGGAGCTGATACACGGTGCGCAGATATTCGTACTGCGTATACTGCCCGTCCGGCAAGCCTAATCTGTGGATTCTGTCCTTGGATTGCAGGAGATGAACCAGATTGTAGCTGTATTCGTAATAAATCGCGTCATGGCACACCGTGTGCAGCGAAACAGATTCTGCGAGAGTATGCGGATTTGTAATCAGCACCTGAACCTTTCCGCTTTTGAATCTGTCAAGGATTTCCTGACGTTCGTCAAGCGAGACTTCGCCGTAAATGCACTGCGTTGAAATTCCACGGCTGTTGAGCGCTTCCGCAATTTTCAGTATTGAGCGTTTCAGCACGCACCAGATGATCAGCACTTTCCCCTGCGCCGTGATTATTTCCGCCTCGTTTATGCAGGCTCGGAACTTCATCGGATCGCCGCACTGGCTGATAAGCGTTTTCACTTCCGAATCAAAATCAACCGCGTCAATATCAATATTCACAGCGGAATCGTCCATCAAATAACGGTATTCGTTCATATCCAGAGTGTACAGCAACTGTTCCGGACAGCTTTCAAGCTGCATTATTCTGATAAGAAGCGCAAGTTTGCTTTTCACATATCTCATGCAGAGATAATTCAGAATCTGATTTTCGCAGTCCGTTGCACTAACCTCGATAATCTTATCCGGATCTGCTTTCGGAACACCAAGTTTGTCCTTTGTTGTCCTGCAAAAGAACGGCTGGATTTTGCTGTTGATATTCCCGATATCTTCATCGTTCGGATCGTTCAATGTGGAAATCGGGAAATTAAAGAACGAATCATATTCATCTGGATAGAGAATATTCAGCAGATTGTATATATCCAGATATGTGTTGGGAATCGGAGTGCCTGTCATTGCAATGACACGGTTCGCTGCTCTAGCAACATTTAGCGCATGGCTCGCATACTCCCCGTTGAGCCGCTTGACCTTGTGAACCTCGTCAAACACGAGCAGCGTATCGCTCCCCATAATTTTGATGATGATATCATCAACGCTGCCCAGCGATTCGTAATTTATCAGGATAAGGTTGCAATTTCCGGAATTGTACATCAAAGCATGACGTCTGGCTGTCGTGTTGTTCAGTCCTGAATCATGGATATTGAAATAATGCAGCGGTTCTTTATCACCGAAACAAGCCCTGAATTCATCAATCCATGACCCGAACGCATTCTTGGGGCAGATTACTATAATTTTTCTCATGCCCTCTTTCGCCCGCAAAAATGCATACACGCCCAGAACACACGCAGTTTTACCAGCTCCCGGAACGGAAAAATTAGCCGATTTCTTCATGGAATACATAAAGAACGAATCCCACATCTGCTGTTCCCGGAGCTTTCTCGCCATGCGCTCATCAACAACCGATTTGTATGCCATAAACCTGTCGTTCAGCTTAGGATCGTGATTCTTTATCTCAATGCCAAGCCTCGAACGCTGTTCAATATACAATTCCTTTGAAGAAATATACTGCCTCAATTCCTCGGTGATTGTCACACCGATTTTCCTTTTTGCAGCCTCACCAGAAACGATCCTGATTATCTTGTTGAAATCCAGATAATTCAGCGAACGCTTGAATATCACTGTATCCTCCGCTATTACGTCCACATAGCGCTTGAGATACAGCTTATAAAACGGCGAGGCAGCCATACGACCGCCCTCGCCCTGTAATAGTTCAAGTACAAGAGTCTGATTCAAGTCAAGAATCCACTGTTCCATCAGATGTTCTCCTTGATGTAATTCAACGCTTCCAAAAGCGAATCCAGACGCTCCGCGAACCGTTCTTTCTCTGCGTCGCTGAGCTTGTTCCTTACGATGTCAACGCGTATTTCGTTTACTGCCGTTTCAGCCTTTTCGAGGAGCTTAACCGGCTGCGAAAGGATTTCGGCAGAATTGACCTTGTGCTGTGCCTTTTCAGCCGAAGTTTTCAGTTCTTCCGTGAGTTCCTTGTCCGCTCTCAGGTTTCGTATGGAATCGCTGGTTGTCTCTGAGCTGTCATTTTCCTGCTGTATTTTATTGAGCACCTTTTCCGCAAGGTCTTTCTGTTCATCGAGGAAACCCTGCTGGTGCTTTGTTCCTACGATCTTCTTGAAATCGCGGATAAACCTTGTGGTATCGCTTCCGGTGTTCATCAGGATATTGTTGAACACCGAGATTTTCCAGTCCTCCGCTTCATCTTCGGTACGAATCTTGCTCGCAAACTTCACATATTCCTCAAGCGGATAATAAATCTGAAGCTCGCGGGCAAAGTGGTATTTCTTCGGCGCACCAATGAAATCAAGAAACTCAACCATGAGATTTGCAACTTTCAGCCGTCTATCGACTTCCGGAACAGTTTCATTAGAAGCTCTCGCATATTCCTCAACAGTAAGGAGTTTGGTTTCTACGATGTCGTGATAAATTCCGACAAGCCTGTCTATGGGGTTGTAGTCAACCTTGGCTTCCTCGCCGTGCTGGAGGTTAAGCTCCATTATCTTGATTTGCTTCGCGCTCTTTTCAATGGAGCGGTCAAGAATCACAGCCTCAAAATAATTGAATTTCTCGCCTTTTTCCTCCGCAAGCCGTCTCAGGCAGGTAAAACGGCGGTTGCCGTCGATTATCCGCCCGTCCATCAGGACAACTCCAGGCTCCCGCTGATCAACCAGTTCTATATTGTTCTGCGTTTTTTTGATAGCGTCTGGGTTGCTCTTGACTATATACTCCTCGATGATTGAGTTGTATTTTTCGTGGTCAGAGGAATCCGGCATCTGCCCGTCATGTTCTGCACGATATTCGCTGATCCATGTAGCGATTCTGTCGTTACGATCGTTGTAGAACAAATAGTTGAGAGGTATCCTGTAAACGGGCTGAGCCGTTGTTACTCCTTCAATAGTTATTTTCCTGCTCATGGAGGTTCTTGTAACGCCTGAGCCTATTTCATCTTTCAGATTCATAATCATATCTCCTCGTAATATGTATTGTAGTCCAGATAGACTTTCTGTGTTATGCTGCTGTAATACAGCTCGGTGGATTCAATCGACTGCAGCACTTTTTCCTTGGGTGTGCAAATGCCGAACGTGTCTTTCAGCAAATCCAGAAGATCATAAATATCAATCATGCCTGTCTGACTTATTTCGCTGTCCGGGCAGTCATCAGTAAAAAGATACTCTATAAAATTGCCTATCGAGAATTTACCGCCGCCGTAACGGAACACCTTTGTATTGCCGAAACGTATCCATGAAAGGTGGTCGAAATCCCCGATGAGCAGCGACTCGTAGAATGTATTTTCAAAGCCCAGGTCGTCAAGTTTGTTGGTAAATCCGCCTTTCCTGAGGGATTTGAGGGTGAAGAAACCGCCAAACTCGTACCGACTTCTCGCCGCGGTGCAGTAGTCGTAAAAGTCCTGCTTCTCAATTCCCTTTTCGTTCAGCCGGCTGAATGGAATATACTGCTTCGGTTCAAATTCAACGAGATCATAATTCGAGCGCAGTTCGGCAAGCAGCTGCGTATACACGACAACTCCGCAGATGCCCGGTTCAAAGTTGTTCGCGTTGATTATCTCATCTCCGGACAGCAGATGGCTGAAATACTCGGACGAAGTTTTGTATGTGCTGCGAATAACATAACCCGAGAACACCATAAACCCGATTGCACGGATATTGTAAGTGTTTATCCTACCGATGTCCCCATTCGGGAAAGCCTTTTTGTATATGTCCTTGACTGCATTGATAAGGTAGAAATCCCTGTCCATGCAGGCGCGCATTACAGTGTACTCTTCCTCGGTCATTAAGTTTTCTTCGATCTCATATTTACCGTTCGAGTAATACGGAGCGCATAAACTTGTATAATCTGAAATAGCGGTCGCGGGATTTGCGCCATAGGACTCCTGATACAATTTGCCGAGTTCCTCGGCGGAAATCGGTGCGTTTTCTATCATGAGCTTGAAGAGCTGTTCTTCTTCCGATGCCGTGCCGAATTTTATTGTCGGCATTTTCTTGAACTCAACATAGCCGTCCTGCGGCGCTATCTTCTTCAAAAGATTATGGAGCTCATATTCATCACGGATATCGAATTCTTCCATCAATTCAGGATATTCGTTGAATAGCTTTGCCGAGGAGATCACAATGTTCTTTAATTCCGAAAATCCTATTTCTTTCAGGAAATAATCTGCGTCAATTTCGTTAACATTGTAGTATCTGAACAGCTTGTTATTCGAGCAGAGCGAGTACATTCCATTCGCAACAGCGTTGTTGAACGTTCTCACTTCCGTGTCGAATAACAGCTTGTCAATAATTACGCCAGGCTCGCCGGAAACCTGCTCCCTTACCCACAAATTATACTTGGAAATGAAATCGCCGACAGATATCGGATTGCGGCAGTACTCTCTTGAATAATACAGCGACAGCTCCTGCCTCGTCATTTTAACCCTTGTTCCGTTTATATCAACGAAATTTCTGAAAATGAACCCCTCCGCGCGCTGCTTTTGATCTTCAGTCAGAAAATCGTCCCTGATAATATCCTCTCTGAGCTCGGTATCCGCCCATTTTCCCTTTGTAACGCTATCAAGATAATAATACACATACTTCGGCTCGTTAAAAATAAAAGAAAACGACTCTTTTGTGAAATGATATTTTTCAAATATCGCCCTGTATCTATCCTCATGTACTCTGCCTTTTCTTTTCAGATACTTGGTGAAAATTTGTCTTACCCTTTCACGGGTGATGTCGAAATCTGTCCCTATTGATTCAAGCGTTTCACCGTTCAGTTTGCGTATTACTATGAGCCTGTCTTTTCCGTCAAGCGTGTTTGCGAAATCAATTATAGACGGGTAGCGATGCTCGACTTTATCATCAACTGGGAGGAAAACCCGCTTTTCCCGCTCCAGTTCATAAACAGCTTCAATTACTATTGTCGTGTTCAAGAGGTGATCAGGCAGCGAGGCTTCTATTTCATCAAATGATACGGCTTCAAACTGCCTGTCAACGATACCCATTATTTTATCTTTCAGCGCGTTTCTCACCAACGGCTTGTTGTACAAACACGCAACGAATGCCTCATTTATCCCGTCTGTGACGATTTTCTTAACTTCCTCAATCTCTGCCGCAACGTCCTCAAAGGGCAAATAATAAGAATCAGCCACCTCGGAACCGAGTTTTTTATACTGAAAATCCTCGTCCTCTGTTACTTCCGCTTCCTCAAACGAATACTTGGAAATAGCATTATACAATTCCATTGCCGCTTCCCTGCCAATTCCCTTGATTGGCACAAAGAACTCCGGACTTTTATTGCAAATCTGAGAAAGGCAAGTTATCCCCATAGTGTTCAGCCTATTGTAGGCGCGGGTCGTTATTTTCCCCTCATCAAACACTTTCTGGAGCGTGATGTCATAGTAAGGCCTTCCGAACCTGAAAAATATCCTTCTATTTTCCTCGTTCACGGGATCCGGGGCGTCGTTTTCAGCATAAACCGCCTGCTCGTTGTTTGCAAAATAGTTTTTGAGTTTTTCTATAGTTTCGACAATTTCGTTCAGGCTCTTTGCGCCGATGTTATTAATGTGTATTATTTCCTGCTCAGACAGTGACATAAGCGCTGCCACACTGGTAATCCCGGTTCGTTTCAGCGCGTTTGTTGAACGCTGCGACATATCCAACTTTGAAATATCATCTTCAAGCGAAATTCTCATATTTGTTTTCCTCTTACATCTGACATTTACTATATAGGAATTATATCACATATTTTGTTTGCTGTCAATGGCATTCTGGGCTGATTTTGATACAGTTTTATATCACGCAAATATTATTCAAGGTCATACCCTAAGCAGCTTGTGTGGTATGACCTTGTCGGAAAAAAATGGAGCATTTAAGTGAAAATTGTCCGGTGTATTATATACTCCCGATAATTGCGTCGTTCATCTTATCATAGCAGTTATCAGCGAATGAGAATCCGCAGTAGCCGAACATCTCGACCAGCTTCCGGAAAATCTCTTCCGGAGTAAAGCCAGTTTCCTTTTTCACAGTATCTGCGGAAATTGCTACAATCGTATGAGCTGCCTTATTGCGTAGTTTAGCTTCAACCTTTTTGCGTATTTCAGCTGAGCATATTGTTGCGTCTGGGTCCGGTGAGTAGCAGCCGATAAGTTCGACCAGTGCGTCGGTTCTTACATCCGAATGGTCCTGAAGCATTCCTCGATTCTTATACTTTTCGTCAAGAAATCTGAGAACATCGGTGCCGCTCATCTTTCTTCTGTTCCAGACACGTTTTCCTTCGTAATCTATATCGGTGTAATCATCAAGATTGATATTGCATTTCCTGTTGAGATACATTTCATACAGGTTTGCAATAGCAGGTGACAGCGCTCTCAGAAAATCAGCATATTCCTCATTGCAGAGCTTAACTTTTATTACCAGGAGATATTCATATAGGTCAAGGCATTCCTTAGGAGCATCAGTAATTACCTTTACACCATACTTTCCGAAAATAGTTCTCGCCTTAGAGTAATTCAGTTTAAGTCTGGCGCAGGCTGCGTCCAGCATTTCCCTGCATTTCTGAGAGAATGCAGGAGATTTTTTTGCGATCTCATAAGCAGCGGTGTAATTATAGGCTCTCACCATGTCAACGACTGTCTGTTTTCTGAATTCATCGAGCAGGTTCGTGGTTCTGGACACTATGCAGCGGTCGTCATCTGTTTCGTTGCTTTCATTGAGTTCCCAATGATCTTCGGGCGACAGGTCGGATTCATTATCCACCCTTGGATTGCTTTTAGCCATTGGCGAAGAAACCTGAACAGGCGTGCACGGAAAATCCAGAGTAAGTGAAAGAATCTGGAGCGAGCTCTTCATGGCAGGCGAGCCGCTGGAAACGTTCAGAATGATATCGGCTTCAGGGTGTGAGCCATGTATTTCTTCAAGTGTATTTCTGAATTCGGTAAGAAAGCTGTCGAACAGCTGAACATCTTCCAGTTCCGGACGTTCTACGATATGAATCTCAAATTTCTTGCCGATCAGCTCCCCGAGCTTTTCAAAGCTGTAAACGTATCTGTTGTCATCTTTATGCTTCTGGACGATTTCCTTGGACATATAGAGGTATATTATGTCGGGCTGATATTTCCTCGCGACATTCAGGGCTGCTCCGTCCCTGAAGAAACGTATCGGGTCGGTCATTCCAAGCGGTGAAAAAAGGATTTTCATTTTGTGCTTGTATGATATAGTTAAGCCCCATATCATATCCTTTCATAAGATTTACGCTCAT
>ENA-OOXC01001250-OOXC01001250.1-human-gut-metagenome-genome-assembly--contig:-NODE-1250-length-15820-cov-34.524516_pt1 | contig 15820 bp, 17 predicted proteins | sample MGYA00241578_ERZ501325 | MGnify/ENA primary metagenome ERZ501325 (study PRJEB25962, sample SAMEA2042737) | human gut metagenome | biome: human gut; feature: human-associated habitat; material: faeces...
CCAGGAAACGGAGAGTCATCTCATCCTGCGTACTCTCAATCTTCTCCGGCCAGAAATTGTTGTCATAATAATGACGCACCAGGCCGGGAACACAGATACCGATAGAATCCTGGGCACCAGAGATGATACCGTCGTGACGCTCCGGATTGTTCTCGAAGCAGAAAACCAGTCGGGCAAGCATCTCCGGATCTATCACCATACTGTGATGCCTGCTGGAAAAACTCCACATGACCGGAATGTAGCAGGTCATAGCAATCGCTTACAAATACTTTTTTGCATAACTTATTGAATGTTTAACATAGATTACAATTCACCAGAATGCCTGATACTCTCAAAGTTTCTGTTTGATAGCCCCTTAAAATGTCGCCACTTTAAGGGACAACCATTTATCCCTCATACCCGTTCGGATTATTCTTCTGCCAGTTCCAGCTATCTCGGCACATTTCCTCGATGCCATACTTAGCTTCCCAACCCAGTTCGGACTTTGCCTTGGCTGGATTGCAATAACAGGTGGCAATATCGCCAGGACGTCTTGGCTTGATGGCATACTTGATGGCCACACCATTCGCCTTCTCAAATGCCTTCACTACATCCAGGACTGAATAGCCATGACCAGTACCCAGATTATAAATCGCCAAACCACATTTACGCTCAATGGCCTTCAAGGCACATACATGACCGGCAGCCAAATCGCAAACGTGGATGTAATCACGAACACCTGTTCCATCAGGAGTATCATAATCGTTGCCGAATACACCCAGTTCCTCACGCTTACCTACAGCCACCTGCGTGATATAAGGCATTAGATTGTTTGGAATGCCGTTCGGATCCTCACCAATCTTACCACTCTGATGCGCGCCGATAGGATTGAAATATCTCAACAGAACTACATTCCAATCCTGATCTGCCTTCTGCACATCCATCAACACCTCCTCCAACATCGACTTAGTCTGACCGTATGGATTGGTACAATGACCCTTAGGACATTCCTCGGTGATAGGAATGATAGCAGGATCACCATAAACGGTAGCAGAACTTGAGAAGATGATATTTTTGCAGTTATGACGGCGCATCACATCCAGGAGTATGAATGTGCCTGTCATGTTGTTGTGGTAATACTCCAGAGGCTTTGCCACCGACTCACCCACAGACTTCAAACCGGCATAGTGAATCACTGCATCAAACTGATTCTCATCAAATACCTTGTCCATAGCCTTTTTATCCAAGACATCAGCCTTATAAAACTTGATATCCTTACCAATCAGTTCAGACACACGCTTCAAAGCCTCAGGCTTAGAATTTGAGAAATTATCCACTACAACCACGCTGTGACCAGCCTTATCCAACTCGATAATAGTATGGGTGCCGATATAACCGGCACCACCACATAAAAGAATATTCATTGTATCTATGATTTTTAATTGTTCTTAATTGTTCTTATTCCACCGTCACACTCTTCGCCAGATTTCTCGGCATATCCACATCCAGTCCCTTATCCACAGCCACATAGTAAGCAAGCAGCTGCAGCGGAACCACGCTCAGCAGCGGAACCAGTGCATTCAGGGTTCTTGGAACCTCCAATACATTATCCGCTATTTCCTTCACCTGCTGGTCACCCTCAGTCACCACGGCAAGGATGCGGCCGTTTCTCGACTTCACCTCCTGCATGTTCGAGATAATCTTTTCATACAACTGATGATGCGTAGCAAGGAAAACAATTGGCATATCCTGATCTACCAGAGCGATAGGACCATGCTTCATTTCGGCAGCAGGATAGCCCTCGGCATGGATATAACTGATTTCCTTCAGCTTCAAGGCACCTTCCATCGCCACAGGATAGTTCACACCACGACCCAGATACAGGAAGTTGTGCGCATAAGTAAACATTCGGGAGATATCCTTGATTATCGGAGCCTGCTCCAATACCTTCTCCATTTTCTGCGGAATCTCAGAAAGTTCCTCTATCATCTGATAGTAGTCAGCATTGTTTAGGGTGCCCAACTCATGCCCCAAAGCCAAAGCAAGAAGCGTAAGAACCGTCACCTGCCCGGTGAATGCCTTCGTACTTGCCACACCAATCTCCGGACCCACATGGATATAGATACCCGTATCCGTTTCACGGGCGATGGAAGAACCCACACCGTTCACGATACCGAATATCAGCGCCCCCTTCTCCTTTGCCAGCTTAATCGCAGCCAAGGTATCCGCCGTCTCACCACTCTGGCTGATAGCAATCACCACATCCTCAGGCTCAATCACAGGGTCGCCATAGCGGAACTCACTGGCATACGCCACCTCCACTCTCTTGCGACACATCTTCTCAATCAGCTGCTTACCGATCAGTCCGGCATGCCAACTGGTACCACACGCCACGATGATGATATGCTTCGCCTGAACCAGTCGGTCACGATAATCACGAAGCGCAGAAAGAACGATGCGGTTGTTCTCAGGATGCTCCTTGTCAGCAAAGAGACGACCGCTCATGCAGTCCTTCAGACAGTTTGGCTGGTCGTAAATCTCCTTCAGCATAAAGTGGTCAAAGCCACCCTTGCTCAACTTGCTGATATCCAGATCCACGGTCTTGATATCATAATGACATGCCGAATGCTCCAGGTTGATGATATTCAACTCCTCACCTACCCTGACGTCAGCAATCTGACCATCTTCCAGATACACCACCTTATCCGTATGCTCTACGATAGGCGTAGCATCACTGGCGATATAGAAGTTCTGGTTATCCTTACCCACGCCAACCACCAGCGGACTAGACTGACGTGCTGCCACCAGATGACTAGGGTTATTCTTCTCGACAACGGCAATGGCATACGCACCGATGGCATCGTTCAAAGCCTGACAAACGGAAGAAACCAAGTCCTTGCCATTCTGCTGGTAGTAGAAATCAATCAACTGCACCAGCACCTCTGTATCGGTAGTACTCTTGAACTCATAGCCCTTCTCAATAAGCTGTTCCTTCAAGACCTGATAGTTCTCGATGATGCCATTATGCACCAAAGCCAAGTCACCACTCATGCTCACATGAGGATGCGCATTGGTAGCAGAAGGTTCACCATGCGTAGCCCAGCGGGTATGAGCGATACCTATACGACCACTGCAATCCTTCTCGGCAGCCATCGCCTCCAGGTTGCTCACCTTACCCTTTGTCTTATACACATTCAGCTGGTCCTGACCATTAATCAAGGCCACACCAGCACTGTCATATCCACGATACTCCAGTTTCTTCAACCCCTCGATAAGGACAGGATAAGCATCATTCTGTCCTATATATCCAACTATTCCACACATAGTTTACTTTCTTACTAAATTATTTTTTTTATTTGTTTCTTCCAATCCAGGAATCTCATGATGAGCAGAATCTGTTCCTCCCACTTATCACTCAATCTCATCGCCTCCTCCTTGCTGTAAGCAGGATGGCTTTTGGTAAATCCACTGAAAATTTCATCAATACATATATTCCCCTCCGTTTCATAGAGGGAATTTACAAAATCAAACATCCGCGCCTCAGCACTAGGATGAAACGACTCTGGATGTTCAGACAGCCAAAGATTGAATTTACTTTTACTCTCTTTGTTCATAAATTAAATATTGTAAGAACTCTCTTGTTGTTTAGTATAAAATGGATTAAATGATATATGAGTCATTTTCATAGTTGCATATCTCATCTATCACCTCAAATAAATCCTTGAAGAAAGCAAAAGTTTGTGGAGTATTAATTTTGCATATATCCTTTGCAAATCCCACTTTCTTAGAATCTTTAATCTCATAGATTCCCTCTATCTCCGTTTCCCTTATCATATCATGACTCTTCAAGAAATCATAGCCAAAATAATGCTCTATTTCAAATTTATTTAGGGCTTGTTCCTTCTTTAAATATTTATCCATTTCACCAGGAACAGGAATACACAAACAATAGATATTTGCATTCTTATGCTTTTTGACAATTCCAGATTTTAATTCTATATAATCTCTGTTCAAATAGCCATAACAATTTAAACCCGCAGAATCATGATCAACAATTCCGATTATAGCTTCATAATCCTTACTATAAGGTAAAGAAGTTAAAAGGGCTTTTTTGACTTCTTCCGCAGAACCAGTCTCACCATTTTCTGTTGCCATTTGTACTTTCCAATAAGGAACACAACCATCTGTGAGTATCATATAAGCATGTTCTAATATGACAGCATCAGTTTTGCCTTCAACCAATAATTTAACCTTTCGGTTTGGAGTAACTTGGTCAAGCAAAGAAAAACGGGTTTTAAAAATAGGAGATTCTATGAGGTCCTTCCATATAGGACTCATAGAGTGATACTTCTTCTTCAGGGTATTGCGAAGTTCCGAATAGTTTTCCTTATTTAGGAAATCCAAACTCAGTAATGCCAAAAAGTTTAATAATGGAATTTTGCCTATTGTGGGATTAAATATTACTTCTTCTAAAGGTTCTTGCTCTTGTATTCGTTTTGAGTCCAGAGTAAAAGCCAATTGCAATAATTTATAACCTTCTATTGGTATTAAGTCATCCTTTCTTACGTTATTGTTTGCTTTATTGGATATTTTTTCCGGGGCAGTTCGATTATTAAAATCATATAATAACCTGTCAAAAGCTATACGTAAGGGTGACTTCAATGTTATAGAATTAAACATATCATAGAAATGGATGAAGTTAATCAAAAACAAGATAGGCATTTTGTAATTGCGAAACATGCTCGTCTCATCAGAAGCAATCTTCTTAAGCATTTCATTTACTTCCATTGTTAAGTCTAAAGCTTTGTCAATTGTCTCAGAACGTAGATTGTCGTCTGTTTGATACAAAGCTTGCAAAATATAGCCAGCACCTTGGACTGCAGAAAGATATTGCCACAACTGCTCACAAGATGATAGCTTTTCATTTATTTTTCCCAAGAAAACAGGCATGTCCTTAGCCTTACCAGCATAAAAGATTGCTGTATTTTGCCAATGTGGATCATAAAAATTATCCCGAAGTTTATCTTCTAAATCTCGATTAAATTTGAATATTTCCACAGCGGCATAATACTCCATATAAGAATCATGTGTAAAAGCAACCCATTTGTTATCCTTGAGATATAAGATACCTGTATTATGTATCATATATTCCAAAGCATCCTCTATGGCACCTTTTATAGGGGGTGTTTTATGTGCATAATAATCCTTGAAATAATTGATAAATTCATCACGTGTCAGCGGAGCATGAGTTTCCGTTTGGAGCAACTTTAAAGCATAGAGGGATAGAATTCTTTCCTTAAAGGAAACGTCTATCAGTTCTATTTTATGAGAAACAACAGCCTTTCCTATTATTAACCCATTGAAATTGTCATAGACATCTGTAATCGTTGCAGGTACTTCATAATCATTTTCATCATAGAGCAATGATATTAATGATAAAGTCAATGGTGTTATAGGCAACTTCTCTATTATTTTATTCTCTCGCAAAGCTTCCTGCAAGTTATTGGCCTTGTTGTCATCACGGAAGAAAGCTGATACAAATTTTTTAATCTGATCTAAATTAAACTTTCGAATCTCATATGATGTTACACCACTCAAAGGAGTTAAACTTTTGATTTTGTCCTCTTCACGAGTCCCGATAAAAAAGCGAATGTCTTTGTTGTTGTAAAGATTGGCAAGTTGTTGTAATATGCGTTCCTGCTCTTTCGAGTCAAATTCATCTATACTATCTACAAAAATAGTTATTCTATATTTGAGATATAAGTCTTGGAATTTAGTGTTCGGAAAGAAACCTGAAAGTTTGTCTTCCAACAAATTCTTAATGTTTCGGTTATGTTCCAAAATATCTATGGCAGTCAATACAACTGGTAAATTTTTCTTTTCAACTATCTGGGAGTTCTTATCAATTAATAACTGTCCAATATGTTTAAACAGAGAAGACTTGCCCGTACCAGACTGACCAGATATTATTACAGGATTCGTCTTTTCGAGCAATTCCTTTATTTCAATTCTTTTTCTTTTAAACGTTTTGGTTTTAGAATCTTCTTCGTATGAAGTTATTCGAGGACTAATATAAATATCAAGCAGCCTTTGGCATTTTTCTGATGGTAATTTTAATTTTCTAAGTTGACTGTCATTAGAAACACTTTTCTTAAACTCATTTTCGTAGTTCAAGAGTTCTACATCCTCATGTTTCCATAAATCGGGAAAATGCTGATCCACTAACTTTGCCAGTTCATCACGTCCTATGAAACTTATTTCGAAATTAGTAATGATTTCTCTAATAGTCCTTTGAAATCCATTAGAAATATGCCATTGCGAAACGATTGTTATCAAATTAGCATTTTCTACATTTCTTTGCTTAGTGATTTCTTGGGCTATATATGCAACATCTATATTGCCACTTAGTTGAAAAGGAAATGTAATATACAAGCATTTTATAGGAACTAATATACTGTCCGAATTTGCTGTTATACAGTTCACCTTTACAGAAATTCCTGAGAACTTATCTTTTTTAAGAATTTCAACCCAAACTTCCTGCAATTTTTCTTGAGAAAGGGATTCTATTTTAGTTAATTTATCCATATCTTTGTTTTGTTTTATACCAATAAAGTGCCCCCTCTATAATACAAGCAGTTACACCTATCAGTAAAAAAAATATTTCGTATTAATTTTGGGATGAATGATTGCTAAACACACTCCTTCACCTATTTTTTCAACATCGTATCATGTGAATGATTAAAAATATTCATTAAAATCTTGTTTTTACCAAAACTGTCTTCGTTTCAATACATTGCTTAGAAAAAATATTTATTTTGAAGAAAGCTTTTATGCCATACCCTCCAGAAGGAGTGCCATATCCTAAACAAAGGCTCGCATAGAGCCTCAGCAGGAAAATACCTCACGAGTCTTATATCCCGATACACCCTTTGGAGATTATGCCCGAGCTTTGATCTTCCAAACCGATTCCGGGCATCATGCTTTCCGAAGTTCCCGGCTTCCAGCACCTCATTCAACACAAATTTACCATACTTCTCATTCGGAGGAACAATAAGGCGAGAGGCAGGCATGCCGAACACCTCCTGCATGATATACATGATACCCCCGGCAAACTTCCACATTCCCAACTCCTTCAATTCCTTCTGCACCACATCTAAAGCAGTAGAGGCAGAAGAAGTAACAGCAGTAGTAGAACCAGCTGAATTATCTCCCTCTATAGAAAGGCGGTCCCATCCCGCACTATCTGGCGAAGACCGCTTTGGTCCGCCAACCTTAGAACGTAGCGGTTCCGAGCACCGAGAAGGTGCGGTTACATCCCCGCTTCTGAGGTTTCTGTCCCCCGGAAACGGGGGAACAGAAGGGGGGGGTAAAGACCATTGAAGAGGGGCTTGGGGAGAAAGTGGAGCTCCCTTTGGTAAGGGAGGACGGGTGGGTTTTCGAAAAATTTTGATAGACTTTATAAAAGTCGCAAATCACATAGTAGTAATCAAGAAGCTGTCTTAACCCAATCCCCTCATTCATCAGATGCGAGAAGATATGAGTCAACTGGAAGATGAGATTGAATTCCGCTGTCGGAATCGCAATCTCCCCTTGCTCCCCCAACATTACCCGATGCGAGAACTGCTCCTCCTTCACCCTCTCATAATATTTCTGAAGCTTTCTGTTATGCCAGAAGCACAGCAGGAAGCTAGGCCGATAATGCACTTCCACCTCCACACCCTTATACGATGGGAACTCGATGTGGTGATAGCACGCCTTTTCATGAGGCGAGATAGAGCGGACAAAGGAGATGACTCGTTTGTCTTCCCCTTCCACCCAGATATCAATATCACCAGGAGTCCGGGAATAAGGATTCGGATACATCAATGCATTCCCCTGCCCTTTCAGGATGCAGGTTCTGAATCCCTTTTTCCTGAACCACTCAGAAACCTGGATGGCAGCATCATTCAGCCGAACATTCGCCTTCTCCAACATCTGGCTTTCCGCCATCCATTGGAGCAGCAACTCCTTCTTCATCCCTACATGTTCCGCAGGCAACTTCTTGATACCATCAAAGAGAACACCCACCAGGCATTGCTTCTTGGCGATAGCATATAGCTCCTTCCAATCCGCCTCCTTCAAGGAAGAAGGAATCTCCTTGGCAGAACCAATGCAGAATCGCAAGAAATCAAAGAAAATCTTTTGTTGTTTCAACATAAAGTTGTATTTTTGCACGCATAAAACAAACCATGCGCATCATATTTCCTACATAGCAGCTATCATCCTCCTTCCGATACACATCATAAAACTCCTTGTCCTTCTGAAGCTTAATCAGATGGTCAAGATTAGGAGTCACAAGAACACCCTCCTTCAGATTTTCCAAGAGTTCCTGACGAGTTATGTTCTGAATATCTATATTTAATACTTTAACTGTTTCCATGTATATCTATTTTTAGAGTTTCACAAAGCTATCTAATTCTTCCTCCTTGATTCCGATAGTCCATTCTGCAAGCAGATGATTTTCAAAATATTCACTCTGAATATCCATTTGTTCAATGGGAGTATCTTTATCAAAAATCCAAATATTACACTGACGATTTCCATCAGCATACTTCTTTCTGAAGTTTTTCAAGAAAGAAACAAGCCATTCTTTGGTTGTTGGAGAAACCGTCAATTTTACAAAAAAATTATCTGTTACGCCACATTCTGTTTTTATGGGAGATAAATAGGAGGCAACATCTAAGTCTGACGAAATTTCAAACATCTCATCAAGAACATATTCATACCCATAATTATCTTTTTTACGCTGTAACTGATAAAAAGATACATTCTTGTCTTTGAGAGCATCTTTTATTTTCTTTTTGTTATCATCAGACATTTCCGAGCCAAAGATTATACCATGTAAGGCAGAAGGTACCAAACTTTGCATTCCAAACTTGTCTGTAACAATCCTAACTTCCTCCTCAGCAGACCATCCTGCTTCTTTTGTACCAAACAATTTTTGCGGGAGTCTACCATTAGAAATATCGCGCAAATCTGCTTTTGGTGCTTTTTTTGAATATTTCACTTCAAGCATGATTCTATCGTTCTGATAAATACTATCTGGGGCTTTCAATAAAGCATCCTTATTATATATGATACAATACCCTTGCCTCATAGAAGCGTATAAAGCCCACATCATCCCCACGCAAGGATTTTTACTTAAAGAGAATATACCAACTTTCTCTCGGCAAGAGACATAATTATCAAAAGCTATCTTTACATTTTCTATAGGTGTTCCACTTTTTGGAAATATTTTTAGTAAAGCCTGCAAAGAATCTACAAAAACCTGTCCATCTAAGAAACATTCTTGGTCATCGTTTAGATTTTTGATATTTGCTGAATAAAAAGAATCTCCAGCTAGCATCAACAAATCTCTATCAATATTTTCTATAGATCTATATTTAAATAAGTATTCCTTTTTCATATTCGCATAATAAGATAAATATCAGGACTGAGTATTTACAATACATTTCCCAAATTCATTAATTCTCTGCTTCTCCTTCAAGGAGCAGACAAGCAGCTGTCCATTCTTCTCAGCTACAATATAGCCAACCAAACCTTGAATCACCACCTTGCTTTTATCGGCTGCATGAACCACACAGTTCTTGCACTCATACAATCGGATATCCTTGCCTACCTTGGCATTGCCATTCTCGTCTTGTGGAAGCAGGGTACGGAGACTGCCCCAGCTGCCTAAGTTGCTCCAGCCGAACTCGGCTGGCTGTGTAAAGATATCCTTCGACTTCTCCATCACAGCATAGTCTATGCTTATCTTCTCGCAGGTTGGAAAGAGTTTGCCGACCACTTCTTTCTCCTGTTAGGTATAGAAAGAAGGTGCCATCACATCAATGAACAGCTTTGGGTAATCGGGGGTTGACATTGACCAGAAGCGGCTGCCTACGCCGTCGGCCATGATTATGATTTGTATATTATTATAATACATAATTTCAAAAATTTAGAAAATCTGTTATTGTTCAGTACCATCTACAAAGGATTTGCTATTGTTCTTTGCATAACTCAATATTATACTGAATTTCTTTTAGATGTATATACATCACCTTAAAATCTCTTGCATGAGTTGTATCGAACAACGCAATTCATCTTCAGTATATGTATGACCATTGTCAAAATGATCGATGGCATTTCTTATATAAGAACATATTGTATTATACTGAACACGTCCATAGCCAGAAGTTTTCTGATGCAGATTGGAGATAAATGATTGATGATGATATATATAATCATCACAAGCTTTAACCTTTGACAGATTATGCCTGTTCTGAATTTGACAATACAGCTGATTGTGATATTCAGCAGAAACAATATCAAAGACAAGATAATTAACTTCAGCAAAAGTGACAGCAGACAAATATGTAGGATGCTCTATTCTCTGAGCTTCTACTTTACCATTATGATTAATCAAACGAACTACCAAGGATGTTTCATCCATCATAGCTTTTTTTAGAAAAGCACTTGAATGAGAAGCCATAAAGATTTGGTTCTGCTGAATACCACTAGTATCAGTAAATAGCTGCTTAAAATATGAGTGAACCTTTTCTTGCCACTTAGGATGCAAACTCATCTCTGGTTCATCAATAAACAGTAAATTATCTTTTTGCTCAGTCATTATTTCTAACATCGGTACTGTTCTTTCTATAATTTGCTTTTCACCAGAGCTTAAGCTCTGCATATCTATTTGATTCCCGTATTTTGTGAAGCCAATAACCTTTTTGTGTCGGTCAGTGAATCCCATTCCAAAATACTCCATGTCTTCAAAGAAAGCATTAAAAGAATCAGCAAAAGTCTTCATTTTAGATCTTTGAAAGAATTCTGACCACCTCAAAGGGGCATCGTCATGTTTTATATTGTAATAAGCATAATTGATACTATCTTCATTCTGTAAATTTACCAAACGATCTATCACAGATAAAAAATCATCGTCCTTTTTGTCAAAATGATCATTATTAGAATAAGACATCATAATTTCTTCAGAACGAGGTCTTAATTCTACCGGATAATCATCTTCCAGTGGGCTTATCATATGAATATGATTCATTTCGACATCATATAGCTGAAATCTGTGATTGTGAACAGCATCATCTTGTAATCGTTCAAACCGACAAACTCTGCCACTCAATTCATACTCTATATATCGGTATATATATGTACGAGTTGGAGAACTAATAATCTCTTTGATAAACCTCAAAAGATTTGTTTTTCCAACACCGTTATCACCAACAAAGACTATGTTTTGATAAGGAAGTCCTGTTTGTGAATTTAAGAAATCTAATTCTAAATCTCCAAACTGAACTTCGTTTAAAAACTTTACCTTGCGTATCTTGAGTCCCATATTAGTTTATTGTATATCACCCATACAGCGTCATCACTATTTTATTACAAGTAGTTACACTTATCTTTTTTTAAAAAAAGTTATTCTTGTATCGTTTATAGGGTGAAGAATTGCCTAAGCACACTCCTTCACCTCATCTGTTTTTTCAACATAGTAACATGGAAGCATAGACTAATACTTAATGTGTTAAAACCTTACGCTGTAAAGGTGATATACACAATTATTACGAATAGAAAATATCAAGTGAAACCTCATTACCTGTCAACTTTGTTAATTGTCGACAAGCGATATATGTACCTACAGGCTTTAAGCGCAAGGAGGTAATATCATCTCGCTTTAAAAAATCAAGAGCTTCTCTCCAATGTGGATTTCTGTTAATAAAATATTGCTCCACTTCTTCTTTGGTATAGGGCTGTGTTTCATTGAAATAATCTTGAAAAGCCTCTATAACATCTGTATAACCCTGATTTGACAGTCCGGTACACACACTTGAAAGAGTTGTATAGTTTATCTTAATACCAGGATATTCATGTAAGCCAAAGGCATCTATGATAAGTAGACCTTTGTTAACGTCTGCTCCAGGAATCAATTGAAAGCCATTGTCCATGTGAGTCAATTTGAATTTTAATAACAATTTATCCACAAAATCTTTAGATGGGCTGTGCCTAAACAACAAATCACAAGTTTTAAGTTGATTTTCAATAAAAGATGTAGAATTATGAAAACCTCCCATACTATAAGAGCAATTTGCCTGATTAAGAAAATCAACATCAAGCCTAGTTGTTGCAGATATTTTTTCGATTATCGGATTGACACTATCAATCCATTTTTCATAATCAGAAACAGTACCTTGCTTCATCAAATCTGCAAATGCCATGAATGTCAATAGCCGAAGACATTCGATAGAAAGTGAAGGAAGTATCTCTATTGCTTCATCTATCAAATGCTGTTTTGTCGTTTTCTCCTCAACAGACACTCTCTCTATTAACAAATCAACAAGATTATCTTTATCCTCAATTTCACCACTTTGGACATAACCTAATGCGGCTTTTCTTGCAGCTACTTGAACAGATGGTTGATTAAACCTTTTAAATGTATCCTCACCCTTGCCCTTTAGTTCATCTACAAGTTTTTGCTTAAAATCATTCAAACGTTGCTGAGCTGTAAATTCTGCCTGCTGCTGATAAATGGTCATTTTGTCTGCCACGACACAACTTACAATATCAAGAACATCTTTTACACTAACACCTTTATTTATAATGTTACCATTAGCTTGATTTATTGTAGAGTTGCTAATATCACTAATATTTTGTTCATTCTTGTCTAACATCTTGTGAATTGATTGTTATATTACCATTAGCTTGATTTATTGTAGTCCCCTGAACATTTGATATGTTCTGCGAATGAGTGCTATCTTTCTTCTTTTTTTTGAAGATGAAACTCAAAACAAATGTGAGAAGTGAACAAGATGCTACAACCCATGTGCAAATTGCAACATGATTTTCTAGCCACGAATAAAATGTATCCATATATATATACTCAATTAAAATTATTTGTTTACTAGCAAGCCATCATATCATGATAACCATTACTTTCAAACCATGTGGTTATGGAAGCATAAAGTTGCGTCTTCCGAAACTGCTCCCCACTATACACAAGTCTAAGCGAAGACTCTATCTTATCATCCGAAACATGAGACTTGGCATAAGAATATGGATGACTCTGTAGCAAAAGACTGAGCATTTCACACAAATCATGTCCTCTAAGCAATTGATAAGTATCTATCTGCCCTGAATGAGAATTTTCAAAATCGGCAAGCATTCTCGATGTTGGTATGAAAGTAGCATCAGGATTCAATCTTGTAATAAACGCCAGACAGCAATCATAGCTCAAAGTAGAATCTACTTTCAACATAGTGGAGAGTTTAAGCGTGCCAAAACTCAATTTAATTCGAGACTGATCATTGTACCATCTGAAATACGATAAAGAACGTATTTTCTCAATAGCCTCTTGCAAAAAATCTTGCACATTCAACTCGATTCGTTCTTTCTTCATGTCTTCATACCGAAGAAACTCTTTCATGATGTTCTCTAAAGCCTCTTCTGATATCATCATAGTTTCCAAGTCATGCTTGTCGGTCATGAATAAGTTCGGATAAGGATAGCTCACATGATTTAATACATCGTAGTCAGCATCCTTTATACCGATAAAGTTACTCTCCAAATGGATCTTATTCAGTCCATCCACTAATTCTACTAGCTTGGCACAGCCATTGGTCGGACATACTATTACTTTTTCCTTTAAGAAAAACTTTTCATAGACCTTGACATCATCTATCCCCTCGACAAGTACAGTGAACTTGCCGATGGTGCGATATCCAGAAATCCACATTTTCACCTCATTAATCTTATCCCTGCCGTCTAAAGAATCTAATACACTATTCGCCATGATTATTCATTTCTAAGTCGAAACAGCTGTCTTCTGCTCCTCGTACAATTTGTGGAGAATGGGTAGCTATCAATATCTGTACATTCTTCTTGCAAGATGCAATCTTCTGTACATCCTTGATAAACTCTTTCAACCATACCACATGCATGGATATCTCTGGTTCATCTATCAACAGTATGTCACCATCGTGCACCTCGAATATCATGCGATATAGGAGAATTATCATATTTTGCTCACCGCTTGACAACAAAGAAGGATTAATACTGATACCTTGTTCATTGAATGCCTTCAAGCCATAAGTAGGAGAGAAACTAATTGACTTGTGTAAGAAATGCTTTTCCCTAAGAATGGAAGCGAATAAATTCAAATCATTCAATAGTCCGATATACTTATCTAGCATATCACGCAAATCCAACAGATAGGCTGAAAGTAAACGAGCATTTTTTTCATTATAAGGTCGAATCTTCTCATATGTAATGCCAAACTGCCCAAGAGCATTAATCTTTGTTTGGACATCAATAGCTATTGCTGAATATTCATCCTTGCTGAGAACTTGAGTATCAGCATCTAACAAGCGATCCATCAAATGGTTTTTACTCTCCTGCACATTTGACAGGAACTCTATGCGTTTCTGCTCAAGCATATCTCCCAAGCTCTCAGCCACGACATCTACAGTGTCTATTTCCTTCATTTCGCTAGATGGAAAAGGATAACTATCATCATCTTCAGAAACAAGGTGAATCTGCTTAACACGCTGTGCAGGAATCATAAAAGCTCTGATTGATGACTGAATCATCTCGAATGAAATCGCATTCTGTCTCTTACATAGATATGCCACGATTTCCTTCATCTTCAATTGCATCAAGTCAGGCCAGTTGCTATCTTCAGGCATATAATCGGCCTTGTAAATAACGGTAAAGGCTTTGTAGAAGTTATGCCGACCAACGGTAACTGAGCTCAGAAGCTTCTTGTCCCGATACCATGCATAGGTCAAAAGTTTCTCTGGATTGATGTTTTCATCTTGAAGTTCTTTATTGCCAAACATTGCCTGTTCGGAATTATTTGAAAGCATTTTCAAAAGCAAACCATCTTCGAAAGATACTTTTATCTCCTCAAAATCCAGTTTATAAAAGAACCATAGGTTTGACTCAGCGATATTTTTTACAATATTCAATATCGTAGTCTTTCCCATACCGTTATAACCTGTCAATACCAATAAATTTTGGCTTAGCAGATTGGCTATCTTGTAGGTGTAAACACCATATAAGCCCTTGATGTAAATTTCAGAAATTCTCATGATAGTACGTTATAAAGTGAGTCCAAAACAGACTTCAAGTCTTCGTTGACTACAAAATGACCTACCTTCTTGATATTTGAGTCATCTTTTGCACAGACGGCCGAATCGTAATGAGGGTAATCATCACTCTTGCTACGGTTGTTTTCCCAATGCATCGGACGCAGATTATAGATATTACTATCACCGCCCTTCACCTGAGGATATACATGGTCTATCTCCCAGCCAAACGGACTCTGTTTCCCATATTCATTTTTGACAATCCAAGCACCGCAACAATCCTTTCGGAACAACGCTTCATCATATCCTTTTACAATGATGCCCTTGCTCCAAACCTTGTCGATTATACTTTTGTCGAAATTTCCACTCATACTATTAATTGTAATATTCGAATATTTAATGCAAAGGTATATTTTTTATCGAGAATAAACAAATTTTTTGTGATTTATTTACCTAAATCATAAGATAAACTCCCTTTATGTTGCATTTTCACCTTTCTACCACCCCGATTTGCTCCAAGATTCACTTTATCATTGAAGGGCTCCCACAGATCTCACGGATTCTTTTTCGTTGCAAGCAACGGGGATTCTCATTTGGTTTCAATGGAAAAACTCCCAAGGAGTCGAAGATTCGTGAGATTCGAGTGATTCGTGTTCAAAACTAAACATTAACTCTTTAAAATCCATAGAATCCAATGAAGAATCAAAGAAAAATCGATTTGATCGTGG
>ENA-OOXC01001253-OOXC01001253.1-human-gut-metagenome-genome-assembly--contig:-NODE-1253-length-15768-cov-5.179597_pt1 | contig 15768 bp, 11 predicted proteins | sample MGYA00241578_ERZ501325 | MGnify/ENA primary metagenome ERZ501325 (study PRJEB25962, sample SAMEA2042737) | human gut metagenome | biome: human gut; feature: human-associated habitat; material: faeces...
AGTCAAGCTGTACGTCAGCTCCAATATACCCTTTGTCACCATAGATGCTACAGTCTGCCGTTTTCTTCTTGCGGTCATTGAACTGTCTCCTTGATATGAGATTGGGAATGCAGTCTTTTTACTCTTGCAATTTATAGTCGGACAACCACTTCTCACTATCAATGCTCTCGGTCTCAGCCGTCATGGATAGCGCCACCACTTCCGAATCCGAAAACTTGGGAACAGGACCACGGCGTGGAACATTACCCGATTCATTGACGAGATTTTCTGAGAATTGCTTGCATATCTCAAGTATTTTGACGAATTTTGTATAAAGGTTGTGCATACGATGGTTTGAACTTAATGTTTTGATCACTACTAAGTTTCTAAAAAATCAGCGATATGTACAACTTTTTACTCATATATATCAACTTAAATTAATTTCGCCAACGGGTTAACATTAGAAATAAGTACAACAGAATATGCAAATACAATTTATAGCACAAGGATTGCCTGAAGGCAATAGCCGCCCTGCAGGAGATGCCATCAACGAAGCACTGGGACAGTCGGACTACAAGTCTTTTGCCGCCTTTGTTGCCTTTGCCAGCGTTGACGGCATCAACCAACTGAGAGACAGCTTCAATAACTTCACAGATGCAGGTGGCGACATACGCCTTTACATTGGAGTGGACTTGCACGGAACATCCAAGGAAGCATTAGATGCGCTTCTTGCAATGCCGAACGTGCATACATATGTGGTGTACTCGCCAAACAGAATAGTATATCATCCCAAAATTTACTCTTTTGAGGGTGAAAGGCAAAATATGGTAATGGTTGGCTCTTCCAACCTTACGATGTCGGGGTTGTACCAAAATATAGAAGCTTCTATCTGCATAACAAGCGACAAAAATGAAGAAGAAGGCTGCAATTTGCTTTCCGACATCTACGACTACTACAATACACTTCTTACTGGCAAGTCTGGAAGCTGCCAACCCTTATCTAAAGAACTTATAGAGTTGCTTTGCAACAACAAGGTGGTGCTCACTGTGCAGGAAAACCGAAACCAGCGCAACGAGACAAGCAAGAAGAATCAGACTGGGACAGATGACTTGGAAAAGTTGAAAGGCACTTTTGCCACAATGAAAACAGCTCCGGCGAAGAAAGGCTGCAAGCGTACATTGATAGAGCATGTCTATACGGAAAAGAAAAGGAGCAAGCCCAGAGTGTATGCGGAAACGGTGGAGTTCAACGGAAACTCAATGTGGGTCGAGACAAAGAAACTTACAGGAGGCTCTCGCAATATTCTTGACCTGTCAAAAATTGGCGTTAGAACCATAGGCGGAGAAAAAGTCAAAGCCGCAGGAAGTGTTGAGTTCTTTGGCGTGCCGAAAGAAAACTATGCATTTGAGAAAGACATTGAGCTGGAATATGACGGCAAGGTGTACATCGGCAATACGATAAAATACGCACCCCGCAACAGCAATTGGAGACTACAGATGAAAGGGGTGGCCGATGACGGCTCAAAGATGACTTATCTCACAAGTCCACGGCTGGGCATTCCGGGCGGAATGACGGAGAAGATACTTGTTTTTGAGAAGACATCCATTCCCGACCGATACAAACTGCATATTTACGAAGAAGGTTTGTTGCAACAATTTAAAGAAATGTCTAAAGATTGGGCTTGTATGGGTAGGAATGGACGCTACTATGGTCATTTAAAATGATGGAAGCACTTTTCAATACGCTCTATCGTATCATTATTGTATAATGATGGATAGACAGAGATAATCTGTCGAAGTGTAGGAAAAGACAGACCGTACAATCTTGCAACCAGTGCGTCAAGCCTTGCTTGCAATTCCTGTCTGTCTGTTATACTACACTCTGCAAAGGCTGGCAGCGTGTGCCACAGGTTGTCCATTCTGCAGTCGTCCGAAAGGAAACCATGACATAGACTGACCAATTGCGAGAATATACTCTCGTTATTGGCCAGTTTTTTTTTGGCAAGACACATTGTTGGTATCGGTATCTGCTTGATGATGGTCTGCGTAAGGTCTATGCCGTTCAGCTTGTTCTTTACGATGAAGTCAAACACTACAGAGTTAAACAAACATGCTAGATAGACAAGCAGTTCAGTATCGTCAGTTATAAGAAATTGCACCGACTGCGATGCAGGGAGAAAAGGAAGTATCGTACTGACACAAGCCTTCCCGTTGGTGGCTGACGTGAGGCTGTGCCATGCCAGCATGTAGTCAGCACGGTAAGACCGTGACAGAGCCTCCCATTTATCCTTGTTGATATAGAACCGTGACAGAGGCATCACACCAGTGTTTCTTTCCTCGTCCGACAGCCTTTTTGTCTGTGCCTTGCTCTTGTACCGGTCTGTGTATGGCACATTGTTGTAGCCAGAATATCTGCCATCAAACGACTGGAAAAATTTCCCCTCATAAACAGGCAGGTTGGTTTCTTCAGAAATCTTCCCTATGTAATCAGCATGATTGGTGTAATGTACCAAGCGCCCGAACTGAAGTTCTTTATATGCTTGGCCTATGGTATGGAACCTACCATACAAATCAAGCAGTATGCACATGCTACCTGTATTCGTGATGTTTGGCAACATATGGGTATCGGGATTTAGCGTTACAAGTTCTTTCTTTCCTATTTTGATGCTGGTTTTCTCTATATCTTCGATATTGCGCAGATTCATACCGATATTGAATGTATGCTTGCCAGACATGTCTTGTGTTCCTCCAACAATGAGCAGGCTGAACCTTTCACGGCTGTCAATGTCAAAGAATTTTTCGCGATTGATGAAATCGTATATGGCATACAAACCATTAAAAATACGATTGAAGAACTTACGGTTTACAGAGGAGGTTACGGTAGAACTCTTTATGATGATGCCGATAACGCCCCTTGCCGACACCTGACTATAACAAGCATCGGCAAATAGTGTGCATGAATTCAATTCGCCAGTTGCGGAATTGGCAAAATAAGGGTCGCTCTTTATGATTTCCTTGCTCCTCTCCATATTGCTTTTGAAGCTGTATGCATAATTGGCGAGAGACTCATTCTTTTCCTCTTGACTGGCGATGCGTTCTCTCGTGTTATTTCTAAAATAGGTACTATTGAGAGAGAATGTAAATTGCGAATAGAATTTCTTTTCCTCAAAGCGTATCTTGTCCCACGGGGGATTGCCAAGTATAATGTCATATTCTGTAAGGAAGTCTTTGCCTATCGCAAGTTCGGGATGATAAATATAGCCTTCAAGATACAATTTTTCACGACGTTCTTCTGTCGCCTGTGCATCATTGTGCAAAAGAAAATTGCCGAACACGAAATGCTTACAGAGCGTTGCGTAACAATCTAAGTCATTGGTCAGCTCCAGTATAGAGAACTTAGCCACTTCAAGGGCTATGCAGTCAACATCGCACGCATGCACATTATTTGTGATGGCAAGCATTGAGGATTGTAGAACGTTTTCCTTGCTTTCGCTCAACATTCGTGCAATATATCTTATGGCAGAGACAAGGAATATGCCACCGCCACATGAGAAATCCACAATTTTGGCACGACTTACATTTTCCACCCCATTGGCATTTGTGTAGTTGTCAATAACGCTTTTCGTCAGATAATCCACAAGTTTTTCTGGAGTGTAATAACTGCCAAGTTGGTTGCGATACCTTTTACCGTAAGTCGTATCGAAACCGTTTGTGTCTACGGAAAGCAGCATCTCGTAAATATTGCCTAAACACAAATCTTCCATTTCCACTATTTCCACAGAGTTGACTATACGGCTCTCTGTATCGTCAAGCGCCAAGAGCCATTCTGCCAGTGCGCATCTTTCCGCAAGCCGACCCTTTAGCCACTGTGCGCACTCCGTAGCAGTATGTAGCTGCGGTTGCCATTTTTTTGTGAACAATACTACCACAATGGTAGCCTTGGCTATTGACTTTGCACGATTCGCTTTTATGGGGTTGATTGGTTCATTATCTTTATGGTAATAACGGATAAGTGTGTCGACCAAACGCTTGTATATGTTTAAAATATCATTCATTGATTTCTATTATAGGTGTATCGTAAAACACTTTGGGATGAATTGTCCTAAGAACTTTATCCACGTCGTTTGCATTAAGCGAAAGTTGCCTGTACATTTCTGAATATTTTTGCCTAACAAGCCAGTCTGCCTCCTCAATGGAATATGAATACACCGAGCCTACGGCATCAAGTCTGTCTACGTCCATGACACACAGCAATAACTTATGCACAAAGTCATACCGATACTTTTCAAGTGTCTTGTACAATTTGTCATAGTGGCCACTTAATGATTTGACAATGGAGGCACATGACACTTTCATCTGTGCGGCAAGCATTTCTATGCAATTCTCACTGCCATAGCTAGTACCATTGGCTTTTCTGGCGACAGGCATACAGTTCATGCTTATCTGTCTTGATAGCAGCTCGTCTACCTTGTCTATGCTGACACTCTTTTCGGGGTAGCACATCCAAGGTGCAGTTTGCATCGCATATTCTTGAGCATACTCGCCAGTCAGATTGTATTGCTCACTTATAAGCGTCTCTATCATGTTCTCTGCAACCAAACGCTCATACATGTTCTGCAAGTCATGCTGGAGACATTGTGTCAAATATGCCTGTACGTCATCAATAGCATCGAATCGAGGATGCCGATACTCTATATTCGGCAATTTCGTTGCCAAATATTTGCATTTTAGCTCGTGGCACAATGCCGCAAGGCTGCTAATCCTTTCATTGTCAAGAATGTTGTCAGCAACAGGCAGTTGCTGGATATACCCACCGCTCACCGTAAACTTTGGATTGATAATGCGCATGAAGAACGAGGCTATCCTCGAATTGAGAAAAGCCATGTGGCATAGTGGATTTCCAGCCATGACCCTTATTCCCGGGCCTGAAGCAATGAATACTTGGTTTTCCAACTTGCAGCGCACTGTCAGTCCCATTGTACCGGTGTCTGTAAATACCAAAGCGGTCTTGGCTATTTGTGACGGGTTTCTAAGCACACCGCCTCTATTTTCCTTTATGGCTTCACCATTTTCGCCCCATTTCACTTTATATACGTTGAGTCCTTGCCATTTGCTGAAGCCTCCCCCCTTACTTGTCAGCTTCCATTCTGGTGATGTTGTCTGCCAGATATACTTCACCATTGTAGTATTGTCGCCAGTAGATGAACCCTGCATGCACTTTGCAAACTCACCATATTTTCTGAACTTTGACAAATAAGCCATGTCGGACATAATCTGATAGTTGAATTCACAATTTTTGTTTGCTGAGAACTTTTTTATGCCTACACTGTACACCTTATACCCACCATTGCGCAGCAGTTGCACTTTTTCTTGATATTTGGCGTGCCGCAGATTTACAAACATGCTATTTGCCGACGCGTTCGTTGCGCTGTTTTTTCTGATTAACGCAAGCACGACATTGGTTTTTTCACCATTTATGTTATGGAAAGCATTCGAACCAAGGTCTACACAATTAAGCATATCATAACCATTTATCAGAAAACGCCTAAAGTCCTTCAGTGATGACAGGGACAGCCATCCATTTTGCGAGACAACAGCCATGCTATCGCCATTGCGCAGATTGCGCATCATTTTTTGCATGAACGAGAAACACAAGTCGCCTTTTGCCGCAGGATAATACGAAAGCAGATGCTTCTTGACCACTGGAGACAAGTCACGTTTGCCCATGAATGGTGGGTTTGTTATATAGACAATGCTTTTGCCTTGTTCCCTCGCCTTGGCGACAACTCCCTCAAAGTCAATGTTTCCTATCTTTTCAGAGCATACATGATTGTTGACGTACCCTTTTGTGTCTCCGTCAACTCCGCCAAAATTATATATTTCAGAATACACATCTTGGGGATTTTCATAATATGCAGTAAGCAAAAGCGACAAACGTGCTATTTCCGCAAGTTCCGCATCCAAGTCATAGCCAACAATATTGTTTTCGAAAATCAACTTGGCAATATTGTCCATCTCCCCATGATGTTTATACCAGGCATACAATTCGCGATACAGATATGTCAAGAAATTACCTCCGCCTGAAGCAGGGTCGACGAACATGACATTGCTTAAATCATCATAAAGCGAAAGCGTCTGTTTCACGAGATATTCCACCATATATATATCAGTAAAGAACTGTGTCTGGTAGAGCAGATTCTTACCTTCTACCTTTTCTACGGAAGACGAAGAACGACCTTGTACAGTTTTCATCAGATAAGATTTTATTTGCTGATAGATGTCTGACACGAAGAATCCCAATCCTTTTCCCTCGTCTTCTACTTTAGCGAGTGACAGTTGGATTAGAATCTCTCTTTCCGTGCAGCAGTCTATCAAATTGTGTATCTTATTATAGGCATTCACAATATGAGGAAAATTGCATGATATAACAGCGTCGAGACTGTTGTCACGACTATTGTGCATAAGGGCAACACCATTGAGCGCATACAACATGGAAATGTATGCGCTCAGTTCATAGACCAAAGAACTGTTTGTGCCAATAGGAAAATTATCGGCAAGCAATTCTGCAATCTTATTTATCTGCCGTTTCATCACTTTTTATCAAATCATTCAAGTTTATATTATAATGCCCCATGGCTTCGAAACATTGGAGCAGGAATGATGCGCTGAACGTCCCTCTACTAATCTTGCTATTGAGACTTGACAGCGTATAGTCATAGCCCTTTGATTTCAGCAGACGTTGCAGGTCTTCCATAGAAAGTCCATCTTTCAGAAGCTCTATTTTTAGTAATGTTTTTGCCTTACTCATATATGTTAGTCTGTTATAATTGAGTTGCAAATTTATATATAATTTTGCATATATGCAAAATTCTGACATAAAAGCGAGGAAAGCTATTGTAAAATCAATTCGTTTTTATGTCCTCAAAGACATTGCAAGTTGTCTGCGAGACTTTCAACGCTATCTGTCGCCACACGTCAGAACGGTAAAGCCTGTCGTGCATATTTCCTTGAATCCGCATCCAAACGATATCCCTATAATGAAATTCACTGCTGTCCACGAGAATCCGTTAACATTTGATTAAACACCTTGTGGATAAAGAGGTTTTGATACCAAAAAGGCACTCGGAGGTTTTGAAACTGCTATCTTTGCAAGAATTTACAATTTGTAAGCATCTACAAATTCAAGGCAGTTATGAATCAAGGTCGATATGTGTTCACGCAACTTGTGGATTTTCTTCCAAGGAAGAACTTTGAGTGGTTGGTAAAGAAGTATGATGGCAACAAATTTGTGAAGAGTTTCACTTGTTGGAACCATCTGATGGTTCTTCTATTTGGTCAGTTGTCCAATCGTGAGGGACTACGAGACCTTATTGTGACCATCACTCCGTTTAAGTCAGCGTTCCACCATCTTGGTTTTGGAAAGAATGTCAGTAGAAGCAATTTGAGCAAGGCTAATGAAATACGCGAAGTCAAGAAATTCCAAGAGTTTGGATTCGCTTCTTGCCTTGCTTCCTTACCTCTTTATATTGCAAAGGAACATAACATTCGAGTCCTTTTGCCTCTACATAGGTCTTTGCTTTGTCAATGCGTCCATACGAAACGCGTAGCACGAACCATAGCTTGTTTCCGTTAGGCACATTTTCTACCGACACCACATATCTGACATCATCAGAAATGGAGGGCGTACAAGAGGTAAGTCCTGCACTTGGACACGATAAGCCAGTGTCGGATGGCTGCCCATTATACAATGAAGCGTCTGCCTTTGGAGACAGGTTGGTAGTATCTTCCAATGTTGTTCAGAGGTTAGATTAAAACCAATAGACTTATTCTTGATGGAATTGTCATAATGTGACTACAAAGATATGAAAACTAAACAAGAATGGAAAAAGAAGACAAGGAAAATATTTGTGTTGTGGAGTTCTTTAATTTATTAGGGCTGTTGGTGGCTGACTGATAGCGATGCATCTGCCAGACCATATACGAAACATCAAATGGTTTTTGGCATAGTCGCCAATAGTAAGAATCTTATAGGTATGCGAACCTATACCTATAGGCGGAGTGCCTTTATAAATATTGCTGACCGCTGGAATGTGTACCTTTGTTCATGGTTGCTTTAATTGGTATTTGCAATAAACAAGGGTAACTAAAAAGGCTGGATTCTTCGTGATGGAATCCAGCCCTAATTATTTTTGCTCAAAATATCTTAGCATACAGCAATAAAAAGTTTTGCTTGACAGCAATATCCTTTTATATACTGTAGACTGCAGAATGTAAGTTATATACTGCAGAATGTAAATATTGTTTGTCTTTTTACATCCTCATTATTCTTCTCTTATTACCACTGTCACGCCGCGTGCAGCCTGCGCTCCCATTACCAGTGCCTGCTCTATGTCGGCAGTCTTTGATGGTCCTGAGATGAATGTGCCGAGTCCGGTTTCTGGCATGCAGATGCGGTCGTATGCCTCGTGCATGTTGTTCACGATGCCGCTCTTCGGGAGGACGATGACCAGATATTCACTGATGAAGCAGACTGCTTTCTCCTTCATTTCCTGCGGAATCCAGACGCAACCATTCTCCGCCACTCCAATCTGTCCGTACACCACTCCTACGTCGGTGCCGTTAAGGTCCTGCGCCTCTGCCACGGTGTCGGGATTGATGGTGGCGATGGTGAGTTCTGCGATGTTAGAGGCGATGGTCTTTGCTTGCGGATAGGCGTTTCTTACGATGTCGTCGAGCTTTTCGTTCGGCTTAGCCATCACCACTTTGCTGCCCACCGACATGCTCATATCCACAAACTGCTTCACCGTGTCGTCGTACGATATGCCGTCTATCGGTGTGTCGGGCATCGTATACTGTTCGTGTGTGTTGCGTCGCAACTTCTCCAATAGTTCGTCTTTGTATGTCATTGTTCTTTCTGTTCGTTTTGGTTCAGTTTTCCTTTCTTCCACATTGTCTGGAACGATTCGTTCGCAAATTTCGGCATTGCGTGTCCCACGCCCCACGGATTGAGTGAGCGTATGTGCGTAAGGTTGTCAGGTATGAGGTTGGCAAGAGGAGCCAGACGCAAGGCTGAAGAATAGAGTAGGGGATGGTTGAAGAGCTCTTCCATTCCCTTTGACATGCACTTCTTCATCGTGTCCGCCTTGTGCAGCGAGTCGAGCTTCTGTCTCCACATATAGACCTGCGAACCGGGGTTCACCTTAGCCGGGCATACGTTGTCGCATGAGAGGCAGAGCGTGCAAGCGCTGACGTTGTCGCTGTAGCGTGACGCATCGTGCAGCATACCAAGGTTGATGCCGATAGGTCCAGGGATGAAGTAGGTGTATGAGTAGCCACCCGAGCGGCGGTATACGGGGCAGGTGTTCATGCAGGCTCCGCAGCGAATGCACTTCAGCGTTTCCCAATGCTCTTCGTTGGCAAGGATGTCGCTTCGTCCGTTGTCTACGAGGATGACGTGCATCTCCGCTCCCGGTCTTGCCTGACGGAAGTGTGAGGTGTAGGCCGTTGTGGGCTGTCCGGTAGCAGAGCGGCAGAGCAGTCGCTGGAATACGGCGAGCGACTTGTAGTCGGGCACAATCTTCTCTATTCCCATTGCCACGAGATGTAGCTTGGGCATTGATGTTGACATGTCGGCGTTGCCCTCGTTGGTGCAAACCACGATATCGCCGGTCTTTGCCACGCCGAAATTGCATCCTGTCATTCCTGCTCCTGCTTCCATAAACTGGTTGCGCAGATGCTTGCGTGCGCATTGCGTAAGGTATGTCGGGTCGTAATTGCCTTTCTCTGTGCTGATGCCTTTCTCCTCGAACATCTGTCCCACCTCTTCTCGCTTCAGGTGTATGGCAGGCATTACGATGTGGCTCGGTTTCTGATGTAGCAGTTGTAGGATGCGTTCGCCAAGATCGGTCTCCACGACGTCGATGCCGTGACTCTCAAGGAACGGGTTCATGGCACACTCCTCGGTAAGCATCGACTTGCTTTTCACCATCTTCTTTACGCCATGATTCTGCAGTATGTCGAGCACAATGTTGTTAAAGTCGTTGGCGTCTTTAGCCCAATGCACAATGACGCCACGGCTCTCCAGTTGCGTGCTGAACTCCTCCAGATAGTCAGCCAAGTGCGTTACGGTGTGCTGCTTTATCTGGCTGGCATGTTCGCGCAGCTCCTCCCATTCTGGTAACCCTGACGCCATGTTGTCGCGTTTTTGTCTTAACGACCAGAAGGTGGCGTCGTGCCAGGTGGTCTTTTCTCTGTTGTCGTTGAAGCGTCGCGCCGCTTCTGAATGTATAGTGCTCATAGTCCTGCTGCTAATATCTCTACCACGTGTATGAATTTTATAGGCTTGTTCTCCTTCTTTGCAATGCCCTGCATGTGCATAAGGCATGACGAGTCGGGACCAGTGATGTATTCCGCTCCCGTAGCCATGTGACGTTCTATCTTGTCCTCTCCCATGCGCTTCGACACGTCAGGCTCTTCTACGGAGAACATTCCTCCGAATCCGCAGCACTCGTCCTTTCTCTCCGGCTCATGGATGGTGATGCCGTCCACGAGTTTGAGCAGGTCGATAATCTTGTTGAACTGTGGCACCTGTCTTTCTGAGGGCGACGACAATCCCAGTTCGCGTACGCCGTGACACGAGTTATGTACGCTGACTATGTGCGGGAAGTGAGCCTTGAGGCTTGTTGGTTTCACGACGTCGTGCAGAAACTCCACCACGTCCATTATCTTCTTTGACGTGAGACATTCGTGATTGCCCTTGGCAAGTCGCGGATGATAAAGCTTGACAAAAGCCGCGCACGATGCCGACGGTGCTACCACGTAGTCGAACTCCTTGAAGAGGTCGTCGAAGTGGCGTGAGATGTCCGTAGCCATCTTCTCAAAGCCGGCGTTTGCCATAGGTTGTCCGCAGCAAGTCTGCTTGAGAGGGTAGGTGACGTCGAGTCCGAGGCTTGTCAGGAGCTTGTACGTAGCCACTCCCACTTCCGGGTACAATGCATCAACGTAACATGGAATAAACAATCCTATCTTCATAATGTCTTTAAAACTCTATTAGCGTGTAAAAAGTGTTCTTCTTTTTTTGTTGTTTTTATTTGTTGGCAAAAGTAATAATAAAAAATGAAAATGTTTATCCGTTATTATTTATTAAAAGTTAATTTTATGGTATCTACCAGCCTATCTCCCAGCCGCAGAGGCGTATCTACCAGCGCAAGCTTAGTCATAATTCGGTCTCAATCCGGTTCACGCCGACACTCCTGACTTCGTCATCGTGTCAGGCGATTTTCTCAACAACAATAACTCCGATATTGCCGGATGGATATTTCTTTTTGCGGACAAACATAGTTAAACCCAAATCGGTCATTAGAAAATTTTGCTTTCATTTTATCTTAAAATTGAACGAAAGATGCATATGACTTGAGATGTAAGTTGCATGGTTATCAATACGGCAAAGTTATCAGTTCTAAACTCGAAAAGGTGTGACAGATTACAGATACTGTATAAACACTTCGCATGAAATGAAATTTTAAACTTAAAGGCGGTCCCACCATCGGGACCGCCTTGTGACTATGCAGGTTGGACAGCCAGCTTCAGCTGGCGTCAGATAGGTATATCATCTCATCGTTTCATGATTTTCACGGCACGCATGCCCTTGTCAGTAGCTATCTTCACGATATAGATACCCGGCGTTGTGACTGAAGGGCTGACACGCTGTCCGTTGACATCATATATCTCATAGCTTCCGACAGCTCCATCCACAGAAATCGTACCATCAACGACTCTGATGCCATATTTTCCGTCTTCCGTCACCTCTTTGACAGCAGAAACAACAAACAAAAGCACCTTCTCCAATATTTGTCACACTATTCGGAATATTGATACTGGTGAGTGATGTACAACACCCAAAAGCACTATTCCCAATTACCTTCACTCCTTTTCTGATAGAATACTCACCATTTAATCTTGATGGTGCTTTAAGTAATCTTTTCCAATCCTTACTATATTTCACACCAAACACATCTTCTACTGCATTTTTAAGATCCTCAACTGTAACTTCCGTGCTCCACACTTCCTCCTCCTTCGGCTTCTGTAAACCGAACAATCTGAACGAGCACATGGACAAGTCTTTCTTGGCGCTGGCTAAGAGAAACATAGACGTAAGGGTTCTTGCTTCCTCATCTGCCAACAAGCCTTGCAAGGCTGTGAAGGTATTGCTCTTGCTCAAATCAAGATAATCGGCAGCAGAGAAGAGGAGACGGTCGGATGCTCCGTAGGTCTGAAGCAGAGACGGATCGAGAGAGATGGCTTTTAGCGAGAGGGCAATGGAAGCCAAGGCAAAATCGTCGATGGTTTCGTCGAAGTCGTTGATGGTGCGAAGTGGATGCGAAAAGTCCTTTGTGCCGATAGTAGGCGACTTCTGACCTTTCATCGCCGGCACGAACATGCCGTCGTAGTCGACGAGCGTCAGCGTACCGTCAGGGCGTACCATGATATTATCGGGCTTGATGTCGCCATGGGCAAACGACTGCGAGCGAAGCCAAGCCGCCATCTTGCAGAAACGGTAGCAAAGCATCGCCATAGCGTGAGTGTCCGTGTAGTTAGCGGCAACGTACGTCTCCATTGTCTCGCCCTCAATCCAATCCATCAGCAACACGGGGAACTCTTCGTCCTCACAGTTGCTGTCAACGAATATTTCATTCTCCAGATACTTCACGGAAGTGATATAAGGCGAGTCGACAAACTCCAACTCCTCGGCTATCTGGCGGTAAGCCTCAGCACGCCCTTCCTGCTCCTCGGTGAAGCACTTCAGTGCATAGCACTTCCCCGTCTGTTCGTCCTTCATCTTGAATACGACGGCAAACGCACCGCTGCTACGATATGGCTCACCGTATTTATCCATTACTGGCACTAAATGGCTCAACTTGTCAAGATTGTCGTGAGCATCACGAATGGCAGCGAGGTATTCTGATATAAGAGGGTATTGCATAGGTTTTTATTAACATGGGTTCAATGATATAGATTTCTCATTACTTAGCTACAAAGTTAGAAAAACTTACCAACATAAAAGAAGAAAACGTGAAGGAATATCGGTTGACGGATGAGGTAAATCTCTGGCACACTTTTTGCCAAGACGATATTTGCATTTTTGACCGCTCATAACTCGCGAAAAATCAAAAACAAAATCGGTTGTCGGTTTTTCGCGAGTTTTGAGTGTGTAGCGCTAAGCGAATGACTTACAGATGATTGTGGGGATTTGTGTAAAAGTGTGCAGTTTTTGCTTCGTCAAAACCAAACTTATCGTGAGACTTTACCATGTAATAGCTATGCTTTTACTGGGTAAAGTCTCAAGAGTTACATGGTAAAGTCTCACGAAAAGTTTGTAAAACTCGTCGTTTTACACCGAAAAGTCTCAATTTTTATGGTTTTCGGGCTGCGAAGTCAGATGAAAAGGCGCGTTTTTGAGTATGCGAATCTCTAGAATTAAAGTTTTGGTCGAGGGTACTTGGACTATATTTGCGTCTAAAAACAAGAGGGTAAAAAGCTAAAAAAGTAAAAAATCGCAGACTTTTTTACTACTCTAAGCGTGCATCCATCCGTAGCGGAGGTCTCTGGCCTCCGCAGCACCAAGTGGGTATCGTTTGTGAATGTTCTAAACACATAATATCGCTGTAAAACGAACACGAATAACCCGAATTATACGAATGTAGCATTTTATATATTCGTGATATTCGTGTTATTCGTGTTCGTTAAAAATTAATTTGTGTTGTTGCTTGCTGCGGCGGCAGGATACCGCCGCTATGGTTAGTCGATTGTTTCCGCCGCCACCGAATCTGCTTAATCCGATAATTGCGCAGCAAGCCGATTCTGCTTAATCCGATAATTGCGCAGCAAGTCGAATCTGCTTAGTTAGCAGCATCAGTTCTTCACGCGCTTCACGCCGTCAACGATGTAGATGCCGGCGGGCAGGTCGTTCCATTGCTGGGTAAGCTTTACGCCGTTAAGATTGTAGATGCCTTGTTTGCGGGCGGGCACGTCTGCTGTCACGGTGCCGATGCTGTTGGTGATAGGCTCGATTACAACCTTCGACTTAAGCAACTCGCCATTCAGGACTACCGCCTTTTGGTCGGCGTCGAACTCCGCACCGACGGGCTGTGTGATGGCGCAGTTGTCGAGGATGAGGTCGCTGATGAGTGAGATAGATCCGCTGCCGGTGCCTTCTGCCTCTACGTAAGAGTTGCGCACGGTGAGCACCTCGCTCTTTGCTCCAATATAACCTGCTATGCCATATCCACCCTTAACAAACAGACTGGTGTTGTCGATGGTTACGGAAGCGCTCTCCATGTCGAGACCGCAGAATCGCTTGCTCGTGAGATGGAGCGAACCGTCGCCGGTGATGGTAGACGTCTGGTTCAACACCATGCTTGCCAGGTCGGCTGTAACGGTGTTATTGCCAATCAGCTTGACGGTGAAGTCGGAGACAGTCTTGTTCACAATGCCCGTTCCGTCGGTAGAGTTTCTTTCGATGGTGGCGTTGTCGAGAGTGAGGGTTTTTGTGTCGGGGTCGTAAGAGGCGCTGCCGCTCACTCCGTAGATGCTTGTGAGGTCTTTGTAGTTGAGTGTTGTCACCGGCTTGTCGGCGATATAGATGCCATAGCTGTTGGGTTCAATCACAACTTTGGAGGTTACGGTTTCTCCGTTCACAGCCACCGACTTAGTATCGGCGTTGTATGCCGCCTTGTACGGAATGTCGATGTAGCATCCCTCAAGCTCCAGGCCGGCGATGTCGCAGATTGAGCCTGTGGGGCCCGTAGCTTCCACGTGAGAGTTGCGTATGGTGAGCACCTCTTCTGCCTCGTTGTAGCTTGCAGATATGCCCCATTTGCCCTCTGCCTCCAACCAGCAATTGTTGATCTCGAGAGGACAACCACCGAAGAGCAAGGCGCACAGGTCGCTCTTTACGCTGAGCTTTGCACCGCCGTCGCCCAGAATAACTGTCGACTCGCGCGTGTATATGCCAGCCGAGTTGGTAACATTAATGGTGTTTGTGCCGAGCAACTCTATCACCAGGTTTCTGCAGGTTTCGTTCAAGATGGCATTACAGTCATTTGCCTCAATAGTGGCGTTGTCGAGTGTGAGGGTTCTTGTGTTCGGGTCGAAATACACCTTGCCGCTCACTCCGTTAATCTCGGTGAGGTCGAGATAGTTGTCGCTCGTCACATCTACGCCGCCTACCTTGAAGCCGTAATTGTCTTGCGCCATCACGAATGCTGACGACATCATCATTACTATAAGCACGAGGAATATGCGCATGCTTACTTGTCGGGTTGAGTTGTTGTGTTTCATAATTGTTTAGTTTTTGCCTGGGCAGCCGAAACATACCCAGAGGTTTGTAAATGTTAATTAGAATATTGATTCTGGTGCAAAATTAACTCAGAAAACGTGAAGCGTGTTGTATATTCCTTACAAAAAATAGCCAATAACTATCATTTGGGTGCTCGAGGTGTTAAAGAACTTTAAACAGGCGAGTAGAAAAGCGTAAAAAGTTCGCGAACATACAAAATGCGTGTGCGTTCAGCGATAGAAGCCTTTGGATGGAATAGTGCAGCGAGTTAGTGAAACAAAGGCGCTTTATCGTTGAAAAATTTTCGTCGCACGGGATATTATTCGTAAATTTGCAGCCTATTCGAGGTTTCACTTTTTAAGATGTAAATAATTCAATATCACCTAATAAATGTCAAACCTAAAATCCGCAACTATCATCCAATACACGATTAAGGGTAGATTTATGAGTCGT
>ENA-OOXC01001258-OOXC01001258.1-human-gut-metagenome-genome-assembly--contig:-NODE-1258-length-15700-cov-2.614829_pt1 | contig 15700 bp, 13 predicted proteins | sample MGYA00241578_ERZ501325 | MGnify/ENA primary metagenome ERZ501325 (study PRJEB25962, sample SAMEA2042737) | human gut metagenome | biome: human gut; feature: human-associated habitat; material: faeces...
ACAGAAATATGATAGTAGAGTGGCAAATTTCAATTTTATAATAGAACAGAAATTTGAGAAAGCAATATATTCAAAGCGAGGAAAAGAATATGCCATCTACATATGCACATTACCGGATGGGACAGGAAGTAATCAAACAGGTTTCTTCCCCTGCCCGCGACATCATTATGAAACATAAACAGCTCTATGATATAGGTCTGCATGGACCGGATGTTTTGTTTTACTATCATCCGTTGGTGACGAACCCGGTCAATGCAATCGGGTATGGACTGCACGAACGTTCTGGGAAATATTTCTTCGGGAAGGCGGCTGAAATCATAGAGACGGCATCTGACAAGGAAGCGGCACTTGCCTATATCTATGGATTCATCTGCCATTTTGCCCTGGATTCGACCTGTCACGGTTACATCGATGAGAAGATTGCGCAAAGTGGCGTGTCTCACACAGAGATTGAAGTGGAGTTTGATCGGAGCTTAATGATCGAAGATGGGAAAGACCCGGTTCGACAAGATTTAACGAAGCACATCGTCCCATCTATGGAAAATGCCAGCGTGATTGCACCATTCTTCCAAGGGACAGAACCGAAGCGGGTTAAAAAAGCGTTGAAGGGAATGATTCAGAATAATCATTTACTGCTCGCACCTTCCAGATTAAAAAGAGCGTTGATTTATGCCATACTCCGTCTGTCTGGAAATTACAAAGAAATGCATGGATTGCTGGTAAATTTTGAAGCGAATCCGGCATGTGAGGACAGTACAGCGAAGCTGCATCAGTTGTACGCTGTGGCTAAGAGCCGGGCGGTTATGCTGATTGATGCATATGGAAAGTATATGGCAAAAGAAGAGGCGTTAAATGCGCTCTATAATTATACATTCAGCGGCAAAGAGAAGGAGGCGTAGCAACGTGAAAACGAAAATGACAAAGGCTGAAAGAAACTGGGTATTATACGATGTGGGAAATTCTGCGTTTGTGCTGCTTGTCTCAACAATTATGCCGATCTATTTTAACTATCTGGCTGGAAATGCAGGACTTTCTTCTGTCGATTATCTTGCGTATTGGGGGTATGCGACTTCTGCTGCAACGATCATTGTAGCATTGCTCGGGCCGGTATTCGGAACGTTGGCAGATACGAAGGGGCTGAAGAAACCAATCTTCACTGTCACGATGCTGATTGGAGGAATCGGCTGTCTGGCACTTGGATTCGCCAGACAATGGATGGTTTTTCTGCTGATCTATATTATTGCGAAGACGGGATTTTCAGGGAGCCTGATCTTCTATGATTCGATGCTTGGTGATGTCACAACCGAAGAACGGATGGATAACGTATCTTCACAGGGATATGCCTGGGGCTATATCGGAAGCTGTGTGCCATTTGTATTATGCCTTGGAATTGTGCTCGGCGCGGGGAAGATTGGAATCAGTATGGAGCTTGCGATGATGATTTCATTTGCGATTGTTGCGGTCTGGTGGATCGGTGCAACCATTCCGCTTCTTAAGATCTATAAGCAGAAGCATTACGTGGAACGGAAGCCACGGGCGATTCGGAACAGCTTCAAGCGTCTGGGTGTCACCCTGAAAAATGTGAGAAACGAGAAGAAAATCTTCCTGTTTCTGCTGGCATTTTTCTTCTACATCGATGGCGTCTACACGATCATTGATATGGCAACCGCCTATGGAACAGCGCTCGGATTTGACAGTACGAAACTGCTTCTGGCATTGCTTGTCACACAGATCGTAGCATTCCCTTTTGCAATCATATTCGGCAGGTTAGCCAATTGTTATAAAACAGAACGACTCATCACGATCTGTATTGGCGCATATCTTGGCATTGCCATATTCGCAATCTTCCTGAGGGAGCAGTGGCAGTTCTGGATTCTGGCGATTCTGGTTGGCATGTTCCAGGGTGGAATTCAGGCATTGTCCAGATCGTATTTCGCCAAGATCATCCCACCGGAAAAATCTGGTGAATATTTTGGTCTGATGGATATATGCGGAAAAGGTGCATCCTTCCTTGGAACAACCGTAATCAGCCTGATCTCGCAGGTGACCGGCAAGGTGAATATCGGAGTAGGCGCGATATCCGTGTTCTTTGTACTCGGAATGATTGTGTTCCGGATGGCGACCGCGGAAGAAAAGGGAGAAGGAAAGAAAGTGAGGATGAGATTCGGGGAAGATGGGGTATCTTGAGGGGGAGAGGAAGAGAATATTTTGTAGGGATGGTTAGAGAGTCGAGAGATCGGCTCTTTTTATTTTTAAACAAAAATATAGATTTTAATCGCGAGTCCTGTTTTATGTCCATGTAGTATGTTTAAATAGAGCTAAAAAGGTATGTAAGAAATATAAAAATAAGGAGGAGCAAATGGGTATGGAACAGATGGATATGTTTAGTTTTGTTGATAATCTGAATAAAGATCCAATTACAAATACAACCTGTGTTGTAATGGATGGAGAGTGTAAAGATGTTGCATGGAACGAATTGTTTGACGCTGAAAAATATGACCAATTAATGTGTGTAACATATGTATCGTCTGCCAGTTTTTTAAGCAGAGCAATCGATAAGTTCAAAAATGTGAAGGTTATTATAGGCATAGAAAAGGCGGATGTAAGAAAGGCGATTGCGGAAAGCATAAATGCACGGGTTATGCAGGAGGGAACAAAGTTTTTTGAAGAGTTACCAGATACAGGGAAAGACAAGCTGATTGAAAGAAGCTTGGAGGTTCGATATTCTAAAACAGAGTATATTATACATTCAAAATTATATTTATTATCAAATTCAGAAAGTGGCGAGAACCGTTTGATATTTGGCTCCGCGAATCTGACGAATACAGCGTTCAACAACGCTGTACATCAATATGAAGATATAATGGTATTTGACAATAATTTGATGTTTGATATATATAAAAAAAGATTTCAACATATATACAGTATTACCGAAGATTATGTACCGGGAGAGGTTATAAACAAATATAAAGAGGGAAAATTGATTTCCATGGTTGATTTTACGCCAGAGGAACGAACGGAAGAAATCATAGAGATATTGAAGAAAGAGAATATTGTGCCTGTATGTAATGAAACCATTCTGAAGTGTGTTCAGGAAGCACAGTCTGAAAATGAAAAAGAGATTACAGAGACGAAAACCACATTTGAGGTAATTGTTGCAGCGGGTAAGAAAAAACGAGGTGATAAGAACGGAAATTATACGATTAAAAGCGCACAGGAACTTGAATCGTCGAAAGGGAAGATTATAGATATACTGTTTCGCCATACAAAAACAGAGATGAACATGCAACGATTCTCGCTTACATTCAATGATACAGATAAGAAACAGTATATAATTTTTCCCAAGAAGGATGATTGCACTGAGGCAAGGGCGCCAGAAGTATTTGATAGAAAGGCTACACGAGAGGAAATCAGGTCGTCGATGGAGAATCTTATGCAATTTTTGATGGCATATAAGAAATTTGTATCAGATACAGAAGATGGGGATGAGAACCTTTCGCGAATACTAGAAGCGATTATGTACGCATTTGCATCGGCATATATATTTAAGCTGCGTCAGGAAAATACTGGAAGTAAATCGGACATACCCATTATGCTTGTGATTGGAGGAAGAGCTGCTTCTGGTAAGTCAAATTTACTTGCGTATATCGATCGTATTCTGAGCGGCAGACAATTGCTTGTGGAACAACACTATATACAATACAAACAGATAGAAAAACGGGATACGGTTGGAGAATTGTTCATGACAGATAATACATATCCGTTACTGGTTGATGAAGTCCCGCCAGCATTTTTCAATAGCAAATCTACTAACAAAGGAGAGGAACTTATAAAGTATTTATCCAACACTTTAGATTCAAAACATCCAGTTATGATTTGTACGACGAATACAGGCGGTTTCAGTATTCCAGCGCAGGTAGCCAGACGAATTTATTTTCTGAAAGTAGATGCATGTTTTAATGAGAAATACAAATCGGAGGCAAATGCCTATTATGAAGATGTAATGGCAAACGCAAGCAATATTCTATTTCGGGATTTCTGTTTCAAAATGGGAGAATTGATAAAAACAAATTCAAGCTTGTTTGGAGATGATTCGGCAGATTATCTAGGCATAGTCAGAAAGATTTTCCGGGAATATTTTATTATATCAAAAATGGAAATCCCTGCGTGCTTTCCAAATCAGTTATACCGGGACTATGAGTATAGAGGAAAAAATATGTGGAAAACGCTTTATCAGCAGACAAAGGATCGGTTTGTGTATTCGCCTAAAAAAGGGGAAAAGGAGGCTACATTTACTCTCAATTTGAAAGATATGACAACTGGAGTTAAAGATGTTCAGGTCTACATGAATTATCTGCGTCAGGATATTCTGGTTGAGGAGGCAGGCATGTATGTGGTGTTGAAGGCGGAGGCATTCTGTGATTGGATTGGTGTGAAGAATGTTTCGTGGTTGGAAAGAATGAGAAGAAAGAGGATAGGTGGGAAATAATCAGAATTTATAAGAATAGTAGGAGAAGAATAAAATGTCTAGGGAAAGAAATAAAACGCATAAGAAAAATAGACGTAAAAAAGAATTTGAATTTTGGAATTGTAAGGCTGCATTTATTGGAGGAATTACAGCAATAATGGGATGTATTAATGAAATTGTCAGTATATGTACAAAAATTCCAATTGTGATATATCTGATGGAAGTTATGAGCGTGCTAATGTTGTTTTACTATGCATTAGGAACTAAAAAACTAGATAAAGTACTAAGAAAAAAAAGAGTTGAAAAATTCGGATCTTTTTTAACTGTCTTCTCTGTTGTGTATTTTTTACTAGGGAGAATGTTGATAAGCTCGGTCGAAAATGTTGAATTTGAATACAATTGGATAAACGAAAAAATGTGGGTAATGATTATTTTATCTGTAGTATTTATAACAGGAATTATAGGAGCTATATACTTATTAACATACAATTACACTGAAAAGTAATGTATATTAATAATTTGATAAATATGTTGGGAGGACAATATACTGTTGTTTAGAGTTATAAAAGATGTATTAAATAAGTGTTTTAATTATGGGCGAGAAGATAACGTTGATATACCTGAAATTTGTCAAGAAGAAAATAAAGACTGTAGAAGATATAGAAATATACCATTGTATACGGAAGAAGAAATGGAGGCTGCTATAATTGATGATAGTGAAGAGACTAGATATGCATGTCTGGGAAGACAAGCAATAAATGGATACGTTGGTATATACAAGGATATATGGATTGTGGGTAGAAGGCGTGATGGTATGATTGTAAAAACCAGTAAACCATTATCAAGAGGTTATACAGATATAAAGAAAACAAAAGAGCGTGTTTTAAAATTGCAAAATAAAGCATTACATGGATATGAAATGCAAAATGAGGAATTTTGTAAATTTACATATGATTTAGAAAATGGAGAAAAATTTTCAACACATGTTACATTAGAAAGAGAATATGTTGAGAATGAAATCATGGAAGATACAGGTAATTATGGGGGATTATACTTTACTTCTATAAAAACAATGGAGTTATGTACAGAACATAGCAATACATTCTATGGTAATAAAATAGCAGTAATTAAACCATTACCTGAAGAAATATATTATGAATGTTTCAATGATGCATTTGTTGGTAGAAAAGTGTATGTTGAAAAGATAATGTATATGAATGAAGTAGAAACATGGGAATATTTAAATCAGCGATTTGCATGTCTTATGGATAAGAAAGATGTGTTATGTGAATATCTGAAAGATTTATATCAAGTAATTCCCGAAGAAAATTATGATGATTGTATAGAGTATCTTGAAAAATTGTAGAAAGGCGCAAGCGGAGGGTGGGCAGTTTTTTATGAAAATAACAGATATGACGATATAATAGAAAATATAGTTTTCAAATTATGGTATATGGAATGATTTTTGAAAATGGAGAAAGACAGATGGATAGGAACGATTCATATGAGGAGACAATAGATTCTGAGCGTAAAGCAATAGAGAATAATAACAAAATCCGAGACAGTATAGCGTCCGTTTTGAAACAACAGGAAAAAATACAGCAAATTGTGGATAAAGTAAATCTACCGATAATTGATATCTCTACCTCGGCAATAGAACCCGTTAAAAGTATTAGCGAAAATAGTGCAGTGATGGCAGCACAAGAAAATGCATCAGTATTAAATGAAATTTATAAAAATTGTGGTGATGTTGAAATGCTAGATGGTATGGAAACTGTTATTGAAACTTTGCAAAATAGTAATGTAGTTCATGCATTGGGAGAAATTTCTATAAAATCTGCATTTTCAGATTATCAATTTGAAAGTCCTGCATTAAGAATCTTTGAAAAGTGGAGTGAAAATATAGCAATAAATCTTGCAACTGGATTAACTGCACTTATAACAAACCCTGTAATGCAAGAAATACAGTCGATTACATCTGGCTTGGGTCAGTGGTTACAAACTGTAGATTTTTCTCCGCTAATAAATATTTTAGAAAACATTCAGAATATAGGATTTGATTTTGATTATAAAGAAGTCAATGAGGTATTTTTGAAAGCCATGTTCGATGCAAAATGGTTTCCATATGCTGGATGGATAGCTGATTTTAGAATTGTCGGTGCGATGCTTGAAATCTTGAATACTAGTAGGGTTAGCCAAAATAGAGTAAACAGAATTGATAGGCTGATTTTCTCATATTATGATAAAGAAGAAATAAATAATTTTAAGCGTAGATGGAGACAAAAGAGTCTTCCTTCATATATGACAAGAATATTAGTTCAGTCTGTTCAAGCCTATCATCGTAGAGAATATGCACTTACAGTAAGCACTCTATCGACGTTGTGGGAAGGAATCATTCAACAAAAAATGAATGATAATAGTTATCGTATTAGTCGAAAGACACGTGAAAATCTTTCAAAGTTGATTGAAGAAAATGAATTTGATAAAATATTTTCATCCTTTTGTGATGAATTCATTTTTTATAATTGCATTAAGCCTGAAGATGTGAAGTCAGATGTTCCAGGTCGTCATGGTATAGCTCATTGTTGGTATGATACATATCCCAATAGAAAGATGGCTTTAAATGCAATAATATTTACAGATTTTTTGTTAGAATTAAAGCCTATAGAAAAGAATTTATAATACTGCAGATCGGGATATCATTAGAAGAATTCAGCCACTATAATATTAAAGGGAGTATGGATTGAACCACTAGGGTTTGATCTGGGGATTTTCATAGATGTTGTTGAGTGCGATGGTGGCAGACTTGTGATTACCAGAGCAGATGATGAATTAGAATATACTAGGTATTGAGTTTTGGAAAACGAATACATAAGTATACTTATTTATGGTATGTATAAGAAAAAATATAGAATAAAAATAAAGCAAAAAGAACAAAAATAATGCAGATACAGTATTTTTGTGGTATGATTTATTTTACAGAGAAGTCTATTGATTATACAATAGAAAATAATGATCAACCATGCGTTTATAAGGAGGATGCAATGGGAACAAGTTATAAAAAATTATGGAAGCTGTTAATTGATAGAGATTTGAAGAAAAAAGATTTGTGTGAAATGGCTCATGTAAGTTCAGCTTCATTAACTAAAATGAAAAATAATGGATCAATTACAACCGATGTATTAGTAAAGATATGTGAAGCATTAGAATGCGATATATCAGATATTATGGAAGTTATTCCTGAAGAAAATAAAGAGAAATAGGTGAATACAAGTGCGATATTTAGGTAGTAAGATAAAGATGCTTTCTGCTATAGAAGAAGTGATTACTGAAAATGAGATAGAGGGAGAAACTTTTGCTGATTTGTTTGCAGGAACAGGATGTGTAGGTGATTATTTTAAGGATAGATATCAGATTATTTCAAATGATTTTTTGTATTATTCGTATGTGATGAATAATGCTAGATTAATTAATGAGAGAATACCAACATTTGAAAAGGTTCAAGAGAAAACTGGTACAGATGTATTTAGTTGGCTTAATAGTTTAACATTTGAACCTGATGAAACATTTTTCTTTTATCATAATTATACTCCAGCAGGAAGTAGGATGTTTTTTACTGAAGGAAACGGAATCAAAATAGATGGTATTCGCCAAAAAATAGAAGAAATATATAAATTGGGCTGGCTTAGCGAAAGTGAGTATTACTTTCTGTTAGCATCAATGGTGGAAAGTATAACCAAGGTATCTAATACATCAGGGACATATGAAGCTTTCTTTAAATTTTGGGATTCAAGAGCTGAAAAAGAATTTGAATTGACTCCTTTAGAGATAAATGAAGTACCATTGTTTGCAAATAATATAATTTATAACAGAGATATAAATGAATTAGTTAGAGATATTAGTGGAGATATAGCCTATTTGGATCCGCCATACACCGTAACCCAATATGTATCAGCTTATCATATGCTTGAAACACTAACGAAATATGATAGTCCAAATATTAAGGGCATCGGAGGAAAAAGAGGGCGTGGTAATAAAAATTCATTATATGCTCAAAGAACAAAGGCAAAGTTGATATTTGAAGATTTGTTCAGACAGATACAATTTAAACATATTTTGATTAGTTATAGTAATCAGGGATTGGTTCCAATTGATGAGTTATGTGAACTAGCAAGCAAATTCGCTGTTGATGGGATTGTCAAGATTAATCATTATGATTACAGAGAATATCAAAATCATCGTTCTAGTAATAAGAGGAATGGTAATAATTTGAACGAAATTATTATTTATTTTGAGAAAGATATGGCAATCAATAAATCACCAATTAATTATTCTGGAAGCAAGGATAAATTAGTCCCACAAATTATTAAGTCATTACCGGCGAATGTAGATGTGTTTGTCGATGCAATGGGTGGTGCTTTTAATGTGGGGGCAAATATTAGTGCTGTTGAAAAAGTTGTGTACAATGAAATTAATCCATTTGTATATGGGTTAATTAATTGGGTTATAAATACACCTAAAGATGAGATAATCAGGTCTGTTGAAAAAAAAATAGCAGAATTTAATATGCAGAAATCTGATGCAAAGGCATATAAAAGTTTGAGAGATGCATATAATGCGAATCCTAACCCACTTGAGTTGTTTGTTTTACATATGTATTCGTTTCAGAATATTATTCGATTTAATAGCAAGCATCAATACACCAATTGGTGTGGCTGGCTATAGCGAGGATATGAAACAACGCTTGAAGGATTTTTCGGCAAAAGCTCCAGTAGTTGAATTAACGAATATGGACTACGTAAAAATTGATTGGAGTTTATATCCTGAAAATACTGTGTTCTATTTTGACCCACCATATTATATAACCAGTGCGGCTTATAATGACGGGAGACGAGGTATGAAAGGTTGGGGGTTAAATGAAGAAGTTGAGTTGCTCAATATTTTGAAGATGATTGATGATATGGGATATAAGTTCATCCTTTCAAATGTAATAAAACATAAGGACAAGGAACATACATTATTAATTGATTGGATACATGAAAATAATTTCAAGATAAGAGATGCAGGAGTAAGTGGCTGGCGTTATGCGAAAAATGAAGTACTAATTATGAATTATTAGAAGGGAGAAAATTATGAATCATATTTTGGTTTTGCCGGGCGAGTTGCGTGTGAAACTAAATGAGGCTTGTGCTGATGCATCTACGCATAGTAAGTGGTTGAAGATAGGTGTTAATACTGTTGATGAGATGATTGAACGCATAGTGAAAGATTTGAATGACAAATATGGCTTGTCTGTTATTTCAACGAGAGAAGAAACACCTACTGATATTAAAGAACGTATAGAAAGTGGTGGAAATAATTCTATTTTTACGGGTTATTTTGAAAATGAGAATGGTTGTGTTGACGCATTGTTTTGCTATATTCCGCCAGATCCTGGCAATGCCAATGACTGTGTGTCTATGAAAGTAATGCCGCCTTTATTTGGAATTTATAAGAATATACAGGCACGAACTAAGGACAGGCATATTCATTGTATGCCAGTATTTATTATAAATTTGTGTACTACATCAAGAGTTAATAATGCGTCTGTGAAAAAGCAAATTATTTGTTGTGAAACAGCGGGATACTATTATCATGATGTATTTCAAAATGTTTATTATGACGTTATTGGACGGACTGATGCACAAGGAAACCCAGTAACTTCAATTAAAAACTTGAATGAATTGGATGATTTGTTAGGGGGGATCACAAATAATAAATGGTTTGAGGTGGAGTATATAAATAAAATATTTAGGGTTTTACCGAATACAATAACGAATTCTTCAAATGCAACAGCTGATGTTTATAGATTAAGCTTATATGTTATACCGGGAGCTTATTTAGCTATTAGTGAAGGCTTCGCGATTGATATTACTAGTGCACAAAATTGGGGTGGAGATGTTGCAAGAACATTGAGAAATCTATTTTCAAAATTTTAATTTATTTAGAGAGGAGAAAAATATGCAAATAATATTTTATGGAGCACCAGGTACAGGAAAGAGTTATAAAATAGATACAGATATAATTAATGGTGTAAGTGATGACAGAGTATTTAGAGTTACATTTTATCCTGACTTCACATATAGTGACTTTATTGGACAGTTATTACCAAAAGTAATTCCTTCAACCACACCTGGTGGTGCAAGTACAATTACATATGATTTTCAAAAAGGCGTATTTACAAATGCATTAGAGAAAGCCTATGAAAATACAGCAAATGATGTTTATTTGATTATTGAGGAAATGTCAAGAGGAGATTGTGCAGCAATTTTTGGAGATATTTTCCAATTATTAGATAGAGAAAGATCAGGGGTAAATTTAGGCTATAGTAAATATTTCATTACAAATGAATTGATTGCCAAGGATATCATTCCTTTGAGGATAAATGGCAATAAAGTGAAATTACCTCCAAATTTTCATATTTTAGGTACTGTAAACACAAGTGATCAAAATGTATATGTTATGGACACTGCATTTAAAAGGAGATTTGAATGGCAATATGTTAGTACAGATCCAATAGTTGCATCTGCTGTTGGTGTGACACCTATAGTATATAAAAATGATGTTCAGTTAAATATTCACGATGGAAGTGCTGTAAGAACAATTTCTTGGGTTGAACTCTATCAAAAACTAAATGATTTTATTGCTGATGATAGATATCTTGGTTTAGGAGAAGATAAACAGTTGGGACCTTTCTTTGTTGAATTCGATATTTCTGCAACCGCAAGTGACCATAAGAAACAAATTCAGAATAAATTGTTACATTATTTGTGGAGTGATGTTCACAAGGCTTCTTATAAAAGTGATGTAAGACTATTTAAAGACGATTTAGGTACATTCAAAAAGTTGTATGAAGCATTTGATAGAGATGAGCAAATTTTTAGTACAGCCTTTCTCAATACCTTATAAAAGGGGGACTGTTATGAGTGCAATATATTATTATGGGCAAGATGGAGAAACAGTAGATGATGACTTGATAAAAATGTTTGGTTTAAGTACGAAAGAAATTCGATATTCAGATAAGCTGGATGCAAATGTATTTAACATTGTTGGGTTTGTATATAAGGATAATAAAATATTGGTTGTATTTCCAAAGCATTATTATGAAAAGTCAGATATTGATGCATTTAATAAAACAAATGTCAATTTGGGGAGTGATATAAAACTTCTGTATAATGTAATAAAAAAATATAGAGAAACTACTTCAGCATCAGCCCAATCGTATTTTGGGGCATTCGATGGATATACTTCAGATTTCCCTTTCAAAGCGTTTTATGAAGTATATGACTATTACCAAAAATATGGCATATATAAAGAAAAAGAAACAAAAATTATAAAAGGAACAACTGGTAAAGTTTCTTGGAAAAATACCTTGAGAAAATCAAATAAAATTATAAGTGGAGATAATTTGATCTTTTTTCCATTTTATGTTAATAAAAAAAACTATAATGAAGGTTTTTTAACTGAGTGTATGGCATTTATTATTGATTATACTATTGATTTTTTCAATGCGTTTCTTTCTATGAAGAAAACTGGAATAAAGTATAAATTTGATTTTTTGAATAATATCGATTATGTACTATTACAGTTAAAAATATTCCAAAGCATTGCATTTAAGGATAGCCAGAAACATTTAATTCAAAACATGATAGATTTTTTTGAACAGTTTAGGGGAAAAGCCAATGGTGGTAAGGTGCATCTTAGGATAAGATATTTTGATATGATTTGGCAATGTATGATAGAACATTATATCAATCGTCATTTTGATAGCATTGATGCAGCGAGTGGGGCAGCAGTTTTTGATGAAAGTATAAACTGTTCTACAGTATTTTTTGTTGATACTACTTTTTCTGATATTGATGATTCACATCATCATTTTCAAATCGATGTTGATCATGTTGGTATTGCAAATAATATTTTATACATAATTGATTCAAAGTATTATACAGATATTTCACAATTAAACTATAAACAGTTTTCGTATAATGAAATATTAAGGTATCATTATCCTGGGGTTGTTGATATTCAAAATATTCTTTTATTGCCGGGGGAAGAACATTCGGATTTACATTTTTCACTCTCGGCTGGTTATGTTGGGACAAGAAAAATTGGAACAAAAATCGTTGAACAATTTCTTTCACCTAAGAGGGTTATGCAGGATTATCTAAAATTATAATATTTTAATAATACAAATCAGGTAGTACAATCATTTTCTAAATGAGAAAATAATCTGTGAAGTTCGAGTGTATTCAATGCCTAAAAGGAAATTTGAGAGTAGGTGGGATCTTTGTATAAATTGATTATTATTTTGTCATAATATTTTCATTTAATAGCCTGTGAATTAACTTACTACTATACATTGCTCAGAATTGCATGAGGTTAATTGAAGAATCAAAGGCGTTGCTATCAGCTTATCAAGTATGTTGCCGCGATTAGAAGTGCAGAATTATCTTAAATAATAGGGGGAGGTGGGATAAAATGGAAATACCTACAGTCTTTATTTCATATAAAAGAGATAAAAGTGATATAGTCAATAAATTGGAAGATAAAATTGATGGACGAGCAGAAATAAAAAGAGATACAAAAGAAATTGGGGCATGGGAAAGTATAACTACGTTTATGAAGAGTATAAGAACACAAGATTTTGCGATTCTTGTTATTTCTGATAATTACTTAAAATCTGTTGCATGTATGTATGAAGTGATTCAACTTATGAAAGAAGACGATTGGTTGAATAAAACAATGATAATGTTAGCTGATGACATTAATATTTTTGGAACAAAGGAGCAACTAGCATATATTAAATATTGGGATGATGAATATAACAGCATTTCTGAGTTAATAAAATCATTACCACCAGAAACAGTAAGTAGTCAGTCAGAAGAGTTGAAAAAGATATCAAGAATAAGAGATGAAATAGGTTCATTTTTACATATTATTTCGGATAGAAATATTCCAGCGGAAGATGTTTATGAGCAAATCAATTTACGTTTGGATAAGCATGTTGTACATCCTAAAGGAGAAGATAATGCCGAGGAGACTGTAAAGTTGGGAAGGGATGCAATCGCGTTGTTAGTTACTGTTTGTAATGCTTCAGGTATATTGCGAGTTTCAACGTCGTTAGAATCGTATTCAATTTCTGTAGATTATAATAAATTTGTTGATTGTAGTTCATTAGATAATAGAACAATTGCAAGGTGGAAAGAAGCACTTAGAATATTAGAATCTTATGGACTGATTGAAACATATGATGACGTTTTATATCGTGTTACGCAAAGTGGGTATAAAGCTTCTGATGACCTAGAAAAACAGATAGGAACTGAAAAGGTCAGATGTAATAATTGTCATTATCATGGTGCTTCTGACAAAAAGAACGAATGTCCAATATGTAATTGTGAAATTGGTGAAAGAGATAATATTCGATGCAATTAGAAAAAATTCCACAGTCAAGAGAAAACAACTTTCGGAATTGTTATCTTGTTCAGAACAAACAGTTTGTCAGAGAAGGGAATAATTGAGAAAATTCGTAGCAACAGAAATGTGTCTTGGAAAATCAAATAAAAAACCTTAGTAGTACCCCGTTCCCTTTTTTTTAACAATTTTATAACTAACAGTTTTCAACGTCAATTGTAATCTGAGATTCCATACCCGCCATCTCAGACTTCTTTAAAAGTTAATAGTAGTAAGTGTAAAGGAAGGGTATGGATTTTCCTTTACAAATTCAAGAGACTGACTGGATTGTTGGTCTCTTTTTTGTTATGCTTTGATTTCTGGCGGCTGGAAAGGAGCTACCATGTCAAAGTTTTTAACATATGAAGATCGATTAGTTATTGCACAACTCCTTCAGGAGAATGTCTCTTTTGGAGTTATAGGAAAGAAGTTAGGCAAGGATCGTACCACGATTGCAAAGGAAATAAAAAAGCATTCCTATGATAAGAAAAGTGGTCGCCCAGGATATCCTTACAATCCATGTAAACATCGCAGTACATGCAAAGCTAAAAAGCTGTGCGGAAACAGTTGTACGCATCAATCAGCGTATAAATGCAGTCTGTGTTCCGAGTGTACATTACATTGTCCGGATTTTGCAGAGGATATCTGTTCCGTTAAAACCAAACCTCCATATGTATGTAATGGTTGCAGCCAGCTTCCCAAATGTACCTTGTTAAAACGCATTTATGACCCGGCAGATGCTCATGAAATGGCACATCAGTCTATTTCGGAATCCAGGACAGGTATTTTATCCAATGAGGATGATATAGCAAGAATCAACGGAATCATCAGCCCCTTGGTTAAAAATGGACAGTCTCTTCATCAGATTTATATAGAGCATGTTGATGAAATCATGTGCAGTGAAAAAACATTGTATAACTATGTTGATGCCCAGCTTTTTGATATCCGTAACATTGATCTGCCTCGTAAAGTAAAGTATCGCCCGCGATACAAACAGCCTGAATTCAAGGTAGACAGAGGATGTCGTATTGGTAGAAGCTATACTGATTTCCAGAAGTTTCTTGAAACAAAGCCGGAGTCTGCTGTTGTACAGATGGATAGTGTTATCGGACGTGTGGGAGGCAAATGCCTGCTTACTATACATTTCGTTGAAACAAGTTTAATGCTTGCATTTCTACGAGATTCAAATACTTCAGCATCTGTCATACAGATTATAAATCTGTTGGATAAAGTCCTTGGAAATGAAGATTTTTCACGGTTGTTTCCGGTTATTCTTACGGATAATGGAAGTGAGTTTTCAAATCCAAAAGCAATTGAAAAACGAGATACGATTCCATGCAGCAGAACGAATGTATTTTACTGCGATCCAAGTGCACCTTACCAAAAGGGAGCCTGTGAAGTGAATCATGAGCTGATACGTCGTATCCTGCCAAAGGGAAGCAGCTTTGATGATTTGACACAGAAGGATATTTTTCTGATGATGGATCATATCAATTCTTATAAAAGAAAAAAGCTGAACAACCGTAGCCCATACGAAACGTTCAGCTTTTATTACGGAGAAGATATACTTAAGAAACTTGGATGTAAACCGGTTGCCGCCGAAAACATCATCTTAAAGCCTAAACTTCTCAAAAAGTAACAGATAAATTTGCAAAGTGCCGCCAGAACAAAGACAGCAGAATGACTTCAAAACAGGGATGGATTCTCCGAATACAAAAATTTCGAGCGGGAATTGATCTCTTA
>ENA-OOXC01001264-OOXC01001264.1-human-gut-metagenome-genome-assembly--contig:-NODE-1264-length-15662-cov-3.333568_pt1 | contig 15662 bp, 10 predicted proteins | sample MGYA00241578_ERZ501325 | MGnify/ENA primary metagenome ERZ501325 (study PRJEB25962, sample SAMEA2042737) | human gut metagenome | biome: human gut; feature: human-associated habitat; material: faeces...
TGAGGCGCTTCGTACGGGGTATCCCGATTTCCGCCGTGCCGCAGGAGTTAGTCTGCCTTATCGCTGGATGTATCCGCAGGATGAATATAATAACAATGCCACTCATGTGGAGGCTGCTTTGAATGAGCAGTTTGGTGGAAGTGATAAAACCTCGGATAAGCCTTGGTGGTTGCAGTAATCAGTTTAAATAAATTTTTAGGATGATGAAAAAGATAAAAACATTATGTGTTGGCTCTGCTTTGTGTAGGGATGATGCCGGTAAGCGCGCAAAATGTGCTGAAATTCAATGCAGACAAGAAGTTTAAGATTGTTCAGTTCACTGATGTTCATTGGGTACCGGGAGACTCTGCCTCGGAAGAAGCGGCGGAGCGAATGAATGAGGTCTTGGATGTTGAGAAACCGGATTTGGTGATTTATACAGGTGATTTGGTGTTTGGCAAGCCGGCGAGCGAGGCATTGTCTAAAGCTTTGGAACCTGTTGTTTCCCGCCGTTTGCCTTTTGCCGTGACTTGGGGAAACCATGATGATGAGCAAGATATGACCCGTATTGAGTTACTGGAATATATCAAAGATATGCCGGGTAATCTGACCTCTACCACGGCAGGGATTTCGGGAGTTACTAATTATGTACTTCCTTTGAAGTCGGAAGACGGAAAGAAGGATGCAGCTGTGCTTTATGTCTTCGATAGCAATGCGTATTCGTCTTTGAAACAGGTAAAAGGGTATGATTGGATAAGGCCGGATCAGATAAATTGGTATGTTGAGAGCAGTGTGGGATATACGGAACGTAATGGTGGCAAGCCACTGCCCTCGTTAGCTTTCTTTCATATTCCTTTTCCGGAATATAATGAAGCGGCGCAAGATGAAAATGCGTTATTGATAGGAACACGTAAGGAAAAGGCTTGTGCTCCGTTGATTAATACAGGTTTGTATGCTGCTATGCTGAATGCAGGAGACATAATGGCTACATTTGTGGGGCACGACCATGTGAATGATTATGTGGTTGATTGGAAAGGGATTTTGTTGTGCTATGGACGGTTTACCGGAGGGAATACCGTTTATCACGATATTCCGGGAGGAAATGGGGCACGGGTCATTGAACTGACACAAGGAGTGCGCTCTTTCAAGACATGGGAGCGTTTGGAGGGAGGAAAGATTATTAATGAAGTAAATTATCCGTCTGATTTCCAAAGAGAATAATAGTCAGTTGGGCAGGATAGGGGTATTCTCAGTACCTGTCCTTCCGGTGACAAGACTGTTTCGTCATTTGTTATACATAAATTATTGTCACAGCTTCATACATCCCTGTCGGCATTCTATGGATATAGTTAATAATGGCCGGCAGGGTGATAGAATATTATGACCGTTTCAGATATTCGTACCCTATCCGGCAATACAGGCATTTTTTCTTATCGCAATATTCTTTCTTTAATTGTATCAAAGCTTGGCTGTCGGCGGCATTGGAAGCTTTCATTCCGTATTGTTCCCACATGCGGGTGATATAATTGTTCTCCGCTTTCAATTCTTCCAGAAAACTGCCGGCACGTGCACAAAGTACACGATTCCCTTTATGCAGTCCGTAAGCATAGAGAAATGTCACTACCGTGTTGATAATGAGTAAATCCAGTGAGGTGTTACTTAGAGTCTTCGGACGGGAAGGGGAAGAACCGCCAAATGTATAATGAGTGAGCCAGTATTCTGAAGTTCCTCCTTTCAGAATATCTCTGACACCTTGTAGTGTCTCCGTTTCCATGATGCGAGAGAGTAGTCCGTAGGCACGATGATAAAGACATGCCAACTGTGCAATCCGTATATGCGGAAAATTAGTAGGACGTAGCCGGAGAAAACGCCATAGGGAAGCATCCATCGGGATAAGTCCGAATTTATGCTGTAGATAGGTGTACTCTTTTTTTAGCCGGAGATAGTATCCGTCTCCATCAGAATCTTCCAGAATGCCGGCTTGTCCAAAGAAGATGGCTTCTATCTGGAAAAGGTCGTTCCGATGTTTGTCTACCGCCCGGAAGGGAAGCTGATGAGCCCAGGTTTCGAAAGCGTCTCCGTTCAGCCCGAAACCGAAATTACGTGCCAGTGTGATAAAAAAAGCATCTTCCCAATTGCCTTGACAACGTTTTAACCGTTCATTCAATAAGGTCGCTTTTTGCTCGAATCTTTCCATCTGTAAGGCAGTCATCCATGAGTGGGCGGTGAAAGGGGAGAGCGAAGGAATGATGCGGTAACAAGGAGGGTAGCTGTCTGTTTCCAACAGTTCCTTGTAGTTGGTGCGGACCGCTTCCGGGCAGATGAGTTGTATTTGGGGGATTCTTTCTCCATTGCTCCTGCTGATTTCCGTATCTATTTCGGAGGCTATATGCAGAATGACAGAGTTGTAACCGGCATCTGCATGATGTCCGTGTTTGAACCAGTCTGAAGATCTTTCATGTATCTCGATATTGCCTATCCAAAGCACACCGTCCAGCTTGAGCTTGGCATTAAAAAAACCGGGACCGGCGTCGGTATTCGCCAGTCCCGTATCTATAACTTCCACTTGTTGGCCGGTTGTCGTTTTCAGTTCTTTGAGAGGAAATATTTTATGTTTCCATACATAGTGTAATAGTTGTTCCATGTTAATGAGGTGTAAATGTTTGGCAAATGTAATGGTTTACAACGAAAAACGCTATCTTTGTGGCTGAAATAACATTCGTAATTATGAAAATAGCATTAATAGGATACGGAAAGATGGGCAAGGAGATTGAAAAGGTTGCAGTTGCCCGCGGACATGAGATTGTGAGTATTATAGATGTTGATAATCAAGATGATTTTAATTCGGAAGCATTTAAATCAGCAGATGTGGCTATTGAGTTTACTAACCCGATGGTGGCATATGACAACTATATGAAAACTTTTGCTGCCGGTGTCAAATTGGTATCGGGCAGTACCGGATGGATGGACAAACATGGTGATGAGGTGAAAGAATTATGCACGAAAGGTGGAAAAACCTTGTTCTGGTCGTCTAACTTCAGTCTGGGTGTCGCTATATTCTCTGCTGTAAATAAATACTTGGCTAAAATAATGAATAACTTTCCCGCTTACGAGGTTTCCATGACCGAAACTCATCATATTCATAAACTGGATGCGCCCAGCGGAACAGCCATCACGCTGGCCGAAGGGATTCTGGAAAATATGAACCGCAAGAGTAAATGGGTGAAAGGGACCATGGTGGCACCGGATGGAACCGTGTCGGGAACATCGGAATGTGCCGAGAATGAGTTTCCTGTAAATTCGATCCGTGAAGGGGAGGTGTTTGGTATTCATACTATCCGCTATGACTCTGAGGCGGACAGCATCTCAATTACCCATGATGCCAAGAATCGGAAGGGGTTTGCCTTGGGAGCTGTTTTGGCGGCGGAATATACATCCAGGCATGAAGGGTTATTAGGAATGAGTGATTTATTTCAGTTTTAAGATATGATAAGAGCAACACGTACACAGTGGATTAAGTTTGCCGTTGTTCTGGCGCTTTACCTGATATTTCTTGTCTGGTTGAGAAGCTGGCTGGGATTGGTGGTTGTACCGTTTATCTTCGATGCGTATATCACAAAGAAGATTCCATGGACTTGGTGGAGAGAGTCCAAGAACCGTCATGTAGTGACCGTCATGGGATGGGTGGATGCTATTGTATTCGCACTGGTGGCAGTATACTTTGTCAACCTCTATTTCTTCCAGAACTATGTGATTCCTTCTTCCTCGCTGGAAAAATCATTGCTGACGGGTGATTATCTGTTTGTGAGTAAAATGAGTTATGGGCCCCGTGTGCCTCAGACCCCGCTGCACATGCCGTTGGCACAACACACACTGCCGTTTTTTAATTGTAAATCATACCTTGAGCATCCACAATGGGATTATAAACGGGTGAAAGGTTTGGGGGACGTACAGTTGAATGATATCGTTGTCTTTAACTTTCCGGCCGGAGATACAGTTGCCACCGGTGTGCCCAATGATGATATTTACCGTCTGAGTTATGGCGCAGGCAAGGAGCTGGCAAAACCGGTGGATTTGGCTTCCATGACTCCGGAGCAGCAACGGGTGGTCTATGATTATTATTATCAGTTGGGACGGGAGTACCTGAAAGAGAATCCACAGAATTTCGGTGAGATAATCAGCCGTCCGGTAGACCGCCGTGAGAACTATGTGAAGCGATGTGTGGGTTTGCCCGGACAAACGCTGGAGATAAAGGATCGTATTATTTATTTGGATGGTAAAGCTAATAAAGAGCCTGATAATGTGCAGTATCGTTATCTGGTGAAAACCAAGCGTCCTATTCCCGATGATCTGGCTCATGAACTGGGTATCAGCAAGGAGGATATGATGATGTATTATACGGATGCTTCTGTTTATAATATGCCTCTGACGGAAAAAGCGAAAGCTGGTTTGTTGGCGCGTAAGGATATTGTAGTCAGTATTGAGAATACACCGGCTGATGATGCGGGAGGCTTATACCCGCTGAATATGTATAAGAACTGGACTACGGATAACTACGGACCTGTATGGATTCCCAAAAAGGGAGAAACGGTGAAACTCACGATAGAGAATCTTCCTGTTTATGAGCGTCCTATTCATGTTTACGAGGGTAATGAACTGGCGGTGAAAGATGGAAAGATTTATATTAACGGCAAGGAAACCGATGAGTATACTTTCAAGATGGATTATTACTGGATGATGGGAGATAACCGTCATAATTCGGCTGACTCCCGTTTTTGGGGATTTGTTCCCGAAGATCATGTGGTGGGAAAACCCATCTTTATCTGGTTGTCATTGGATAATGACCGTGGCTGGCTGGATGGAAAAATACGTTGGAACCGATTGTTTACCTTTGTAGATAACATTAAATAAATTGCGCATACCCTGTATTCCTGTATGGATAAAAGCAATGCTTACTGCTGTCATTCTGGTACTGTTGGTAAAGACATTTGCTTTCACCTCCTGCACCATTCCCTCTACCGGTATGGAGAATAGCCTTTATCAAGGGGAAAGGGTTTTGGTGAATAAGTGGAGTTATGGGTTTCGTGTGCCTTTTTCTATCTGGCGGTGGCTGGGAAAAACTGCCGGGAAAGGGGATATTGTGTTGTTCAACAATCCTAATCCACGGTTTCCTCAGACGTCGGTGGGTAATCGGGAAGTGTTTATAAGCCGTGTGGTAGGAGTACCCGGAGATACGTTGATGTTGAATGATGAACTGTGGGTGACCGACGAACAAGTGTTGAGCCCGGATAGTAAATCTTTGTATGTCTATTCTCATACGGAAGAAGAAACGATGCAGGCTGCCATGCAGCAAGTGAACATTCAGGGAAACAGGTTGGTGGGGTATGCCGAGGGGAAGTATATACGTACCTTCAGTCATTATGAATATTACCTGTTAAAACAAAAACTGGCAGGAAAAGTGGATTTGATTCCTCTCTATCATAAAGATATAAGCAAGAGCCATCCCTTTGTGATCCCGGAAAAAGGGAAACCTGTCAAGGTATATCCTTGGAATGTGACCTTGTTGTGTAATACTATTGTTCGCCATGAAGGAAGAGTGGCTTCTGTCAGGGGAGATACCCTGTATGTAGGGGGAAAACCTGTAGAAGCCTATACATTTAATAAAAATTATTACTGGATGGCATCCAATAATCCGGTGAATTTGTGTGATTCACGTTTATTTGGTTTGGTGCCCGATGACCATTTGATCGGTAAAGCTTGGCGCATTTGGTTTTCATCCAGAAAAGGGCGCATTTTTCAACGAGTGCAATAATGGAGAATACGATATATTTAAGTTCGGCCTATCTGGCCCCGGTGGAATATTATACAAAACTGTTTGCCTGTGAGAAGGCCTATGTGGAACAGTATGACAATTATGTGAAACAGACTTATCGCAACCGTTGTGTCATTGCGGCAGCCGACGGTCCGCTGGCACTGACTATCCCTACGGAAAAAAGCGGTACACCTAAATGCCTGATGAAGGATGTCCGCATTTCGGATCATGGCAATTGGCGTCATATACATTGGAATGCTTTGGTGGCTGCATATAGAAACAGTCCTTTCTTTGAGTACTATGCTGATGATTTCCACGTCTTTTATGAAAAGAAATATGCCTTCTTGTGGGATTATAATCAGGAAATTTGTTCTTTAGTATGCGATTTGATCGATATTCATCCCCATATGGAAGGAACAACGGAATATTGCATGGAATTTGTTCCGGGTGAGGTTGATTTTCGTGAGACTATTCATCCGAAGCGTGACTGGCGTGAGGCGGATGCTGACTTTTGCCCTAAACCTTACTATCAAGTTTTTGATGCCAAATACGGTTTTCTGCCGAATTTGAGTATCGCCGATCTTTTGTTTAATATGGGGCCGGAGAGCCTGATTGTTTTGCGAGATAGTGTTAAAGGTATAAACCATAAAGAATAATATCATGAATAATTTGTTTAGTGTAAAAGACCAGGTGGTGGTAATCACCGGTGGAACAGGGGTTTTGGGAAAGGCTATTGCCGCCCATTTGGCAGAAGAAGGTGCCAAGGTTGTTATATTAGGCCGTAAGGCAGAAGTAGGAAATGCCATTGTAAACGAAATCAAGGCCAAAGGCGGGGAAGCCATGTTTCTTGTAACGAATGTGTTGGATGAGGCTATATTGGAGCAGAATCTGAAGGATATTCTCGCAGCATATGGTCGTGTAGATGCATTGCTGAATGCAGCAGGAGGTAATATGCCGGGTGCTACGATTGCTCCTACAGGAAATTTCTTTGATTTGAAGGTCGATGAGTTTCAAAAAGTGCTTAATCTGAATCTTACCGGAACAGTTCTGCCTACACAGGTATTTTTGAAGCCGATGGTGGAGCAGAAGAAAGGGGCTATTGTGAATTTCTCTTCTATGGCGGCATTCCGTCCGATGACTCGTGTATGTGGTTATGCGGCTGCAAAGGCGGGAATCTCTAATTTCACTGCGTTCATGGCCAATGAAGTGGCTACGAAATTTGGTGAAGGCATCCGCGTGAATGCCATTGCTCCGGGATTCTTCCTGACCGAACAGAACCGTACTTTGTTGACAAACGAAGATGGTACATATACTCAGCGTGGTAATGATGTGATTCGCCAGACTCCGTTCAAACGTTTCGGTAAAGCAGAGGAACTGTGTGGAACCATCCAGTATCTCATCAGCGATGCCAGCAGCTTTGTAACCGGTACAGTAGCCGTAGTAGATGGTGGTTTCAATGCATTTGCCATGTAACAAGTCTTTAGTTTTTAATTCTCAATTTTTTTATTTGATATGATTTTATGTGAGCAAACATGGCGCTGGTACGGACCGAATGATCCCGTATCATTGTGGGACATCAAACAAGCCGGAGCAACCGGTATTGTCAATGCCTTACATCATATTCCCAACGGTGAAGTATGGACGGTAGAGGAAATAATGAAGCGCAAGAAATTGATTGAAGAAGCAGGATTAACTTGGAGTGTCGTAGAATCCGTGCCCGTACACGAACATATTAAGACACAGACAGGAGATTATCTGAGATATATCGAGAACTATAAACAGAGTTTGCGTAATCTGGCAGCATGTGGTATCTATATTGTGACTTATAACTTCATGCCTGTACTGGATTGGACCCGTACGGACCTGGCATATACGTTGCCCGATGGTTCCAAGGCATTGCGTTTTGAGCGGGCTGCTTTTGTAGCGTTCGATCTGTTTATCTTGAAACGTCCGGGAGCCGAAAAGGAATACTCGGCCGAAGAGATAGAAAAGGCAAAAGCGCGTCTGGCACAAATGGATGAGGAAGAAATTCATCGTCTGACACGAAATATGATTGCAGGATTGCCCGGTTCGGAGGAAAGTTTTACATTGGAGCAATTCCAAAATGAACTGGACCGTTACAAGGATATTGATGCGGACAAACTCCGCAATAACTTGATTTTCTTCTTGAAAGAAATTTGTCCGGTAGCCGATGAAGTGGGAGTAAAGCTCGTTATTCATCCGGACGATCCGCCTATGTCTATTCTGGGCTTGCCGCGCATTATGAGTACGGAGGCGGATTTCAAGCTGTTGGTGGAAGCTGTACCTAATCCGTCAAACGGACTTTGTCTGTGCTGTGGTTCATTTGGCGTATCTGCACAGAATGATTTGCCGGGTATCATGGAACGTTGGGGAGACCGTATCAATTTTGTTCATTTGCGCAGTACCCAACGTGATGCTGAAGGGAACTTTTATGAGGCGAATCATCTGGAGGGTGATGTGGACATGTATCATGTAGTTAAGAACCTGTTGAAAGTGCAGCAACGTCGTGGAATATCTATTCCTATGCGTCCGGATCATGGTCATCAGATGATAGATGATTTGAACAAGAAAACAAATCCGGGCTATTCTTGTTTGGGACGTATGCGTGGCCTTGCCGAGCTTCGTGGTTTGGAAAAAGGAATAGCGATGAGTATGGAAACAAAATAATCTTTTTTTTAACATATAGAAAGAAGGCCTGAATGTCTTCCGGTGATGAGGTATATCCGGAAGTATTCAGGTCTTCTTTTTGTCTAAGAGGTAGATAATGAGGACTATTCTAGACAAATATAGAGATTAATTAGACAAATAAAGAGGTGCAGGCAAGGGGAGGAGGTTTATATTTGCAACAGATTTAATCTAATTAACCCTTAAATTCTTTTATTATGAATAAAAAAACAAAACTGCTTTCAATCCTTGGATTGGTGACAGCTATCCTGTTTTTGTTCTCATCGGAGGTGTTGGCCCAATCCTTATCTATCAGTGGTAAGGTAATTGACAAAAACAGTCAGGAGCCTGTAATTGGGGCCAGTGTTTTAATTGAAGGAACCTCAAACGGTACAATAACCGATTTGGATGGTAACTTTATGCTTTCTAATGTTCCTTCCAAAGGAAATTTAGTTGTGTCTTACATTGGTTATGCTACGCAAACTCTTCCTATTAATGGGAGGACTAGTTTCAGTGTTGTATTGGCTGAGGATACCGAAACGTTGGATGAAGTTGTTGTAATAGGTTATGGCGTACAGAAAAAAGTGAATCTTACCGGATCTGTGTCTTCAGTGAAAGGAGATGCATTGGAACGTCGTCCGGTAGCTGATGCCACACAGAGTTTGCAAGGGATGGTTCCGGGGCTGTTGGTGAGCAACTCAAATACGGGTCGTCCGGGAGCTAGTGGTACGTTGACTTTGCGTGGACAAGGCAATCTGGATAATAATGCGAATCCTTATATTTTGGTTGATGGAGTGGAAATGAGTCTCTCGGACGTGAATCCGAATGATATTGAAAGTATTTCTGTATTGAAAGATGCTGCTGCTTGTGCCATTTATGGTGCACGTGCGGCGTATGGTGTCATTTTGGTCACTACCAAGAAAGGTGAGGAAGGTAAAATGCGTGTAAATTACCAAGGAAACGTAGGTTGGAGTACGCCGACTGTATTGCCTGATATGGTTGATTCCTATGAATTTGCTCAGTATTGGAATGCCGGATGTATCAATGCAGGTTCTCCTCGTTTGTATAGTGAGGAAAAAATGGGTTTATTACAGCAATATATTAAAGATCCCAGTAGTGTGGATCCTTGGTTCGAACTTCCTAAAAATTCTAATATGAACCCGGCATTCGAAAATTCAGAATTAGGAGTAGGAAATACTAATTATTTCGATTTGCATTATAAGGATTGGGCATTCAAGCAAAATCATAATCTTAGCTTGAGTGGGGGTGGCAAAAAAGCACAATATTATATTTCTGGTGGTTATTATTCGGAAGATGGTATTCTCCGTTATGCCGATATGGATTTCAGCCGTTATAATTTTGCCGCTAATATTTCTTCTCAGATTACCGATTGGATGAAGGTAAAAGTAAATACGAAGTTTATGCATTCCGATGAGGATACTCCTTTTGGTGACGGAGGGCTTAGTGAAGGCTTTTATCATTCATTGGCACGTTTCCGTCCTACAGTTGCTCCTATTGATCCGAATGGGCATTTTACAGAACTGACTATGATTCCTTATTTGCAGAGTGGTACGTATACAAATACTCAACGTGACCGTTTTAGTTTAACGGCAGGTTTAGATATCCAGCCTGTGAAAAACTGGTTTATCTTTTTTGATTATACATATAAATTGATGGATTTGGAATATGAGGCATTGAACGTGAGCCCGTTAATTTATGGGGCTGACGGGGTGAGTACTTCGAAAGGTGTGCGTGATGAGTTGGGTGTATCACCCGATGGCAAGTTTACCCGTTATTATGCGCATACTCGCTACCAATCTATAAATTTATATTCGAATTATCTCTTTACTTTGGGAGACAAGCATAATTTTACCGTAATGGCAGGTTATCAGGAAGAAAATAATGACTATAGTTATATGAAGAACTCGATTACCGGACTTTATTCAACTTCAAATCCTAATGTAGGTATGGGAACCGGTGATAAGACGGTAGTCGATACTCGTAATGGTTGGGCAACCCGTGGCTTTTTCGGACGTGTGAATTATGATTATGACGGACGTTATCTTCTTGAATTGAATGGACGATATGATGGATCGTCACGTTTTGCCAAAGATAATCGTTGGGGCTTCTTTCCATCTGCATCTTTAGGATGGAATATTACCCGGGAACAGTTTATGATGCCAATAGCCGATGTAGTTTCCAACTTGAAACTTCGTGCTTCTTACGGATTACTGGGTAATCAGGCGGGTGCGGCCCTTTATACTTTTGCCGCTACTATGGATTTGAATGATAAATTGGGAAATTATATATTCTCGGATGGACGCCACATCTTTACTAAGGCCCCTGCCGTAGTCAACCCGAATACGACTTGGGAAAAGGTAGAGAGTAAGAATATAGGTTTGGATTTCGGTTTCTTTGGTAATTCGTTGACCGGTTCTTTTGATGTTTTTCAACGTGATACGAAGGATATGTTAGGACCTACGGTGGATTTCCCGGATTTCTTTGGTGCAGACGCTCCTAAAACCAATAATGCCCGTATGCGTAACCGTGGTTGGGAATTGGTGCTGAATTATCGTGGAAAAATTGGAAAGGATATTGACTATAGCATAGGTGGTTCTCTTTCGGATGCTACTGCTGAAGTGACTGAATATGAAGGAACTAGAACAAATCCTAAAGATAATTGGTATAAAGGAAAGAAAGCTGGTGAAATTTGGGGATATCGGGCGGACGGACTGATCCAGACTCAGGCAGAGGCTGATGAGTATAATAATACCTATGATTTATCTTTTATTAGCGGAAAACCTTGGACACCGGGGGATGTGAAATATCGTGATCTGAATGGAGATAAGAAAATCAATAATGGGCTTAATACGTTGGATGATATGGGCGATATGACGGTGATTGGTAATACCACTCCCCGTTATCAATATACCATTAACGGTTCAATTAGCTGGAAAGGTGTAACCGTAAGCGCTATGTTCCAAGGGGTCGCTAAGCGGGACTGGGATCCTGGTACGGGAGCTTATTTTTGGGGAAGCGGACCTTATGCGCAAGTGACGGTGTTTAAAGAGCATTTGGATTATTGGAGTGAAACAAATACAGGGGCTTATTATCCGAAACCTTATATTCATACGGCAGGAGGGGTGGTTCCTTTCCGTAATAAGACAATGACGCTTAGTGACCGTTATCTCCAGAGTGGTGCTTATTGCCGTCTGAAAAATCTGACAGTGAGTTATGATATCCCTGCCGTATGGACAAAAAAGGTAGGTTTACAGAAAGTGCAGGTGTTTTTCTCTGGTGAGAATTTGTTGACTTTTACCACTTTGAAAGGAATGTTTGACCCGGAAGCTATCTTTACCAAGAATGATTACACGGCTGAAGGTGGAAAGAACTATCCTATGAACAAGGTGATATCTTTTGGTCTAGTTGTTAACTTATAATTTGATGAATATTATGAAGAAAAGAAATATATTTTTTGGTCTGGTTTTGATGTTAGGTCTTACCGGTTGCTATGATTTGGATAAGATGCCTGAAGGGGTATTGTCTACGACGATTCCTTTTGCAAGTACGGGGGAAATGAGAAATTATCTGGATCAATTCTATCAGACAGGTAATTATAAATATGACTATGTCAGCTTTGGTGATGGAATGCGTGCGCAAGGTTTTGATGCCGGTGGTGGACAATATATTGCCGGGGCAGATACACATAGTGATAATATGGCTTCCAGTTCGGTCAGTACCCGTTTGGCAGGTGAAACGACATTGAGTAGTGCGGTCAAACTGCAAAATTATACAGCTATCCGTAATTTAAATTTTATGCTGTGTAATTTAGATAATTGTGTGGAAAAAGGATCTGCTGATTATAATCAGTATGTGGGTGAGGCTTATTATTTCCGCGCATGGTATTATTATCAGATGTTTATCAGCTATGGGCGCCTGACGTGGGTGAACACTCCGCTTGATCCTAATATGGAAGAAATGAAATTGCCTCGTGCTAACCGCACGATTATTGCCGACAGTATTTTGGCTGATCTGGATAAAGCGGTGATGTATCTCAATACTCAGAACAATAGTGCTACCATGCGGATTCATAAAGATGTGGCGCGTGCTTTGAAAAGTGAAGTGGCCTTGTTTGAAGGAACTTGGGAAAAATACCATAAAGCGAAAAATGATAAGTTTTTTGATTCTACGGTGACCGATGAAAAAATTCGCGATTATTTTAATCAGGCTGTTGCAGCTGCAAAAGAAGTGATGGATCGTGGCGTATGGGCCATTTATAATACTGGTAACAAATTGGATGATTATCGTCAGATGTTTCAGACTACAGATTTATCGGGTAATCCGGAAGTACTTTGGTATAAACAGTATGATGGAGATCAGATTGGTAATAATGTAAACCGTTACTTAAATCAAGGAGGAGGGAGTGTAGGTGTTACGGCTTCATTAGTGGATGATTATCTGACAATTGATGGTAAACCGTTTGTTGGTGATGAGCGGATTGAAGCGAAAAAGGTGTTCGGGAATGAATTGCAGCCGACTTTGCGTGATCCGCGTTTGTCACAGACTGTTTGTATGCCGGGGCAGCAATTACGTCCGGATGACAAGGCTCCTTATTATGTTGTACCGCCATTGATTGGTACTTCATCCTATAATCAGAATATGACTGGTTATTCTTTATTAAAACATGTGCAAATTGATTATACGGGCAGTCTGGATGCCGAGTTCAAGGGAGCCACACCGGCTATTCAGTTCCGTTATGCAGATATCCTGCTGAATTATGCAGAAGCTCTGGCTGAACTGGATGGTGTGGGGAATGCGCAGAAAATTATTGATGCCTTGCAACCTTTACGTGACCGTGTAGGTATGCCTCCGGTGGATTTTGACAGGGAGTATAATCAGGAAGCTGATTATGGTTTCCGCAATCTTGATAAGTATATTCAGGCTGTACGTCGTGAACGCCGGGTTGAAAAAGCCTGTGAAGGACGCCGTCAGGAAGATATCATGCGCTGGGCTGCTGCGGACGAATTAATAGTGGGCAAATGGCCGAAAGGTGCGCTCTTTGTGGGAAGTAATCTTGAGAACCATCCTGTATATGGTGATAAGTTAATTTATGATCAAGCTTCGGGAAATAATCTTTTCCTGACAGGCAAGCCCGGGGATCCGTTGCGCTATATTATACCTACGAATCCCGCAGGATATGAATCGGGTTGGAAATTTAATGTCAACCGTGACTATCTGTTACCCATTCAGACACGTATGTTAGGAGATTTGACCGGTGGTATGTGGGAACAAAATCCTGGATGGTAGGAATTATGTTAATAAAAAAAGATATGAGTAGAGTAACACCTGTGTTATTATATTCTTTGACGGGAGCAGTGGTGTTGTCATCGCTGTCTTCCTGCAAAGAAAAGAAATCTGAAGAGGTAAAAAAAACGATGAATGTAGTCTATATCATGTGTGACGACCATTCTTATCAGACGATCAGTGCCTATGACCAACGTTATATGCAGACGCCCAATATTGACCGGATAGCCAGTGAGGGTGTCCGTTTCACAAACAGCTTTGTAGCAAACTCTCTGAGTGGTCCCAGCCGTGCCTGCATGCTGACCGGTAAACATAGTCATGCCAATGGATTTACGGATAATACCACCACATTTGACGGTAACCAGCAGACTTTCCCGAAACTGCTTCAGGCTAATGGCTATCAGACTGCTATGATCGGTAAATGGCATCTGGTATCTGAACCTACAGGATTCGATTATTGGGACATCTTGATAGGACAAGGAGATTATTATAATCCGAAATTTATTAAAAATGGTGAACGGGTACAACGGGAAGGTTATGCTACCAATATTGTGACAGATTTGGCAATAAATTGGATGGACAGCATCCGGGACAAGAGTAAACCATTCTGTCTTTTTATTCATCATAAGGCGCCTCATCGTACCTGGATGCCTGATCTTTGTGACCTTGACTTGTATGATGATGTAACTTATCCGATGCCAGAGAACTTCTATGATAAATATGAAGGCAGAATTCCTGCATCCAAGCAGGAAATGAGCATTATAAAGGATATGGATTTGGTGTATGACCTGAAAATGGCGGATAAGGAGAATGAGATCCATACCACGACAGGACTGGAAGAAGCGGGCAGAAATATGTATAATGCTCTGAATCCGGAACAGAAGGCTGTTTGGGACAAGCATTATGATCCTATCATTGCCAAATTCAAACAGGATAAGTTAACGGGTAAGGCTTTGGCTGAGTGGAAATATCAGCAATATATGCATGATTATATGCGGGTTATCCATTCCATAGACCGTAATGTGGGGCGTGTTTTGAAGTATTTGGAAGAGAACGGATTGATGGAAAATACGATGATTGTCTATACTTCCGACCAGGGATTCTATATGGGAGAACACGGTTGGTTCGACAAGCGTTTCATGTATGAAGAATCCATGCGTACTCCGCTGATTATGCGTTTGCCGGATGGGTTCACTCGTCGGGGAGACATTACTGAAATGGTACAGAACATTGACTATGGACCTACTTTCCTGGATTTGGCAGGAGTAGAAATTCCGTCTGATATGCATGGAGTATCTTTGTTGCCGTTGCTGAAAGGTGAACACCCGAAAGACTGGCGTAAGGCTTTGTACTATCATTTCTATGAATACCCGGCAGAGCACATGGTGAAACGCCATTATGGGGTGCGTACAGACCGTTATAAACTGATTCATTTCTATAATGACATTGATACATGGGAATTGTACGACTTGCAGGCAGACCCGCACGAAATGCACAATCTGTATGGACAGAAGGAGTATGAGGCAGTGGTTGACGAGTTGAAGGCAGAAATGCTGAAACTTCAGGAACAGTATGATGACCCTGTACGTTTCTCGCCGGAACGGGATAAGGAATAATTTGTAAGAAGGTAGTTATAAATGAAAAATGTCCGGAAGGCTTTAGTGAGCAGTCCGGACATTTTTTTGTGGTATGCTATAGAAATTTAGCTTCATTCTCAGCAGCTATTTTTTTAATTGCTTGTTGCGAGGCGATGAAACCGCCTCCGAGTACACGGTTCCCTTCGTAGAACACTGCCGACTGGCCGGGAGTGATAGCGGAAGCCTCTTGCTCAAACCGGACTAATAGTTGCCCGTTGTCCAGCAGAATTACACGGCAGGGAATT
>ENA-OOXC01001276-OOXC01001276.1-human-gut-metagenome-genome-assembly--contig:-NODE-1276-length-15554-cov-2.274598_pt1 | contig 15554 bp, 9 predicted proteins | sample MGYA00241578_ERZ501325 | MGnify/ENA primary metagenome ERZ501325 (study PRJEB25962, sample SAMEA2042737) | human gut metagenome | biome: human gut; feature: human-associated habitat; material: faeces...
ATCGGCGCCCTGTCCGTCCACCGTCAGCCCCTTCCAATCCTCCAAAGGGAAACCTACCGTTTTCGGATTGTCCTGATCATGATTGGAAATATAATACTCACGGACAGCCGCCCCTTCAGGATGGAAATCGTAACGTCCGGATTCAAAAAGCAGAGTGACCTTATCACCCAAAGCAACTTGAGACTTGATGTCTTGTAACGCCTTCTGCAATTTAGCTGAAAGATTCTCGTGTGTGTCCGGTACCAGACCATAATTTCGCATTTCGACTACTTTACTTCCGGCAAAAGCGGAAACAGCGAGCCATACGAAGCAGAAATTAAAGATAATTCGTTTCATTTAGGTTCATTATAGATTAGTTAGAATGACAAAACTAACAAAAATTCCTAACTTCGCAACCATAAATAAAGAAGAAAACAACATGAAAAAGATATTTTTGTCCTTCCTGCTGGTGATGGTAGGAATATCGCACACTTTGGCACAAGGGTTAGACGCTAATGTGGAACAACGTCTAAAAGATTTTTTCACCCGGTACGAAACATCTTATGCCAACATAGGTAAGTGTAAATTAGACCGTTATGAAGTAAATCATGACAAAAAAAGACTGAATGTATATGCCAGCCCCAGCTTCGGCTACCAACCGTTTACCCCCGAAAAGACAGAAGCTATCTACCGGTTACTTAGACAAAGCCTACCCGGTCCTGTAAATTATTACGATATAACCATCTATGCCGATGGCAAATCAATCGAAGACCTGATTCCCAACTATCTGAGAAAGAAACAGGACAAAAGCCGCTTATGGCAACGGACAGATTATAAAGGTGATCCATGGGTAAAAAATATTTCCCGCCCCTTTACTGCCGGCAAAGGACTGGAAGGCAGACACATCGCCCTTTGGCAAAGCCACGGAAAATATTATAAGAATGACAAAGGATGTTGGGAATGGCAACGTCCACGCTTGTTCTGTACCACAGAGGATTTGTTCACCCAATCATTCGTCATACCTTATATTATACCCATGCTGGAAAATGCGGGAGCCATAGTTTATACCCCTCGTGAACGTGACTGGCAACGCAATGAGGTGATTGTGGATAATGATACCCATCCCCAAGGTTGCATCTATCAGGAGATAAAAAGCCGGAAAGGTAAATGGAAAACCGCCCCCACCCCGGCATTCGCTCAAAAACGGTTGATTTACAGGGACGGACAAAATCCTTTTGAAGAAGGTACAGCCCGCTTTGCCTCCACCGAGAAAAAACCGGAAAAAGCCTTTGCACAATGGATTCCCCATATTCCCGAAACAGGAAAATATGCCGTCTATGTGACTTATCAGACTTTACCCGGAAGTGTGAGTGACGCTAAATATCTGGTTTTCCATAAAGGGGGTGTCACCGAATTTCTGGTCAACCAACAAATAGGGGGAGGAACCTGGGTTTATCTGGGCACTTTTGAATTCGACAAAGGAACCAACGATTACGGTATGGTGGTACTAAGTAATGAGAGCAGACAAAAAGGAGTGGTATGCGCCGATGCCGTCCGTTTTGGCGGAGGAATGGGAAACATATCGCGCGGTGGAAAAACCAGCGGCCTGCCCCGTTATCTGGAAGGGGCACGCTATGCCGCACAATGGTCGGGTTTTCCTTATTCGGTTTACAGTCCCAGCGAAGGTAAGAATGACTATACCGATGATATAAACGCCCGCAGCCGGATAATAAACTATCTCAGCGGAAATTCTGTGTACAATCCAAAGGAGAAGGGATTGGGCGTTCCTTTTGAAATGACCTTGGGAGTGCACAGCGATGCAGGTTTTTCCAAAGAAGATGATTTAGTAGGCACGCTGGGTATTTATACCACCGATTATAATAACGGTGAACTGAATGCCGGCATCTCCCGTTATGCTTCCCGTGATTTGGCAGATATGGTCTTGACCGGCCTGCAACGGGATATCTCCGCCCAATTCGGTATCCGGTGGCAACGCCGCAGCCTGTGGAACCGCAATTACAGCGAGACCCGTCTGCCTGCCGTTCCCTCGATGATTCTGGAACTCCTCTCCCATCAGAACTTTGCCGATTTGAAACTAGGACACGATCCGCGTTTCAAGTTTACCGTAGGACGTTCTGTTTACAAATCCATACTAAAATACCTGAGTACCATGCATGGGACGGATTACGTAGTCCAACCTTTACCGGTAAGTAATTTTGCCATTCATCCCGGAAGCAGAAAAAACACCTTCCGACTAACTTGGCAAGCGGTAGACGACCCGTTGGAACCGACTGCCAAAGCTCAACAATACATAGTCTATACCCGTCTGGGACATGGTGGATTTGACAATGGAACGTTAGTACGCGGTACTGAATATACCTTCGAAGCCGAACCGGGACTGGTATATAGTTTCAAAGTAACCGCAGTCAACAAGGGCGGAGAAAGTTTTCCTTCCGAAATCCTGTCAGCCTATCAGGCAAAGAAAAGTAAAGGAACAATCTTGATAGTCAACGGATTCGACCGTTTAAGCAGACCTGCTACCGTAGAATCTCCTTTCTTGCAAGGCTTTGACTTGAATACGGATCCGGGAATACCTTATATAAATACACCCGCCTTCTGCGGAACGCAACAAAGCTTCGACCGCAGCCGCATAGGACGGGAAACTAAAGACGGGCTGGGATATAGCGGCAGCGAACTGGAAGGAATGTTGATAGCCGGAAATACTTTCGATTATCCGTTCATTCATGGAAAAGCCATCCAGGCAGCCGGAGGATACTCTTTTGTATCGTGTAGTGATGAAGCCGTTGAAAATGGTTTTGTCCGGCTGGCAGATTACCCCATTGCAGACCTGATATTCGGAGCCGACAGACGTCCCTTCTCCAACACCCTACAGCAGCTGATCACCTCCTACTGCCAAAAAGGCGGCAACCTGATACTCAGCGGTTCATATATAGGAAGTAACATGAACAGTCCCACAGCACTGAACTTCACCGAAAACATATTAAAATATAGTTTCGGAGGCAGCATGATAAATTCCACTTCGGGAGAAATATATGGAGCCAACACCCGTTTCAGTATTCCCCGCACTATCAACGAGCAAACATACGCCGTACCCGCTCCCGACTGTCTGACCCCGATAGCCCCTGCTTACTCCGCTTTTGTATATAATCCGGGCAGTTACAGTGCCGGTGTCGCCTATAAAGGCAAATATCGGACTTTTGTCCTGGGTTTCCCCTTTGAAAGCATTCAGGGAGTGAAGGAAAGAGCACGGGTAATGAGTGCCATCCTGGGCTTCTTTGGCAGCAAGTGATATTTTTAAACGAAAATAAAAGGGCAAATAAGAGGTTATTTCATAAAAACGCCTAACTTTGTCCGTATAAACCATTAAAATAAAACGACTATGTACACTATACAGACTAATGCCTCCGGCACACGCAGCATGGAAATCTCAGAAGAGAACCTGCAAACTATTGAGAAATATGCTTTATTCCAGCATCTGATAGACAGCAACGGTATCGTGGACGAGTCGGTGCTGGAGAAACTGAAGTTGAATATCCGTTCACTGATAACCAGCGAGGAAGGAAACAATAAAGAGCTGCTCGACCTTTGTATCGATGTAATTTATCATAATAACATGAAAGCTTTCGGACTTCATCAACTCATTCTGCTTTATATCCAATGGGAGAAAGAGAAAAATAAAGATGAAGAAGAGATATAATAAACAATCTCTGTGTTCTCTGTAGCAAAACAAAAAAAACAGTATTTATCATTGAAAGAATACAAACTTACAGACTGGTTGCCGACAACCAAGAAAGAAGTAGAGATGCGCGGATGGAATGAACTGGACGTAATCTTGTTCAGCGGTGACGCCTACGTAGATCATCCTTCATTTGGTCCGGCAGTAATTGGACGATTATTAGAGGCGCAAGGTTTGAAAGTGGCCATTGTGCCTCAACCCAACTGGCGTGATGACCTGCGCGATTTTAAGAAGCTGGGACGTCCACGCCTCTTTTTCGGTGTGTCCGCCGGATGCATGGACAGCATGGTAAACAAATACACTGCCAACAAGCGTTTGCGCAGCGAGGATGCTTATACTCCCGACGGCCGCCACGACATGCGTCCCGAATATCCCAGCATCGTTTATACACAGATTTTAAAGAAAATCTATCCCGACGTACCTGTCATTCTGGGAGGTATAGAGGCATCTTTGCGTCGTGTCAGTCATTACGACTATTGGCAAGACTGTCTGCGTAAATCAATCCTGATAGATTCAGGAGCCGATTTATTGATCTATGGAATGGGAGAGAAACCGATTACGGAACTTTGCAAGAGAATGAAAGAAGGCAAAGACAGTCAGGACGGAGCCCATTTACCCTTACAAAAGGATATTCCCCACGATATACCACAAACGGCTTACCTTATCTGTAAGAAAGGATCAGTTCCGTCCGAGCACTCTGTAATTGAGTGTGTGAACGAAAAGCCAGATATCATCCTACACTCTCATGAAGCATGCCTGAAAGATAAAAAGAAACAAGCCGAAAACTTCCGCTTCATTGAAGAGGAAAGCAACAAGTACGAAGCCTCCCGCATCTTGCAAGATACAGGCAATGAAACAGTAGTAGTCAATCCGCCTTATCCTCCAATGAGCCAAGGCGAACTGGATCATTCTTTTGATTTGCCCTATACGCGTATGCCTCATCCTAAATATAAAGGAAAACGCATTCCCGCATTCGACATGATTAAATTCTCAGTCAATCTGCACCGTGGTTGTTTTGGCGGATGCGCCTTTTGTACCATTTCCGCCCATCAAGGGAAATTTATTGTAAGCCGAAGTAAAGAGAGTATCTTAAGAGAAGTGAGAGCCATAACTGAAATGCCTGATTTCAAAGGCTATCTGAGTGACTTGGGAGGACCTAGCGCCAACATGTATGCCATGCGTGGTAAAGATGAGAAAATTTGCCGGCGATGCAAACGGCCGTCATGTATCCATCCCAAAGTATGTCCCAATTTGAACACGGACCATCGCCCCTTATTGGATATCTATCATTCGGTAGACGCACTTCCCGGTATCAAGAAAAGCTTTATCGGAAGCGGTGTACGCTATGACCTGTTACAATATCAAAGTAAAGATCCGGCAGTAAACCGCAGTACGGCTGAATATACCCGCGAACTGATAGCCCATCATGTCAGCGGGCGCTTGAAAGTGGCTCCGGAACATACCAGCGACCAAGTGCTGCAAATCATGAGGAAACCTTCGTTTTCACAATTTTATGACTTCAAAAAGACTTTCGACAAAATAAATAAGGAGTTGAATATGCGGCAGCAGATTATACCTTATTTTATAAGCAGCCATCCCGGATGTACGGAAGAAGATATGGCAGAACTGGCAGTGATCACCAAGAAATTGGATTTCCATTTGGAACAAGTACAGGACTTTACTCCTACTCCGATGACTGTAGCCACTGAAACCTGGTACACAGGTTATCATCCATATACGTTGCAACCGGTATTTTCCGCTAAAACACCAAAAGAAAAACTGGCTCAACGGATGTTCTTTTTCTGGTATAAACCCGAAGAACGACGTGCTATCATCAATGAATTGCGCAAAATAGGACGCGCTGATCTGATAGATAAGCTGTATGGTAAATACAAAGCCTGAGTTTTAAATTCACCACAGATTATACAGATTTGATCTGTGGTGAAACTGTTTTTTAACGTCTTGTTTACCTTTCATCGTGTTTTGACGAAACACAGGAACAGGTACATGTGTTCCAAGTTACAGATATTTATTCCCCCCTAAACTTAATTAGAAAAGCACCGCAAATATTAATTGATAAAAATACGACCTATCCTATTGAATATCATTTATTTTTTGCTATCTTTGGGCAAAACCAACTTTTAAATCAATACTGCGTATGGAAACGTATCTCTTCTGGATTGTGCCCATTGCCTCCCTCTTGGCATTGGCACTCGCATGGTATTTCTACAAACAAATGATGCTTGAAAGCGAAGGAACTCCGACAATGGAAAAAATCGCTTCTTATGTGCGCCAGGGCGCCATGTCCTATCTGAAACAACAATACAAGGTGGTAGGGCTGGTATTTCTGGGATTAGTTATTCTGTTTTCTATCATGGCATACGGCTTCAACTTACAAAATCCGTGGGTGCCCATTGCTTTTCTTACCGGCGGTTTCTTCTCCGGATTGTCCGGCTTTTTGGGAATGAAAACGGCTACATACGCTTCTGCACGTACCGCCAATGCCGCCCAACACTCCTTGAACAAAGGACTGCGTGTAGCTTTCCGTAGCGGAGCTGTTATGGGGTTGGTCGTTGTCGGCTTGGGACTACTCGATATTTCTTTCTGGTACATATTATTGGACTATTGCATTCCCACAGATGCCTTGAACCCTTCTGCTAAATTATGTGTCATCACAACCACCATGCTTACCTTTGGTATGGGAGCCAGCACACAAGCACTTTTCGCCCGTGTAGGAGGTGGAATCTATACCAAGGCAGCCGATGTAGGTGCCGACCTGGTAGGTAAAGTGGAAGCCGGAATTCCGGAAGACGATCCCCGTAATCCTGCTACCATTGCCGATAATGTGGGTGACAATGTAGGTGACGTAGCCGGAATGGGCGCCGACCTCTACGAGTCTTATTGCGGTTCTATCCTGGCTACCGCCGCTTTGGGCGCAGCCGCCTTCATTGGTTCGGATGATACTGTAATGCAGTTTAAAGCGGTCATTGCGCCTATGCTGATTGCAGCTGTAGGTATTTTACTCTCCATCATCGGTATTTTCGCTGTCCGTACCAAAGAAGATGCAGGAATGAAAGAGCTACTCGGTTCATTAGCTACAGGAACCAACTTAAGTTCTGTGCTGATTGTTGTTGCCACTTTCCTTATCCTTTGGGCCTTGGGACTGGAAAACTGGGTAAACATCTCTTTTGCTGTGGTAGTGGGATTAATAGTAGGGATCGTTATCGGCCGCTCTACCGAATACTATACTTCTCAATCTTATAAACCTACACAACGATTGGCCGAAAGTGGAAAGACAGGTCCGGCCACTGTTATCATTTCCGGTATCGGACTAGGTATGGTTTCCACCACCATCCCTGTACTGGCAGTAGTAACCGGTATCATCTTGTCCTACTGGCTCGCTTCAGGATTTGATTTTGCCAATATTTCCATGGGATTGTATGGCATCGGTATCGCTGCCGTAGGTATGCTTTCGACATTAGGAATCACCTTGGCTACCGATGCTTACGGACCGATTGCAGACAATGCCGGCGGTAATGCCGAAATGAGCGGATTAGGTAAAGAAGTACGCAGGCGCACTGACGCACTCGACTCGTTGGGTAACACAACTGCTGCCACCGGCAAAGGTTTTGCTATCGGCTCTGCCGCTCTGACCGGATTGGCTCTGTTAGCATCCTATGTAGAAGAAATCCGTATCGGATTAACCCGGTTGGGGCAAACCATTCTGGAATTACCAAACGGCATTACCGTAAATGTTCATAACGCCAGTTTCACTGACTATATGCTTTATTACGATGTAACCCTGATGAACCCTAAAGTGCTAAGCGGCATGTTTTTGGGCAGTATGATGGCATTCCTGTTCTGCGGTCTGACCATGAACGCCGTAGGCCGAGCAGCCGCTCACATGGTAGAGGAGGTGCGTCGCCAGTTCCGTGAAATAAAAGGGATTCTGACAGGAGAGGCAGAACCCGACTATGCCCGTTGCGTACAAATATCCACCAAAGGAGCACAACGTGAAATGGTATTCCCGTCTCTTTTGGCTATCATCGCTCCGGTTGCTACAGGATTAGTGTTTGGAGTTCCCGGAGTCATCGGTCTGCTGATTGGTGGATTGTCCTCCGGTTTCGTGCTTGCCATTTTCATGGCCAATGCAGGAGGCGCATGGGATAACGCCAAGAAATATGTAGAAGAAGGTAATTTCGGCGGTAAAGGAAGTGAAGTTCACAAAGCAACGGTTACCGGTGACACGGTAGGTGACCCGTTTAAAGATACATCCGGACCCAGTTTGAACATTCTGATTAAACTGATGAGTATGGTTGCCATTGTAATGGCCGGACTGACAGTTGCTTGGAGTTTGTTCTGATAGAAAAACGGAAAGCCGCTTCGGAGGAGGCGGCTTTCTAATTTTAAAAAAGATTCTGATAAACTATTTTTAAAACTTCCCCAACACTTCCATCATTGCCGGACGACGTTTGTATTTTATCCGGAACTCTGCCACCAAGCTTTTCACAACAGCCTGTCCACCGTTTAGTTTACGTATGCAGGATAATACCCGTGCTATAAATTCATAATGCTCCCGTCCCAGATTCCGTTCAGCATAATCATTCAATAAAGAAGTATATATAGCAATCAATTTCTCAGAATGAGTGTCCTTCAAATAATGGGCATATTTCATCAATGCTTCCAACTGATTGTATCGGACTGACGACAGCAAAGAGAACAAGCTGTCATTATCCTTTTCTTTCACATAAATTTCAGCCTTATCATTTCCGACAAAAGAAAAATAGTCACTTAACTCGGCTTCTTTCATCATCCTATCCAGAAAACTTTTCCATTGTTCTTTCGGTACCAGAGTTTTAAGTTTGCTGTAATATATCAATTTATCACTACCCACCACAAACAACAGACGACATGTATCAATTACCTCAGAAACCCTATGGGTTATTTCATAAATATCCAATTTCATTTTCAGCCATTCACCCAGAGTGCCAGAATGCATTTCTCTTTCCGCTATTTCTATTCCGTCATTCAGCAAACAAATGGCTTCATCATATTGGCAACGGGCAATCAATTTATCAACCTCCATTCTTCGTATTTCAGTCAGATAAAGATATTGACGAATCGTATCATCCGCCTTTTGTTCTTCATTCTGTTCTAACAACAGATTGACCTTACGAATGACTAACTGATAGATATCACAGGTTCCCTTTCTTACTTCAAGAAGTTCATCAATCAATTCCAACGCTTTTTCTGCCGGTTGAATCGAAAGATTGATCTGCATCATCAATTCGTCTACATCATAAAGATCATATTCACGAAAAATAGATATTTCAGCAATCTCACGCAAGCCCTGAAGTATCTCCATCTTTTGTGCCTGAGTGGTTTTAGGATGTTCAATCACTTTCAGGAGCAAATCTCCTGCCTGTTCACAATAGTCAGAAGAAGAAATACCATCATCATACAAAAGTTCATCATCATAGTTTTCACCGATGGAACGAAGTACTTGAAGAGCTATGGCAATAGAATTATCCATAGCTTCCAAATTCAAAAAGAAATCCGCTTTCTCCAAAAAAGTGTCCATCTGATTGAAAATAGTTTTCCAGTCACGGTCGTAATTATCATAACGATTGTGATAACGAGACCTTTTATGGTAACCAGATCCTTTAAAAACTTTTTGAATTTCAATTCTGTAATCTTTTCCCTTTGATGACAAAGATAACTCCTTAGCTATGAAATGATTTGAAAGTGCCGTTTTAAATTCCAGATTCGTTGAAGCATACTCACAGATAAATTTCGAGAGTTCCTGCGGATCAATGAAAGACAACAGTTGCTGTATGTCTACCAAAGACGGACAAGGCTGCTTACCCACTTCTTTTATTTCCTCTAAAACAGGGGCTTCCTCCGCTTTGATTTTCATCTTCGAGAAAATACTATTACCCGCCTTTTTTCTATTGTCGCGAATTGCCAACAATGTCGCTACGACATGTTTGCAGATTTCTCCATCATACGGACAATCACAGTACCAGGATTCTATCTCGTTTCCATCCATAGATATCTCCACATTATAATCGTCTGTTCCTTCTACAGTCGCAGTCCATTCACCGGGTGAGATTTCTTCCAATTCGGAAACAGCGTCTGTTTCATAATACTCTTCCCCACGCATCCATATTTTATAGGGAACAAAGTCCTCAAAATTATCCAATGTAATCATGTACAATACTTCGGTATTTTTTATCGGTTCGAGTGTCCCATTGTCAAAGAACGCTCATAACATTCTGCATTCTCCAACAAACAGGTTTTGCTATTGATAGACTGTTCCATCAAAACAGCCACAGATTACCCGGATTCGCACAGGTTCAATCTTAAAGTTTTCAGCTTAAACACCCGTGTGAGCCCAAGTAACCTGTGGTAAAAAGACTTGTGATGCATTCATACCCACAAAGTCAAATTCATTACAGACTGTTCTTAGTCAAAACATTACAATTGAATTTATTCAATATCTCCACACATCTCTCCACATTAGACGGACGGATAACCACATGTGCCGTATCTCCTTGAGCAAAAGCATACATATATTCAATAAAGATATTCTCTGCTGCCAGATAGTCCAAAACTTTAGCCAAAGAACCTGCCACATTCGGGCAACTGATACATACCACATCGGTCAGCATCACGGCAAAATTCTCGGCACGAAGTACTTCCACCGCTTTTTCCACATCCGATACAATCAAACGAAGAATACCAAAATCAGTAGATTCCGCCATGCTGAACGCATGCATATTGATATCATACTTTGCCAATGTCTTGGTTACGTCATTTATCCTTCCGGTCTTGTTTTCCAGAAAAACAGATAATTGCTTAATTGTCATATTGCGTACTTTTTCATTTTAAAATTCGGTTGTCTATCACACGTTTACTCTTGCCTTCACTACGGGCAATACTGTTAGGCTCCATCAGCTTCACTTCAGCACTGATAGAAAGAACGCTCTTCAATTTGTCACTCAGCGCTTTCTTCATTGCCAGCATACGTCCCATATCGTCCGAGAAGAAGTCTTTGCGGACTTCCACTTGTACCTGCAAAGAGTCAAGATTATTCTTCCTATCCACCACCAGCATATACTGAGGCTCAAACTGCGGCATATCCAGAATAACACTTTCCACCTGAGACGGGAATACATTGATGCCACGGATAATAAGCATATCGTCACTACGGCCTACAATACCCGACATACGGATATTGGTTCTTCCACACGGACATTCACCCTCCATCAGGGAAGTCAAGTCCTTCGTACGATAACGCAATAACGGCATCCCCTCCTTTGTCAAGGTAGTAAACACCAATTCTCCCACTTCTCCATTCGGAAGACGTTCCAGCGTTTCAGGGTTAATGATTTCAGGATAAAAATGATCCTCATTGATATGCGAACCATGTTGTTCCTGGCATTCATAGGAAACACCAGGGCCCATAATTTCACTCAATCCATAAATATTGTAGCCTTTCAAGCCCAGCCGCTCTTCTATTTCCTTACGCATACTCTCCGTCCATGGCTCGGCTCCAAAGGCTCCTATACGGAGGCCGATATCTTTCTTGGTAAGCCCCATACGTTCCACCACTTCTGCTAAATAAAGAGCATAAGAAGGAGTACAGGCAATACCGGTTATACCCAAGTCACGAATCAGACGAACATGCTTTTCCGTATTTCCGGTAGAAGCCGGGATAACAGTCGCCCCCAGATTCTCCACACCATAATGTGCACCCAGCCCACCAGTGAATAATCCATAACCATAACTGACAGAAAAAGTATCATTACGAGTAACCCCATAGGCCGAAAGACAACGCGACATTACTTCGGACCATACGGACAAGTCACGACGTGTATATCCCACAATGGTAGGATTCCCGGTTGTGCCCGAAGAAGCGTGTACACGTACAATTTCCGAAGCAGGAGCAGCCTGAAGACCGTATGGATAATTATCACGTAAATCCTGCTTGGTAGTAAAAGGAAGTTTTACGATATCTTCGATAGTCTGGATATCATCCGGAGACAAATCCATCTCCTGCATCTTGTTACGATAAAAAGGGACATTATGATAAACCAGGTTCACCAACTTGTTCAGGCGTTTTCCCTGCAGAGCGCTCATTTCGTCCCGGCTCATGCACTCTTTATTTTTGTTCCAAATCATAATAAATAATTTTTCAATGTGCTAATCAGCCAATGTACTGGCGCACAAACCCACCGTATGGCAATCGGCACATTATCCTATTAGCACATTATTTTCAATGATCTTCATGAAAAGCTCTCATGCGTTCTTCCATCACCGGATAAAGTTCCTCACGCATTCTGGAAGTACAGGCGCGGACACCTTCCTGCTCGCTACCGGTAGTAGAAAGCGAGATGCTGCTTACTCCATAATACAATAACTCCCGGAGCAATTCACCCCCTGTCATATTTCCGTAACCAATGGTAAAGAAGAAACCATCTCCCACCACCTGGGTAGCATCATAATCATATACGATATGGAAACCATTGTCGGTAAATATTTTCTTCATGCGTTCCGCACGACGGGCATATTCGCGGGTATCTTCCACAAAATTGATTTTACCTTCGGTAGACAGACGGAGCATTTCAGCGTATGCATACTGAGTGGAAGCCGTACATCCCGAAGTAATCATATAAAGGATGGAAGCAATCAGTGTAGGACCGAATACCCCTGCATCTTTATACCGTTCTGCTAATGCAGGGAACTGGCGGTCGAACAGTTTGTCGCTGATACATGCCAATGCCATACGCTGTCCGGCATAACTGAATATCTTGGAAGAAGAAAGCATCAGGATATAATTATCCGTATATCTTGCCACAGTGGGCGGATAAGGCGGTTCGAAAGGATGCCCCATATCCCGACGGAAATCCATGCAGAAATAAGCCAGATCTTCCATGACAATCACATCATACCGAGTTGCCAGTTCACCGATTATCTGCAACTCCTCCTCTTCCAGACAAATCCATGCCGGATTATTCGGATTAGAATAGATAATCGCTGCTATATCGCCTTTACTCAGGAAACTTTCCAATTTCTCACGCAAGGCCTGTCCACGATAATGATAGATATCAAACTCTTCCCACTCCACGCCGATAATGCGAAGCTGGGATTTCTGAATAGGAAATCCGGGATCAATGAACAATACCTTGTCTTTCCCCGGAATACGCTGCGTACAGGCTATGAACGAGCCGAATGAACCCGCCACCGACCCGGTGGTAGGCACACAAGCGCGCGGAGAGATATCCAGATTCAAGAAAGCTTTTACAAAACGGGAAGCCTCCTTTTTCAACTCGGGCACTCCTGCGGCAGCCGGATATTGCGATCCGACTCCCCTGTCCAAAGCGGCTTTCTCCGCTTCAATCCCTATCTGATTGGCGGCAAGACCAGGAGATCCCTGATCCATGCGGATAAAAGGAATCCCCGTTTCCTTTTCCAGATACTGGGCTACCAGCAGCACATCACCGATAGTAGCCTGTGCAAGATTGGCGATGTGCAGTTCCTTCACCGCCTTCTCCACTAATTCTTCACTAAATATCTTCATGGCATTACCAGTTCTTTACCGCATTCAAGCCTATATCAAAAGCCTTCTGATTCATTTCAACAATCTTCTCACCTTTTGTGGCAAACACACGCCCTATGCTTTCGCGCAACTGTTCCGGTGATACGATTTCAATATACTTCGCAGCCATGCCCAGCAGAATCACATTCGCGCATTTAGGCATACTGTTTTCTTTTGCCATATCCTCTATTTCCAACTTCACCACATGCGGAAGACTCTCCAAAGCCCTCATCAGATCCACTTCTTCAGGATAGTCGGGAATGTTCTTGAAAGGATTAGCAGAAGTAATCACCCAACCTTCTTCCTGCAAGTAAGGCAGATAACGCAACGCCTCCATCGGTTCCATGGAAATAATCAGATCCGCCTCACCCTGAGCGATCAGATCCGAATAAATCGTTTCGTCGGATAGACGCAGATTGGACTGTACATCTCCTCCGCGCTGGCTCATACCGTGTACCTCGGCCTGCTTCAAATTGATGCCTTCTGCCGTAGCAGCTTCTCCTATAATAGTAGCGATAGTCAGGATACCCTGTCCTCCTACGCCCGAAAGTATGATATCTTTTCTCATGCCTTATCTGCTTTTTTCTGTCTTAGTTTACGATTCAATGTCTGGATACACTCTCTGCGCGGAATAATGACAGACACCCCTTTATATTCTATTTCCTCACGAATGGTACGGGTGATTTCTTCCATATTCTTTGGTAATGGAACCACCACACGCACATGTTCGGGTTCTACCCCTAATCCCAGGCAGATCGCCTCGAATTTGTTCGTACCGGCAGAGTCCTGTCCACCGGTCATGGCAGTAGTCAGGTTATCCGAAATCACCACAGTGATATTGGCATGGTCATTGACCGCATCCAGCAGACCGGTCATACCGGAATGAGTGAAGGTAGAGTCACCGATAACAGCAATGGCCGGAAATACCCCTGCATCGGAAGCACCTTTGGCCATGGTTATGGAAGCACCCATATCCACACAACTGTCAATAGCACGGAACGGGGGCAACGCACCTAATGTATAGCAACCGATATCACCGAAAATGCGTGCATCCGGATATTCCGCAGCCACCTTGTTCAATGCATCATACACATCCCGATGACCACATCCCTGACACAATGCAGGCGGACGCGGCATCACCACCTGAGGTTTACCAAACGGACGTTTGATTCCCCATCCGATCGCCTCGCCCACATTATCCGGAGTCAATTCACCGGTACGCGGCAAAGTTTCCGTCAAGCGTCCCTTTACCTCATAGTCCGAGGAAAGTATCGCTTTTACCTGCTCTTCCACAAACGGCTGGCCATCTTCCACTACCAGAACATATCCGCAACGGTCTGCCATCGTCCTGATTTCTTCAGCCGGCAACGGATACTGCGAAACTTTCAATACCGGAATATGGCAACCATCCGTATCTGCCTCTTTCACATAATTATAACCGATACCGCAAGCTATCACTCCGAACTCATAATCATATTCGGGATTCAACCCTTCCAGATAATTATAAGGAGATTTAGAGGAAGCTTCTTCCAGTTTCTCCTGCTTTTTCACTAAATCCAGATATTGTTTACGCGCATTACCCGGCAGCAATACCCAGTGGGCACGTTCATGATCAGGATTCAACTGATTTTCCTCACGGATATCGGCTACTTCCACACCGGCACGCGAATGTGCCAGACGGGTAACCACACGCATCAGCACCGGCAACTTCAGTTTTTCCGAGAGTGTATATGCGTAATCCATCATATCGTATGCTTCTTGTTGGGAAGACGGTTCCAGCATGGGAATCATAGCAAATTTTCCATAAAAACGTGAATCCTGCTCGTTCTGTGACGAGTGCATGGAAGGGTCATCGGCAGCCAGCACCACCAGCCCACCGTTCACGCCGGTTATGGCAGAATTGACAAACGCATCGGCAGCCACGTTCATGCCTACATGTTTCATACATACCAAAGCACGTTTTCCTGCGTATGACATACCCAATGCAGCCTCCATGGCCGTTTTTTCATTGGTACACCAAGTGCTGTGCAATTTTCTTTCCTTTGCCAAAGGATTATTCTGGATAAACTCTGTGATTTCAGTGGACGGTGTACCCGGATAGGCATATACACCCGATATGCCGGCATGTATCGCTCCGAGGGCAATTGCCTCATCGCCCAACAATAATTTCTTTTCAGCCATCATCTATTATTTTATTAATTGTTTTATATCAATGTA
>ENA-OOXC01001281-OOXC01001281.1-human-gut-metagenome-genome-assembly--contig:-NODE-1281-length-15517-cov-2.714332_pt1 | contig 15517 bp, 8 predicted proteins | sample MGYA00241578_ERZ501325 | MGnify/ENA primary metagenome ERZ501325 (study PRJEB25962, sample SAMEA2042737) | human gut metagenome | biome: human gut; feature: human-associated habitat; material: faeces...
ATTTTACAAAGTATAAAATGCTTATCCTGCCGGATATTTGGGTCTTTGACGAAAAGATTAAATCAAAGATAGACGACTATCTTTCGCAGGGCGGCAAGCTTCTTCTTTCCGGCAAATCGGGTCTTGATAAAAATAACGAGTTTTGCATTGATACAGGAGTTAAGTTTATCGGCGAGAACGAATTCAGACCAACATATTTTATCCCGGAATTTGATACTGTAAACGGCAAAACCGAGTACCTTATGCGTGCGGTGAATTATCGCTTTGACAATATTGATGCCGAAATCGTTGCAAACGGACAGAATCCCTATTTTAACCGCACCGCCGAGCATTTCTGCTCACATCAGCATGCGCCGAACGACAGAAGGCTTACATATCCGACCGCTGCGATCAAGGGCAACGTCGCTTATATCGGCTGGGATATTTTCAGGGGCTATGCGGAATCCGGCGATTTCCACATCAAGGAGCTTGTTGCGTACGTTATTGAGCGACTTATGAACGGCAATTTTACGATTGAAAGCTCAATACCCGACAGGGGTATCGTTACCCTACTTCAACAGAACGACAGAAAGATTGTTCACCTTCTTTATTCTCACACGACGGTGCGCGGCAAGAATACGGAGGTGATCGAGGATATAGTTCCTCTTTATAATGTTGACGTCAGCGTGAAATGCAACAAACCGAAAAGAGTTATCCTCGTGCCGCAGAATGAAGAAATCAGCTTTAACTACTCCGACGGAAGAGTCTCATTTACGGTACCCAAGGTTGAAATACATCAGATGATTTCGATTGAGTAGAAATATACATTATAATAATATAATAAACAAAAAGGAGCGGAAAGCCGAAAAGCTAACCGCTCCGATTTATTTATAAGAAACCCATAAAAATATATTCTTGAAGCAATAAATCCCAAAACCGCAAAAATCACCGTTTTTTACTGCCTTAAATCAGTTATAGAAAAAGCCGCAAGCCCTTGATACACAAAGGTTTGCGGCTTGGAGCTACTGGTCGGACTCGAACCGACGACCTGCTCATTACGAAACAGATGAAAAAATATGAAATACTCCCAAACCAACGAAAAACAGCCATTTCTTTTATACATTGAAATAACTGTTTTTTTATTTAGCGCTGTGTTTTTATCCCGTTTTCTGTTTGTAAGTGGTCAATAAATGGTCAAAATTGTTTTAATGAATAGCAGAAATTCACATTCTATATCACACTTGGTTCGCTCTATACAACATACATTTGTGAATTTTGTATATTTCACTTTTTTAATCACTCCATATACTCATGTTTAGTCGGAGTGTAATTTTTTGACTTGTATTTTTCGTACTTATCTGTCTTATCTTTGGATTCTATATTGTCATTAACATAATCAACAGACTCGATACAAATCATTCATAAACTCATCTATGATATTTTCTTATGTTTCGCTATAAGAGCAGCTTTCATATCTGCACCTGTAATTTCGCCTTTTGCCCATTTTGCAGAAAGCTCCTTTGCATATTTACTTTAACATATAGTATGGATAATTACAATAAATTTATTTTGATACCTAAGTTTAGCAAAAAACAATTTATAGTAAAAACCACAGCATACAAAAATCAGAATGCTGTGGTTTAATTTAATTGCCAGATTCATAACACAAAGCAGTTAGTCCAAATAGGCTCCTTTTGCTTTATTATGAATAACAGGAGACAATGTGTTTGGGTGTCTATGCTGCAAAACACTTCATTAGGGACACACTAAGACCTGTTATCACTGATAAAATTGTTTTATAGTTTTATCATATCATTATCAAATTCAACAGAGCGCTCATCTCTGTTAAAGAAATGGAATCCCCAAATTTTATATTTGTTGTCGTCTGCAAATTTTGTTACAGGGATTGCTTTAGATTCAAGTTGTAAAAGAAAATCCTCTTTCCAATGATCTTTGTCGATAAGATGTGCTCCTTTTGGTTCAATAAAAACTTGTAGTTGCTCATAACTATCATTTTTTTGTGTATGCAGAAAAAGAAGATAATCAGACTCAAAGCGTTCACCGCCGTCAAATGAATAGATCGCAAGCTGACGTTCATTGCGAACAAGATATACCTTATCATACTTGTCTTTTAAATCGTCAATATATGTTTTAAAGTATGCAACAAAAGCCTTTTCCTCACTTGTGCCATAATTGTCTTCAAAAGCAAACCAATCTTCTTTTGATAGATCCATTTTCCAAGCTATAGGAACACTGCTGTCGTTTTGCGATATTCCTATTCCGCCGTCGTGAGGGTCTATATAATTGCATCTTTTGTCTTTGAATACATCGTGAATATATCTTACTGTGAAATCCTTGCTTCCCTCATATGTTTCCTCGATACCCGATATACTTTCAGCAATATTTCCGAGAACCTTCAAACAGGCATTGTATAGAACATCAGTATTAGGAATTTTATATTTTGATATAATATGAATTTTAATATCTCTCAAATAATTTTTTTCATAAATAAATTCTTTAGTTGATTTCAAATCTGGAAAATACGATTTTAATATATTGAATTTAAAAATACTGTATTTACATAAAGCCTTATAAACAATCGCATAATTTATGTCCGCAATTTTGCCTATTGTAGTTTTATAAGTAAAAGTGTCCGGATTGTTATCGAGTGATGAATTATCATCCATAATAACATCTTCGCCTGAACGCCCGGTAGCGATAGAAACATTAAATATTTTATCTCTTACAGACGGCAACAATCCTATAACTTCATTTCGGCTTTTCAAAAGGCGATCATTCGCAAAAACATATCCGTTTTTGTATAAATCATCTTGCTTAAATTCTTCCTTGAGCACATAATTTCTTGTTACAGTCTTGTCCAAGTCGATACCGATTTCACGCAAAGCGGTATGCAATTCGCTTATGTAACGAGGTTCATTCCAACAATGATAATATAGTGTTTCACAAATTCGAAGTGGATTATCTATATCATTGTCATATTTTCGCTGATATTTTTCCTGTTCTTCTGTAATTTTGAAGGGACAATAACGAGCCCCACGACCGATAAGCTGTGCTTCTTTCATTGTCGTTTTGCCGGGAACGCCATTTTTTCCATCACGGGTTTCATACAAACGAACAATATCAAAAAGGTTGAGAACATCCCATCCTTCGTTGAGTTTGTCAACCGCAAAAACTGCTCGATATGGGTTGGTTTTATCTTCAAGCGAATTAAGCATTATCTGCTTGTTTTCCACATCTTGATTGTCGTTCGCAGAAATGCAGTGTTCTTCCGAAAAATCGTCTTTTAATTCAATCGCCACTTCATCGTAGGATATACCGTTTTCAAGAAAGTATCTGTGTGCTTTGGCAATAATCTCACTTGTTGATTGCTCAAACAGATTTTTGATTTTTTCTCCCGAAAGCGTTTTTACCATATTTACTATGGTTTCCATATTCGCAGCATTTTCTTTCACCAATCTTGATTGAAAAAATACAACCGGTTTTACATTTTGACGATAATCCTGAAAAACTTTATAGCGATACTGGCTTAATATCAATGCTTGTAAAGCACGGTCTTCAACCTCCAAATCCGAGCGCAGCGTTTTAATTTCCTTTGAATATCTGTCCGAACGGAATTTATAAAGCGGATAATCAAAAACTATTTTATTCTCGTATTCTGCCTTTATCAACGGATTTTTAATATCGCAGGTTGCAGTGAATTCAAGCAGTACATTATCTCGATGGGCATTAAAAATATGATGAACTGTATATTCCCAGCTTTTGCAACTCGCTTCTTCATCTTTGCTCATCTTTTTTGTATCGGCGTTCAAATGGTGTGCCTCATCGGAAATAAGCACTATTTTTTGATTTATAAAATCATCAATCGAAAGTGCATTTTCTTTTACTCCCCACATATCCGAATGAAGTCCCTGTGTGGTAGTGAAGCAAATATTTATAGCATTATTATCGCAGTACTGAAAATTTGAAACCTCCTTAATCGGCACTTTTTCACCGTCAATGATAATTTCTTCCGAAAAAAGATATTTACTTGAACCGTTATTCAAAAAATTTTCTTTTGTTTTTTGAACAATATTAGAGAGATTGACGAAAAATAAAAAATTACGGTAGCCGTGCTTATACAAGTACAGTATCAGTCCCGCCATAATAAGTGTTTTGCCGGAACCTGTCGCCATATGAAAAAGCGTCTGCGTAGGCTTTTGGCACAGTTTATCACTTTCAAAATATGTAATAAAATTTTCAAAAGCGTTATTCTGATATGGGCGCAATTCAAAATTCGGATTTAGGTTTTCAGGTATATATTTCGGTAACTCTTTAGATACGCCCACTTCACGCAATGTATCTATTTTTTCATAAAGGAACGGCATTTTTATACCTCCTCGTAAAAGCTCTTTGTAAAGGCTTTATCTTCTTCCGAAATTCCGTATGTTTCATCATCAATGTCGCAGTAATTAACATAAAGTTGATTTTTATCAAGTAATTCCATAAGAAGTTTCTTTTTGTCATCAATAGACAATTTAATAAAGTCCTCTGAATTTGTATCAATATCCGTTGGGTTAACTTTGTAACTGATAAAGCCGGTTTCAAGTATATCGGCATAGAGCTTTGTCAAATCTTCATCTGTCGTTGCTTTCTCAATGGCATCAACAAAATTTTGATTCAATTTTGCAAGTTCGCAGTAGACAAAAGAGCCGCCGCCTTGCCAATTTAATTCCATCGCCAAGTTTCCTGGATCATTTCCCAATACTACTCTATATGCTCTTTTTACCTGAGTGGAAACTTGGTCATTGATTTGTTCACACATTATATATTTTCTATGTAATTTATGAGCAACAATTCCTGTAGTACCACTTCCAGCGAAGAAATCCAACACTACATCCCCTTCGTTTGTTGCTGATTGAATTATTCTTCGAAGTAAAGCTTCAGGTTTCTGTGTGCTAAACTCTATTCGTTCTTTAGCTGTTGGAATTTGCTGAAAAGACATTATATCATACCAAACATCACCAACAGGTTTTCCATTTGCAATTGCCTCATCCAAGTATCTCTTTTTACCTCTGCCATCAAAATATTTTCTGCCGTTTTCATCTATTTTGTCGAATCGGTCTAAGTATTCTTTTCTGTGAGGCATTTTTTGTTTGTTAAACATAAAGCCTTTTGCCTTTTTAGTGTAAAACAAAATGGTATCGTGTCCTCGTATCCAATTATCTACCATAGTTTTATATCCAGACAATACTTGTGTATCCCAAATAATTTCGCGTTGAAAACATTCTGTGCCAAAAACTTCATCCATCAGAACTTTTAAGTAATGAACTTCATTGTAATCAATTTGTATATAGATTGAACCATCTTCAGTTAAAAGTTTTTTTGCTATTTGTAGACGGTTTTTCATAAACGTTAACCATGTTGAATGATTAAATGAATCATTATATCTGAAACTATCCGAGTTAGTATTAAATGGCGGATCAATATAAATTAACTTAATTTTTCCCTCGTATTTTGCAAGAAGTGAGGAAATTGCCAACAAATTATTACCCTTAATAATCAAGTTGTCATCATCTGAAAATTCATGAATATTTTGCACACCGTCGGCGGTATATCTTTTAGCGTTTGTAAATACTTTTGGATAAAGAAGCCTGTCCACTTCGTCAGGTGCAAGTGTTTCGTTATAGAAAATTTCACTGCGTTTTTGATCTTCTTTTGTCTGTCCGCCCTCTAACACACAATCTTTGTATGGAAAAACAAGTTCTACATCGTTAGATGCGGAAATATACTCGCCTCTATTATTTACAAGCCCGATTTTGTTTTTATAACGAGTATAGGAGTCCGGCAAAAACTCACGGTTATTTATTACCCATCCGAATCCGATTTTATCAAAAACGGCAATACCGTCAATATCCGTAAAAAAGCGTTTTCTTGTTTCTTCATTATCATACAATGCCTTAATTAGTTTTGTGTCCATCTGCATTGCCGCTTCATATACAGCATTACGAAGCAACTGTCCGTCATCGGTGAAAAAACGCTCGTCTTGTTTTAGCACATCTAAAACCACATTGTAAAAGCTCATAATAAGACTCCCTCTTTTGCAACAAAATCGATATTATGTTGCATTTGAAACTGCTATAAGGCAAAATAAAAAAGCACCTACAATCAAATGTAGGTGCTGAAAACTAAAAATGAGTATGACGAACCAAGCCTTGTCAAGAAAAAACTTGAAAAGGCTTATTCGTGTTTGTTTTAGGTGACGATTTTGGTACTTTTCATATCGTACAATATATGTAAAGATTGTAAATAAATATGAATTATGATATAATCAAAAATAAATTAAGTATGTTTTACAACATTATATCGATTATGTTATTCGCCGCCGATTTTGGCGGACTTTTTATTTTTATGCTAAATTATCAAGTGCATGTTTTCCATTCTTTTGCGGTGTTCCGTACCGGTGGAAATGATATAAATTCGAGTCGTGTTAATACTGCTGTGACCCAGAATGTCGGCAAGCTTTGCAATATCTTTTTCAATACCGTAAAATGTGCGTGCAAACAGGTGGCGTAAATTATGCGGAAACACCTTTTGTGGATTGACATTTGCATCTTTGCACAAGGCTTTCATCTCTCGCCAGATATTTGTGCGGTTTATGGGTTTGCCGCTTTTCGTTATAAAAATCATACCGCTTTTTATTCCTTGCTCTACTGCATAGCGGAGCAATTTTTGCTTCAGTTCTTTCACGATAAAAACCGAGCGTGTTTTTGCCTTGCAGTTTACGATTGCCTCGCCGCACTTTGTCGACTCAACTGTAATATATTGCAGCTCGCTGACACGAATACCTGTTGCACAAATCGTTTGAATAATTAAATTCAATCGTTCATTTTTCTTTTGCTTTGCCGCTTGACACAAGCGTTTGTATTCTGCTCTTGTCAGTTCTTTTTCTTCCGAGCAAAATACTTGCTGTTGCAATTTTAGCGATTTAACTCTCAAATCAAACCAATTCAAAAATGCAAACAAACTGTTGATACTTGCGAGCATGGAGTTCACACTGCGTACAGCATAGTTTTCCTGCAAATGATTTTTGTAGGCGATTACGGTTTCCTTAGTTATCGCTTTACCTTTCGCATAAATTGAAAACACTTTCACATCACGAATATATTTTTCAATCGTTGCCGTGCTTTTCTCTTGCAACTCTAAATTTTTTCTGAAATCATCAATAATATCTGCCGTTAAAATTCGTCCTTCCATTGTATTTACCTCCGAGTAAGTGATATTTGTATTGTACCCGAAAAGTATGAAAACAAAATTGTCACCCTAAAAGGTTGTGGTATGTTACCTTGAACAAAGCGACATTGCAAGTACGATTTTCTATATTTACCTTTGTATTTTTGATGGATAAACAATATAAAAGATGAGGTTTGCCCTACAGTTTGTGGCGAACCTCTTTTTGCGTGAAAATAATTTGTAAATTTTTCTGAAAACACATCAACAAAACTTGAATTTTTCTCCGTATTATAGAGGGGTATTTTTTGTTATGGTGAAATTAAATGTAAACAAGGTGTAAAGAATTTTGAAAAACACCCGAACAAAACGGGGATTTTTCTCCGTATAGTAGAGGGAGTTTTTTCTAAGCACTTTTTCTTTTTGGTTTTCACTTTATAAAAATATTCTCTCGAATAATTTGGAAGGAGATTTTCGTATGCACAATCTATACACGGTCAACAAGATTTAATGCACCGTCCTTTAGGGTTTATCGACAAAGAATATGAAAGGCTTTGATTTTGAAATTTTATGATTTTTGAAACGAAAATTGATGGCTTTTGGGGAGATTTTGAGGCTAATTTCAAGCCGTCGATTTTAAAGCAGGATAAAGGGGTATGATTTTCGGGCTTTGAAATGCCCGAAAACGCCGTCCGGCAAAGCCTGTCGGATTTTCAAATCGTAATACTTTTGCGTATGATTCCAAATTCGTATGCAGTTGAGCCTGTTTTTCGCAGAAAATCAAGGCTTTTGCGTATTCACTCAAGCGTTGCGGTATGATAAACCTATTCATGAAAAATCAGACAACGCTGTGAGCAAAAATTGACGAGTTCGCTCTGAAACAGAGTAACTCGTCGGACTTAAACTAAAACCGGCTTGCAGGCGATTTGTGCGAGCCTGTGGGCAAAAAACGGAGGTGATAAAGTGTATAAAAACTTTGATGAAATGCCCGTAATGCTTTCAGTCAATCAAGCAGCGGAGGTGCTTGGCATATCTAATGTCAGCTTGTATAAGCTGATAGAAAAAGATATATCGTTCCCTGTTGTTCAGTTAGGCAGAAGAAAATCCATTCCAAAAGAACAACTCAAGGAATGGATTGATGAAAAATCTAAAAGATAATTATCTGGCTATTGAAAAAGGCTTGTGGTAATGTTTGAGTTGCCAAAAGCAGAAAGGAGGCTATAGAATGGCAAGAAGAACAAAAGGCGAAGGAACACTTCGCAAAAGAAAAGACGGAAGATGGGAAGGGTGGTTTAATATCGGTAAAGACGAAAACGGCAAGACAAAACGAAAAAGCGTTACCGCAAAAACCAAATCCGAATGTCAAGAAAAGCTGAACAAAGCCAAAGAAGAATATCTGAAAGAACAGTCTGTGTTATCTTCTCATACTTACTTGACCGATTCCGATCCCACGCTTAATGAATGGTACGAAATATGGATAAACACATTTTGCAAAAATGTTATCAAGGACTATACCGTAAACGGTTACGAGCAAAGATTCAAAACCAATATCTTACCTGCGTTGGGTAATATGAAATTAAGCGAGCTGTCCACCGTAAACTGTCAGCAATTCTTGGTAGGATTATTCAGTGACGGCAGGCAACGAGGCAGAGAGAAACACGGTAACGGATTGGCATATTACTCTGTAAAAGGGATAGAGAGAACACTCAGTTCTTGCCTACAAAAAGCGGTGGATGAAGATTTAATTCCAAAGAATCCCATATCAAAAGTGAAGTTGCCTAACTGCACAAAGCCTGAAATGAAAACGCTGAAGAAAGAAGAATTGACAGCATTTCTTGAAGAAACCAAGCGTTCGGGTTGCTATGAATTCTACTATCTTGAACTGACAACGGGTATGAGATTAGGCGAAATCTGTGCGTTGGAATGGAATGATTTAAGCCTGGAAAACAAAACGATAACAGTAAACAAAGCGGTACAAAAAATCAAAGGCGAGATAAAAATCAACACACCGAAAACAAAAAGCTCAATCAGAACGATAAAATTATGTGATGAGTGTATTCGGTTATTAAGTGAATTAAAAGCAAATCAAATACCGAAATCGAAGTACATATTCCCGTCATCTGTGACAGGCGGAATTAAAGACACTTCAGCAGTCACACGAAGATTACACAGAATACAGGACAGAGCAGGCGTGCCGAGAATACGCTTTCACGATTTACGACATAGCTTTGCAACCTTATCCCTTGAACAAGGAATGGATATTAAAACAGTATCGCATATGTTAGGTCACACAGACGCAGGATTTACAATGAACACCTATATGCATGTAACGGATTCCATGCAAGAAAATGTTGCAAACACAATGGAAAATTTGCTCGGAGGAAATGTGGCAAATTCATAAATGGTCAATAGATGGTCTTGGGCTGAAAATCGAATAAACGAACAAAATCTCACTTTGTAAAAAAGAGTGAGATTTTTTATTGCAAATTGAATTTTGAAATGCATTTCTGAAAAAGAAAAAACCTGCGAAAACGCCGTGTTTACGCAGGTTTTGGAGCTGATAACTCATCTATTAAAGCCATTATCCCAGTGTTTAAGGGATTTGTTGAATGTCAGGTTGCAATTCGGTTGAGCTCCTGTACTTTTTGCGAATTTATCCCAAGTTTGTCAAGATAACTATCGACCTTTGCTACATTTTCGGATTGGAAATTTTCGAACACATCTGAGTATGTATCAAGGGTTATTCTTATATCTGTGTGACCTAACAAGGTCTGCAAAACCTTTGGTGGCATACCACCTTCGATACATCTTGTTGCGTATGTGTGTCGCAAGCTATGCAGAGTAACATCACCCTTGATTGTTTTATCAAGTACGCTGTATTTATCAAAAACACGCTGGTATTCCATACTAACTTGATTTGTGGTTACGATAGAATTCCTTGATGTGTGGAAAAGCATATTATCTGCTGTTGGAACATATCCACTTAACACTTGGTCGATTATAGGTTTAACCATTGTGTTGATTGGTATTTGCCTATTGCCCTTTGCAGTTTTAGGAGATGTGTTTACAAATGCTCTGCCATGCTCTTTTCTGGTAATGGTTTTATCAACATTGATAAAGTTAAACTTAGTGTTGATATCATTAATGGTTAATGCATTGACTTTACCCATACGCATACCAGTAAACATTGATATAAGCATTTGTGGAACATATTTGATGCTTTTATCAGTTAATAGTATATCAACAAGCTTGGCTTGTTCTTCTGTGCTTAACGCCCTTACTTTTCTTTCAGCCTTCTTGGACTTTGGCTTTTTAAGCTCGTCCATAGGATTATCCTTAATTATCTTCCTGCGAACAGCTTCCTTGAAGGTCTGCCTTAATTGGTTATATATCTTGTCAATAGTGGATTGCGAGTAGTTTATCTTTGATAACATAAACTGCTTAAGCATATTATAATCAATCTGCTGAATAGGAACATCGCTTATCATTCCACACATTTTTAGAGTTTCAATATCTCTAAAGTATGTTTGCTGTTGATATTCATTCATATTGAGCTTGTCCTCAATAACTTGATGAGCAAGCTGGTCAAATGTAATATGCGACACATCAATGAAATCACCAGTATATATTTCATACTTAACCTGTTGTAGCTTGGCAGCAACTTCTTCAGGTGTGTTACCAGTAAAGGAACGGCGTTTAACCTTGCCATTTTCCTCCTTACCAACATTGATTTGTGCCATCCACTTTTTCTTTACATTGCTGTAAAAGATAGAGCCTTCACCATACACATTTTTTGGTTTCTTTTTTGCCATAATATTACTCCTTCCATTAGATTTCATTTGCATTTAAGCATAATAAAATCTGTTAATCAAGTAATATTTGCATTGTTTCAAAAATAGTCCCAAAAAGAGTACAGTGTTATTTTAACTTATCAAAAACTTTTTTGTTTAGAGAACTAAATGTTACTATGTTTTGATCCTTATGAAATAGCAAATTACAAGTTAAATCATTACTCACAATTAAAGTATCTATTACTTTCCATTTCCCAGGTTTAAGCTGATACACTTTTATTATTTCATCAATATGATTCTTAACCCATTCAACTCTAATTTTATGTTTTGAAATATAACACAACTTCTTTCCCTTATCACAAAAAAGATCTTGATATTGCAAATACATTTCATATGGTGACTTACAAAACGAAAAGTCTTTTACTTCGCAAACAATAATACGTTTCTTTTTTGTATCAATTGCTAAAATATCAATATCGCCTGCGTCATTTCCATCTTCTTTTTGAACTTTACACTTATTGATTTTAGATACTTTCTCATTAACAATATACCCATTGAAACAATTAATTACACTGAATACTTCATGATTGAATACATTGCCACGTTTATTTACAATCGAGCCCATTAATTTTTTAAGTTTTGACTTATCTGCTTTAAGTTTTCCTTTTTCAATTAGATCAATTGTAAAGCACCACATATGAAACAACTGTCTATTTCCCCAGATCATTTCATCCTCAATAATAATTATTGGTCTTCTGGTAAAGGATAAGCGTCTATTAAATCTCCAAGGATAGACATCTTCTTTGCAAAAAGGCTTTTCTGGTTTAAGAAAATCATCTCTTTTATATAGAGAAATCTCATTGATGATCTTTTTAATTAATTCATTCTGAATACCAGTAATAGAACTCACATATCTAATAACATCATCAATACTCGCAACTTTTACATCATTATCAATCGTTTTTCCGTAATCAATTATAGAGAATACACAATCAGCGAATTGAGAAAAACTATATCCATATTCATCAACAAAAGCACCATCAATTTCATCTTTAGGTAAAGTTGATAATTCTGAATTTGAAAAACTCAATACATCAGGATTTGACAACATGTTTAATCTGTTTTTTGCAGCCAAGACATTAACTTCAATTAGTTCATCATCAATTTTATCTTTAAAAGCAAGTCGTCCTGATCGTAAAATTTTAAGTTCTTTGTCAAACATATGATAGTGAAACATATCATTGTCATGAGCATACATTACAATTGCGCGACAAAGTGATAGTAGATATTCATAATCTAATTCGCCCAACGGCTCTTTTCCACTAGGCTGAATCGCAGCAGTGATTTCAACAAGGAATCTTAGAGAAATTGATGTAGCATTTATTTCGTTATAGTCTTCGATTATTCTATCAGCCTTTTCGTAAAAACAAGTTGTATCATAGGCATACCTTTTTTGTGCAATCATATTTCTAAGAACAACCTTTTCTAAATCATAGCATAATGCTTTTAGTAATAAATTAGAATCATAATTTGATATTTTTTCTATAAGTCTATTATATAAAAAGCTCACTATTTCTTGACAACATTTGCTTTTTTGTTCTCCATCAATTACTCCGTATGGAAGCTTTTGTTCTTTTAAAAAATAATCTCCGACATCGTCACTAATGCTGTCAATAAACGAATTTGAATCACTAAGCTTGTCATCAATCATAGGTTCATAATATGGGAAATTAGTATAGTCTAAAGAAAACATTTTCTTTTTTAACGGGTTTTCAAAGCAAGAGTTAATCAACTTATAATCAACCGGTGTAGATGTTAATTGTTCAATAATTAATTCAATAAAAGCTTTTTCACTTTCATTAGTATCACAAGAAAATTTCAAAAAACAAGCTGGAGTTAAGTTAATCGTTATTGTACTGCCGGTCGTTTCGATTTGTAATAGTTTTTCCAATTCATCGTTAGAACAATTTTCAGTATTATAATATTCCGTTATATTCTTTGCTAATTTTATGGAAACAATAATATTATCGCTAATTAAGTCATGAGTGTCTAGATAAAATTTACATTCTGCCAGCCAATAAGATATCAAATCAATCATTGAAAAATTCAAGTCCATTTTATCAACACTATCAATAACATCCGAAATAATCCAAATAGAATACTTTTTTGTTTCTATAACATATTCTACACTGGTTGGTTGAGAAGGTATAACACTTGCAAAAATGTTTCGCTTGTCATCAATTAACCGAACTTTTCTTAACATATCTGTATTAGGAAATTCTTTAAGATGAATTTTTTGTGATAAAACAGCTTTATTTCTATATTCAACTGTGTCGCCGAACCCAATTTGTAAATTGATTTTTCGATAATCCATATCATCACTTACATAAAAGGAATTGTTATTACTTGTAAATAGAGCAATATAATCTATATCTTGTGAAAAGTATGACCAATTTGAAAGTTTCTTTCTTGCTTCAATATATTTAAATATAAAATTATTTGTTTTTGCTTCATTTGCAGCAATGCATTTCAAATCATATGGAAAACATTCAATGATGTTACTTTTTATATCAAAAGTATTACAGTTTACACTTCTAAAGAAAGTTGATAAAACAATGATCTCATATACTCGTTCATTTTTAACAATTTTGAAATTGGTTAATAGTTCTCTCAATCTGTTTTTTTGCTTAACTGTATCAACTTTATAAGCATCAACTATTTTATTATCATAGTCTCTTCCGTCATCACAATAAAATCTAATAAATAGAATTCCATCGTTAGATAAAGATAGAATCTCTTCTTTGTAATTGCTACAATTTATGGTTTTTACGATGCTTTTGTCGTACTGGATTTTATGATGACCTAATTCAGACAATTGAGATAGACAATCCCTAAAAACAATATTGTTATAAGTGTCAATAACTTCATTTCTGATATTATATTTATCTGCAATTTCAATAATTCTATAGATTAAAAATACAGGTAAAATGGTTGGATCTAATACGATGAACTCATTATTATTGGGCTTTTTAATAAAAGGCTTTCTAAAGAAACGAAAGTCGTTATCATTAGTACAAGTTTTATTTGAATCAAAAGTTGAAAAAATTGAAATATCAAAATCATAGCATCCGATTAATTTGTAAATGGAGTCCATGCTAACAATAACATTTTTAGCAAATTGCTTCATTGTTTTCACATTTGGTATTTCAATATCTTTAACTTCATAATGTCCTAACGTTTCAAAAGAGTATCCCAATTCATTAACAATACTAGTGGATAAATCTAAGACAAATTTAGAAATATAACTAACTTCCGTTTTAAAAGCTTGGTTAAAGTTGTTTTTATATAAGAATATTGAATCTAAAAGAGATTGTAATTGATACGCAGAATAATAACTGACACCTGAAAAGACCCAATTATTTCCATAAAAGCTTATGTTTTCTATAAAAGGCATTTCGGATGGGTCAACATCATAACCTTGATTTATTGTAAAAAACTCAACAACAATCGACTTGAATTCGCTATATGATATGATTGCGTTTGATGTGTAAAAAGATATATCTTTACTTAATATAACGTCAATAAATTCTGCTAGAACGTTATTTTTATTTTGATTATTTGGAATCAAATTTAAAGAAGATATTTTACTTATAAAATCAAAAACATCATATTTTGCAACTCTATTTATTAATTCATTATATTTATTTTTATAATCAAAATCGTTATCAAAAAAATTCATATGTACACCTCACAGAATATTATATCATATATTCAACTATCATAAAGAAAAATTTAATAAAATCATATATATCATTTTTATAATGTTTGTTCAGTCCAAAAATCAGGACTAATGGATGTAAAATCATCAAACCATATTGAACAAACGTTCTATAAGACTATAATAAATTTAGAGGAAGGGTTATGCAAAAATTAGAATCTAATAATATAAAGCATTTTTGGTTATAGCGTGCATACAGCGCACCCAGTGGAAGCATTAGATGTTACACTAACAATAATAAACCCCTTATTCATTTAATGAACCAGGGGTAGTTCACCAAATGATCAGTAACAATATAAAAGGCTTTGGCATTAAAAAACAGGTCAAAATTAACACGCCGTGTGAGCCGATTTGTGACCTCTTTATTTCTTCTTAAGCAACTTACTCGGCTGTGGCTTAATCTGCAAATTTAACCCTTTGTTATGCAACATAAAATTAGCCTCATAATTCCCACAACGAACAGCTGTGCTGTTCGTATATATGCAAGTTTCGGCTTTATTTTTCGCTTGCCCTTTAGGGCAGCGAAAACTTTGCCCGCGGGAGAACCCGCACCCCTCGTCTAAACATACTACGTGATTAAAATGATGAAATCATTAACAATCACTTGCAACCTTATCCCTTGAACAAGGAATGGACATTAAAACCGTATCGCATATGTTAGGTCATACGGATGACGGCTTTACAATGAACACCTATATGCATGTAACGGATTCCATGCAAGAAAATGTTGCAAACACAATGG
>ENA-OOXC01001300-OOXC01001300.1-human-gut-metagenome-genome-assembly--contig:-NODE-1300-length-15336-cov-27.478961_pt1 | contig 15336 bp, 19 predicted proteins | sample MGYA00241578_ERZ501325 | MGnify/ENA primary metagenome ERZ501325 (study PRJEB25962, sample SAMEA2042737) | human gut metagenome | biome: human gut; feature: human-associated habitat; material: faeces...
GAGATACCGTTCGTTTGCCATATTTATGTTTGATAATATTCATAAAGTCCTCCTTAAATTATGCTTTAATCTTTTCATCTGAATCCTCCTTTGATTTTGTAAATATTGTATTGGAATAGATATGTTTTCTTAATTTCCATGTATGTCCATGCTTTAAATTTGATGTCCGGAGTCTTTTAATCACCTTTCCTGTATCTGTCAGATAAAAATGAAATCCAAGGAAATCCACTCCCTGTGATATAGGAAAAATTTGTGTCTTGGCTAACGCTTTCTTTAGAAACTCTTTATCGTGGTGAATGAGCACTCCGTCATCCATGTATCTTACATAGTATTTTACTTTTAGCCTCTCCTTTATAAATCTGTCCAGCCTGTCCAGATAATATAAAGCAAACCACTGGCTTGACTGATTGCCCATTGGAACACCTCTGTTTTCACTGTGTTCATAGCTGTCAATAATATGATTATACCAAAAAAATTGGAAAAAGGCATCTGTTTTTGTGATAGTTTTAAGATTTTGGTTTTAAGATTTGTTCACTGATTATATACAATACTATTACATTCAAAGGGATTAAAGGTAGAATATTCCCAAAAAAAAGGCGTACCACCATTTCTGATGATACGCCCCTCGCTATTTGGCTTCCTGACACTTTTTACAAGGCAGCCCTGTTATTCGAAAGCTCTGCTTACAGGAATGAACACATTTCTTTCACTGCTCATAGTATTCAATCTTTCCATGCACATTCAGAAAATATGCCCAGTACCTTTTCTCCTTATCCGTCATAAGCCTCTACCTCACATTCCCGGATATCTGTCACCTGCTGCAAAACAAGTAGTGCTCATAAGCATTACTCCCATAAGTGCTCCGGATAATGCCGGAACGAATCTCTTCTTAAAGTGAATGAATCTGCTCTTCATGCCTTTCTCCTCCATCTGATTATTGTTTGTCGTAATAATCTGTTCTTTTCTCATGTCGTTTATCTCCTTTTCGATAAAAAATAAGCCAGCAGGGATAATCCCTAACTGGCTGTTAAAAGTAACTCTATATAATCAGGCAATGCCTGTTGTAATGATTAAATCGGGCTTTCCCCGATGTGGTGTGCTTCAACCACCTCCTTTCAAGGTGCAAAAAAGCACCTTAACCTTATTGGCTAAAGTGCTTGTATTTGTTTGCTATTAAATTGTTGTAAGTCAGACAAACTTGAATTTATTTGGAAGATTTTATTATCCATTCATCAAGAAATTTCATTTGTTCATCCGTATGAAACCAATGCTCTCCATTTTTCATAATAGAAAGTATTGAATTAGTCCTCTGTACAAATTCAAATATCGTTCCATAAGCGGTAAGATTATCTTTTTCACCATACAAAATGTGCGTTGGGATTTCCCATATAATAGGATTTTCTCTTGCATAGCAAAGATAATCCCATGAAAGAGTCTCTCCAAAGGTTGTCTGAATTTCTTTTTTCTCTTTGAGTTCATCCTCTGTAACATTTGCCCAAATCATCATATCAGCAATAAGCCTTTCCATATCTACAACGGGCGAAATAAAATATGCTTTCTCTATTTGCTGATTTGATAAGGCATTGATAGCAAAATACGCTCCAATGCTATTGGCAATTACTTCGACAGTCTTGTAGTTTCTATAAATTGAATTAAAAAGTAATGGAAATTCTTCTTTTGCTTCCCATGGAAACTGTGCAGTATAGTCAAGACCAATCACATCACAATTACTAAAGAGCGGTTTGTAATGAATAGCTTCTTCAGCATTACCACCTTTTCCATGTATATAAACAACTGCTTTATCCACAATAGTTATCCTCCACAAATTCCGATTTCTCAGTTTCAAAAATTAGAATTTGAGCAAAAGCCCAAGGGACTAATGTCCCCTATGCTTTTCTCTTTTCTTTTGCTGTTTCAGTTCAAACATTCGCAGTTCGTCCGCTTCTTTTTTCTCACGGCTCCTCACTTTACGCTCCTGTTTATTCTGTTCCTGCTGTAATTTCAATGCCTGCTGCGATTTTGTGCCGATGCCTGTTTCCTGCATCTGTTTTTTCGCTTCACGTTGCATCCTTTTGGGATTTCTTTTTATATCTTTTACAACAGTTTCAACAGCCGGACTGAATTTCAAACTAAAATAGTATTTTTGAATATATTCCTGCACTTCGTAATCCTTTGGTTCTGCACCAAATGTTACCTTCGCCACAGATAGTTTACCATCTTCAATACGTTCAAATACACCTACCCAAAATGGTTCTTCAAAATATACTGTCAGTTTTCCACTTGCTTTGTCCATAAGAATCCCTCCTAAAATGAATTGAACAAAGAATGGACAACCCGGAGGGGCAGGTTACTTACCCTATTTGCATAGGACGGCTGGGCTACCTACCAGCTCTAGAACATTTTTAATGTACATTGCGTTTTTATCTTTGTATTTATAATCAAGCCATGTGGCACGATTAACTTATTCGGTCAATTCCGATTTGCAAAACACATTCTTTTTACATAGACACAGTATACCACATTTCCTGTGCCTATGCGATATCATTTAATGCGTCTTCCGATATGAACTCATCTTCTCTACTGTGACTTCCGGATAAAAGTAAGTAAGAATTGTTGCTTTGGGGACGCCTGCAGCAAGTGCTTTCTTCACCTCTTCTTTCTGCTCCGGTGTATATGACCAGTGCAGCATTCTGTTTGTGATGGTATCTTCCCACTTAGGCTTTTCCCTCTGAGGATTCCTTACAGGCTTAGCACCAGTGCTTCAACCAGAAGCGTTAGCACTTTCTGCAGCATCTGACTTCTGTGATTCATCAACATACTCAAGCTCATTTGCCTGCTCCCTGTCAATCTTTGCCTTCTGTTCTGCTTCATCCTGCATGGAGAATCTTCTGCTTAATTCCGCATCACCAAGCATCATAAATTGCTCATAGGTAAGAGTGTCTATATACACATTCTCACCTTTATCTTTCAGCTTTTCATAATACTTAAGAGGTCATTGAATCAGCAACCAATGAGGCTATAAAAGAGGTAATAAAGCTGTTAGGCGGAGTGATATCCGGGATGAATGTTGGTCAGCCGGTAATAATGCAGGCAGCCAATAGTGAAGCACAAGAACCTACAGAAGATGTATTTCTTCCTGCAACTTTTCAAGGAACTCAAGAATCTCTCCAAACTCCGGTATATTCCCATATATCATATTACTCATTGCCTGATAGTCCTCTTTCAACGCATTGAGTACCGCTTCTTTTGGCAGAAGTTCAATACTGCTCAAGGTTGCAGTTTCATAATGTGCACCTTTTGCATAATAGAATTTCTGCTTAAATGCCACATCTTTTTCTAACAACTCTTTTCGTTTAAATGCTCTTTCCTTTACCCATGAATTACCCATATTATACACATCATATAGATGTCTTGCATATCTGGCAGGCAGCGGCTTCCCATCCGGAAAATTTGCAATTTTATGTAATATGGTGAGTTTTTCCCAGAAAGTTCTCTCAACATCAATGGTCAAAACCGAAGTTTCTTTTTGCGAAAAAATATCTGGATATTTTTCGGCTGCAAATGGAGTTACGCTTGTCTCATGAGATGGCATCCATTCTGCCAATGGTCCTATTTCCAATCTTACACAAGAGCGTAAATACTCAGCCTCAAATATCTGCGGATAATAAAAATTAACCACCATCTCATCTTCTGTATCAACTGAAATCCATTCTCCATCCCCCAGTTTTTCTTTCATTTCTATATTCAACTGGGGGATCAATTCCTCTTTATAGAATTTTGCTGCTTCCGAATTAATTTGCTTATTAAATATATCCTGCTTGGTTTTCGATCTTTCTTCCCAAGGATTCACCTCGTCATTAATTATTTTTCTCCAATCCAAAATCAAATCTATATCCTCGGAAAACCGCTCAATAACATGGTATGATTTAGAAAGGCTTGTCCCACCTTTAAAGACAAAAGCATTTTTGTACTTACAATCATGGAATAGATGGTCCAACATAAAACACACCCAAAAGTCTTTCTCTATTACATTAGGCTGCATTCCCATAGAAATTGCGGTGGCTTGAAATAATTCAGTTCTGTCTTTTATCTGTAATTTAGCAACTTCTTTCATTATTCAGCACACACCTTTCTGATTATTGTATATATCCATTCGCTTACACCTGTTGCTTCCTCTAACATCTTTTTCTTCTCTACTTCAGGCAATCTATTTCTCAAACTCAAAATAATACCGTCATCAACACGGTCTTTCCCCAACGTCTTTAGTGCCTCAATAACCAAAGTGGTTGTCTCAGACATAAATGAAATTTCGCGATTTGCACGATGCTTAAAAGACAGCGTGATATTTTCCCAAGAAAACTTTCTATATGGTCCGTCACTAATATAGGACCAGACAACCGGAACCTGCGTTGATAGTCCTAATTTATTTAATGCTACGTCTCCACATGGCGCAATGGTCCAACGAAAACTTCTAGCAATAGCATACGCTACCCTTTCAGGATTTGCCGGAATATATTCCTTCAACAAATTGCTATATACAGGCTTTTCATAAACTCCGTCAATGATTCTGCGAATGTTTTTCTCTTTAACCTGCCTTCCAAGACATTTTCTTACAGTTGTTGTCGTAGCAATATCGGTAAAATCTGATGTTAAAAATACCGTTCCCGGTTCAGCCAATTCTATTCTCTTCTTAATTTCTGTATATATGCCATTTGCCATAAAGCCACTCTCCTTGTTTTGTCACGATAATTATATGATTTTAGTGACATTTTTTCAATAATATTTTATGCATTATCTAAAAAATATTTAATTTAACAATCCAATTTTTCAAAATTAAACAGGCGAAGGTTATTTCACAGCCCTTCGCCCAATATAGACATTCTCAATTATCTATTTTATTCCCCAGCTTTATTTTATAGCGTCTACAATCTCCTGCATACTTTAAACCTTCAATCGACCACGGATCCATTCCCATATCAATAAGAATTTTCTTTTCTTCTGTCGTAAGTACACTATGATAATATTTTCTAAATTTCGCAAGTGGAAGTTCTGATGGTACCATTATTTTCTTTAGCATATTATATGCATTTCGATTTCTTTTTTGGTTCTTTCGTCTTATTTCTTTCATATCTTTTACAACTGCAGACGGCAACTTAATAATTTCCATAATATTCTATACCTCAATGATTTCTTTAAGTGTATCTAAAATAGCCTGATAATCTGAGTTTTTTTGTTTAATAAACCAATATATTAATTGGTATTCTATTTGTTCTATTTCTTGTCCCATGCTATCAGCCAATTTTTTCAACTTTGCTTTTGCATCTTTTTCATTACTAATATCCGGAAAGTCATCTTCTCCTAAAATAGATTTTAAGCGGGCTTCGTTATAGATAATATCCTCTGGAATCATTTTAGGTAAAAAGAATACATTTTTTTTGAAGAATTCAAGATACAACAAAAGTAAATATTTTCGCTGTTCTATATCATATCTTCCAGCTTTTCTATTTGCATCAAATCCCCAATCAATTTTATCTGCCCCAACTCCAGTTACCTGCTTAAAAATATCTTTTAATAAATCAATTGTTTTATCAGCTTCTGGAATGCTAGTAAAATCTGGTACATCTTCTTTTTTTTGATCACCATCAAATATAATGTATCTATTATCAATTCCCGTTTTTGAATAAGTTAACAATGTATATTTTTTTATATTTGATGCTCCACCAGGACAAAGTTCAACCTGTAATAAACCTTCCAATCCTTCGGCAACCAAAATTTTTTGAATAATTGTTTTTGCCAGATTATCTTCAACTAATATGTATTCCTTTTCAACAATATCTGCTTCTAATTCTAGAAATGCATTTTTAGTTACTTGGATTACCTTCTCCCTCATATCCGACATATACAATCTTTCCGTCATCATATCCGGTATGGTTACTCTTAAGCTCATTCACTTCCCGGTTAAAGTCGGCGACATACGCACTTGCTACGGTTGTAACAGTATCTCCATCTTCAAGAGGCGGCAAGAATATGGCAAACGGTGAATTGTAGATAGTTCCCACGATTGCCACTACCGGAATCGCTACTACCGACACTAAAAGCACCAGTCCTAACAGAATCGGCAAAACAAGTTTAGCCACATACTTGGCAACGAACATACCCTTCTGCACAAAAATATCCTTAACCAGCTTCGCTAAGCTATCCGTCTGCTCGTCCTGTGCTTTCATCTTATCCAAAAAGAACTTAATCTTTCTGGAGCGGACATTGTTAGTCATGTCCCGCTTATCCATCTTGTAGGCTACTGCTTCCCCGACAACTTCCCCGGTTGCAATACCAATCACAGTTCCGACTCCCGGGGAAACCGCCGTACCAGCCGCTGTTGTGGCAGCTGTCGTTGCAGTTTTGGCAACAACCTTTGAGGTTTCTTTCGCAACCGTTTTTGCCGATTCCTTTGCTACCTTTTTACTGCTTTCCTTTGCCACTTTTTTGGCTGTACCCTTTACACCCTTCTTGGCAATCTTCTTTCCTGTTTCCACCTTTTTAATCTTTCGTTTCTGCTGATTAATTACCTGCCGCTTAAATAACTCTGCACCTCTTGACGCAGTACCCGTAACAGGCTTTGAGGCTTCATACATAATCATTGCTGACTGTTGTATTTCCTGACCACCTTCAATCTGATCTGTCATAACCTTACTGCCTACCATTCCGGCATTACGAAGGGAAGAGTCCTTCACTTTGATAGACTGCCCGGCTTGCTTCATCTGCTTTCGGTACTTGGAAAACATTCCTTCCTTTTGCACCTGATGAACTGTGCTCTTTCGATACTTGCCATTATCAGCTTTCTTTTTGATCGGATCTCTGTCTACCGTATAGACATTACTTCCCTTGATAGCTGCATGCTTAGGCTCATGGGTATGAAGCTTCGCTTTCTGTTTGCTATGGATTACCATTGGTTTGTCATCGACCTTTTTAATTTTCAATTTTCTCACCTCCCTCTTTGTGAAATAAAATAAGCCGCTAGGAAGCAAAAACGCTCCTCAACGGCTATGTATAAATGTCCTTTATTTAGTTTTTAAAAGATGCGTGAAACTGGAATTGTCCTTCCCAACAGTTTCTATACTATATCACTTTTTTACAAGATTTTTATAATCGTTTATATGGGTCCAACTGTACTTTTTCTCAACCAAATTGATAATATAAGGTTCAACATAAGAATATATGTTTACAATATTTGACAGTAATGGCAAAAATCCTGTAATGAACAATCCTGTTCTTACATATGGAGAAGATGCACATTTTTTGTACTTACTTAATTTTTCCAAACCATGATTTGCTTTTACAATATCTTTTTCTATCTTTTTTGCAGCATTAATATCCTCCGTTTGCAAATAATAATTCCACTCACTCATAACATTTCGAAATGTTGATATGGCAGGATGTTTTCTCATATCCCAAACATCTTGTAGTGTCATAGGCATTGGCAGGACATTAACTTCATTTGGCAAACTTGTCTGCACTAAAGCATATACATTATCCACATTATTTTTAATCTTTTTCCCTTGCATATGATTTAGATTACTACTTATATATACTGAATTGTTTTCTTCTATTGATTGAAACGCATATGCTAAATTATCTCTTATTCCAATAAGATTTGATACTGCATCACCATTGAAAAGCTCATAAAAAAATTTATCAAAATTATTTTCAACAACAGAACTATATAAAAGATCTAGGTTTTGAATAATGTCATAGTAATCCTTTTTTAAATCGAGATAGACATTTTTACTAATACAAATTTTATTGATAGTTTTGTAATTTTTCCCCCTCCATAAATCACGATTAGGATTGTGGGAACTTTGTAACATATGCAAATCGTCTTTGTATATCTCGATATTTTGCTTAATAATATCAGACCTATAAGCACTCATTATACAAACAGCCTGTTTATCGTAATCCATATTTGGACTACTGTTTGAGCAACAAATACTTTTCTCTGAAACCAATCCTCTTTCAATTAGTTGTGAACAGTCATATATAGAAGAACTAAAATCTATATTCTCAAAAAGTACAAGGTTTCGTAAAAGCCTTTTCACCCCTCGCAATGGTGTACCATCATATGTCACTACTGAACCATCAATATCTTTTGATATAGCTTTATTTTTCTTACATAATTCAGTAAAAGTTTGAGTATTTTGTAAATCTAAAAAGGCATTGTCAAACAAATAATTTATTTTTCCCATTTCGCTCCTTCTTTTGTTATCATAGTATTCAACAAATTTTTATTTTCCCTCGCTTAATGATTACTAATATTCCTTTGAAATCACAGCTACATCATACATTTTCATAAATGCATCCAGGTCCACTGCATCCCGAATCAACATAATCTCGTCAAAGTGTCCGGTATGTATATCTTTAAACCCAGCCACCTGTTCTCCGGTACAAATGCTACATTTAAGAACTGCTTATTTGTTTTATCATATCGCGTCTTGTGTGGTTTCTTCTTAAACATAAGGAATACCTCATTTATAATCATCAAGGTCGGACATTCATCCGAACTCTTGATTATACTACAGATTTTATAAAATTTCATCTGTTATCCCTGCAACATTGCTTCTTTTTTCTTCTGTTCCGCAATCTTTTCGTGAATATTGGTGTTATACAGCTTGTAAAGGTCTGTATCCTTGCTAATCTGGTTATCAAAAGGAATTACCACCGAACCGCACTTAATCAGTCCCATACCGGATGCAGTATTGGTTACGAACCTAAGCTGTGCCTCAGATACACCGATAACCTCTGCCATCTTGGAACTGTCCGTATTCGCCTGCTTAAGAAGTGCCACGAACTCAGAGTTCGCAAGCATGGTTGTTGCTGTGTAATTCTGTAACAGATCGACAACGTTCTGGGTAATACCCGTACATAAGCCACCCTGCTTACGCACCTTTTTCCAAAGCTGCTGCAAATACTTCGCTGAATACTCGGAATTTAAAAGCACATGGAACTCATCAATATAGAGCCATGTTGCCTTACCCTTCTTACCGTTTTCCACAATCCTCCGCTGGATGGACTCCATCATTACAAGCATGGTAATCGGACTAAGCTCGGCACCAAGATCCCTGATACCATACACAGTAAATCTGTTATCCACATCCACATTGGTCTGGTGATTGAAAATATTCAATGAACCGCTTACGAAAAGCTCAAGGGACAATGCAATATCCTTTGCTTCCTTGGTTTAAAAAGTGTAAAAAGTTGTAAACTTTTTCATCTTTTTCAATTATCTCAACCGAGAGGTGTTTACTCAAGGTGCGAGTTATTTACCTGATACTTCTTAATTTTCAATGTTCTCACCTCCGATTTTTTAAAAAAATAAGCCGCAAGGTATCTCTACCCTACGGCTATGTAAATATTAACTAAAAAGCCTTCCTGTGTATCTATCGAATATCATTTTATATATTTTATCAATACTTTCCTTTACCTCTTTTGTAAAAGAACAGTATTCATCACTATCTAAAGATTCATCACCATCAGTTACTAACTTGTCCTCTAGGCTTTGTAATAAATCACATATTTTTTTATAAAATTTTTCATCTTGATATTTGAAAAATAAAGACTTTCGCCTCATATCGTTCAAAACATCTATCAATTCATCTGTATTTGATATCCTATTGTTATTATATATCAATTTGTTTCTAGCTTCAGGTATTTTCGTAACCAAGAAATTATTATATATTTCTTCATAATATGTTGATCTTAAATTTACTCTATTAATTCTTTGATTACCAAAAAATTTAAATGCTATCGCAGCTAATGAAATAATAATGGCTACGATTGATAATACTAATTCAATATTCAAATTCAAGCTTTTTCCCCCCCTTTTAATATATATTTTCTTTAATATTTCTTTCTAATTTTTCACTAGATGCCTTTATCATAAATATTTTATCAATTTCATCGTAACCAATCGAATTTATTAGTTCTTCAAAAAAGCCTTGTACAAATGATGAGGCTACTTTTTCAATCTGATATGGAAATACAATCTCATAAATTGTACCATCTAATTTAATAAATTCTTTAACCTGATTTTTGTACGTTACCTGACCAAAAGGAAACCCCGCTAATCTTGTTACACTTTTTTCAAATTTTAAATTAATAGTTGTCATCCTTCTCTACCTCTCTTTTCATTACAAAATTTAAATTATATGCAGTTCCCGGGAAATTCACAATACAGTGACTTATGACATCACCATCCGGCATTTTATTAAAAAAATCTCTTTCCCCATTAAATCCTAGCCATTCATCATCATCATATGATAAAGTATCTTTTTTAAAATATACTACTCTATTTCCACTTAAAATATAACAATTATCCATATCGGATTTATCCTGAAGTGATTTAATTAACTTTGTTAAACCTTGACCACCTGCGCGTCCCTTTTCTGGAGATCCTGATATTTTATGTTGTAACGATGCAAGATTCGCAAAATCTTCCAAACTATATTCCTTTGAGAAAAAGCTTTTGTGATAATTATATGCTTCATTTAACAATTCATATCTCCTATCACCAGACATATTATTATCAATCAATCGACCTTTTATCTTATCTCCAAACAAAACATCAGAAAAGTCCATGATAACAATATTTATTCCATAATAACTATCCGTTGACTCTATATCATCATTTTTTATGTGGTCAGTTGTAACATCTATATCTAAAAGGCAATCTGTCATCGCATGCTCGGCAACATTACCAACTATTTCGCCAATCATTTCAACAATATCATCCCTGTAATTCTCTTCAATATAAAACGTTGACAAAAAAGAGTTTATTTCTTGTTGCAATTTTCCTACGTAGTTAGTTTCAATGTTGTCAGGACTTACGACTTTTCGAAAATGATATCTGAATATATCTGATTTAAACTTTTCCAAAAACTTACGTGACGCCTTGGCCTTTGATGTATTAATTATAGCTAAAGGAGATGAAAACACACCTTGTGTTGTAATGTTATTTTCAGGTTTCCACAAAACCGAAACAGCATGATTATAATTGTTTATTAGCGCATAGCATATACATTCTAGTATTATATATGATAACTTATCGATTATATTCACTTCCCCTAAATAGATATATATTGGCATGTTGACAGTTTTATACTTTGCATGTACTCCGTTAATAAACCCAATAAGCTTTTTCACTTGTTCCGCTCCGAACACACCATCGTTGCATATAAATACACATCGTGCGTTTTTCATCTTAGCATCATATCGGTAGCTATTTGTCTTAAATAAATATTCTAAGTTCTGCACAGATCCGTCCTCCTTATTGTATTCACTATGACTTGATATTATATCAGATTTTTTATTTTTTCACACCATAAATTTCCATACCATTACAGTGCCACATATTAAATTTCAATGCAACACTGTAATAGTTTCAGCTTAATGATGATTTTTCTTTTACTCCGCAATCTTCTCATGGATATTGGTGTTATAGAGTCTGTAAAGATCGGTATCCTTGCTGATCTGATTATCAAATGGAATAACCACTGAACTACACTTAATCAATCCCATACCAGAAGAAGTATTGGTTACGAATCGAAGCTGTGCCTCTGACACCCAATAACCTCAGCCATCTCGGAACTATCCGTATTTGCTTGCTTTAAAAGTGCTACGAATTCTGGGTTTGCAAGCATTGTGGTAGCAGTGTGGTTCTGCAACAGATCGACGACGTTCTGCGTGATTCCAGTACAAAGGCCACCCTGTTTTCTTACCTTCTTCCAGAGCTGCTGCAAATACTTCGCAGAATACTCGGAATTAAGGAAAACATGGAACTCATCAATATGTTGTTAATTGGCATGACCAAATCATAGATTTATCTAAAAAATGCAATCGAGTAGGAGGGAAATTTAACTAAATTTCCCGACCTCTCACACCACCGTGCATACCGTTCGGTACACGGCGGTTCAATCAACTTAACAAGTAACACACCTTTCGGTGTAGTAATCTAACATTGAGACTAATCCAAATGAGGTTAGTCTCTTTGTACTTATAGCCTTTTGTATCCATCCATTGTGGGCAAGTCTTGCATATCTGTCTCCGCAATACGCTATTTTAAATGCTACCCATCTTGGTACATCAAGCTTCATAAGGTTCTTTGCTCTGTTTTGTGGAGTTTTCCAATGTTTCCAAATGCACATACGAAGTCTGTATCTGATGCTACCCTCTAGTTCTCGACAAAGTGTTTTCATACTTCCAATTTTAAAGTAATTTATCCAACCTCTGATGAGTTGATTTAATTTCTCCACCTTGTAGCTGTTGCTAACGCACCAACTACGGCATGTGAGTTCTTTCATTCTTTTCTTAAACTTCGCTACTGATTTTGCATGTGGTTTTGCCTTAAACTGATGTGCTCTTGTGTCAAAGTAGAACCCAAACCCAAGGTATTTAAGTCCGCTTGGTCTGTCTACTTTACTCTTTGTTATGTTGACCTTGAGACCTAGTTTCTCCTCAATAAATCGAGATATGTTTCTCATTACCCGATTTGCAGACATTTCACTTCCAACCATGATAATACAGTCATCTGCATATCGCACAAAGTTAAGCCCTCGCTTTTCCATTTCCTTATCAAGTTCATTGAGCATGATGTTTGCCAATAACGGCGAAAGATTTCCTCCTTGCGGTGTTCCCACAATAGAATCCTCATATTCATCGTCAATCATGATTCCGCTGACAAGGTATTTCCTTATGATAGAGATAACATCTCCATCTTTTATAGTTCTGCCTATGATAGTCATAAGCTTGTCATGGTTTACCGTGTCAAAGAACTTTTCCAAGTCAATGTCTACAATCCAATCGTTACCATCATTCATCATGTCAAGTGCTGTTAGGATTGCTTGCTGTGCACATCTATTCGGTCTGAATCCATAACTATGTTCATGGAATTGTTCCTCGTAGATTGGTGTTAATACCTGTGCAATGGCTTGCTGTATGAATCTGTCTGTTACTGTTGGTACTCCTAGGTTTCTGACACCGCCATCAGGCTTTGGTATCTCCACTCTTCGTACTGGTTGAGGTTTATACTTTCTTGCCCTCAACTGTTCCTTGATGATTTCGCCGTTCTTTTCAAGATGTTCTTTGAGTTCCGTGTACTTCATTCCGTCCACTCCCTCTGCACCTTTATTTCGTACGACTTGCAGATATGCTCTGTTGAGATTATCGCTAGATAAAATCTGCTCCATTAGACTACTTGTGTCCATGCGTTCTTTCCTTTCCGTCTCACTTGATTTGACCATCTTTTACCCGATTGGTTACGGCAGATGTTGCCATTTCTGCAATACGAGACATACTCAAACTTATTGATTGTTCGCCCCTTCGCTCCATTTCCATTACAGAAACTTCTTCACTACTATGGGCTCGGCTGACTTCTCACAGTTCGTTGTTACTAGGCTAATGGAACCTCTGTGAGACCTCCACGCTTAAGGTGCACGCTCTTTCTCTCCATGTATCCGCCACATTTACTCTGCTACTACAAAAGTGATAGTTATTAGACTTCGTTGCTTATAGCCAACTTATCTCTCATAGCCTAGCCTTATATGTGATTTCTGTCCGTCGGACCAGAGATTTGCTTACAGCTTCCTTCAGATTCCATCTCACGATGGACACCCTTACTGTTCAGCTATACACTTCCCACTATCTGGGCGTGTTCGGGACTTTCACCCGTTAGAGCGCGCCCATGGCGCGCAAACTATAAAAATAGGGCTTCCACATGGAAGTCCTATTTTATTTGAGCATGTTCTCTTTAATTAATATAGCTTGGCACCTGCCGGAATATGGTCATCTGCCATCAAAAGATGAAGTTCTTCATCCTCTGAATCCTTGAGGTTATTAACTGCTGAAAGGAGCATACCGCAAGACTCAATTCCCATCATTGCTCTAGGTGGGAGGTTTGTGATAGCGATAAGCGTCTTTCCGACTAACTCTTCCGGTTCATAAAAGCTATGAATCTGATTATTGCAGGGATAATCCCTAACTGGCTGTTAAAAGTTACTCTGTATGATCAGGCAATGCCTGTTGTAATGATTAAATCGGGCTTTCCCCGATGTGGTATGCTTCAACCACCTCCTTTCAAGGCACAAAAAAGCACCTTAACCATATTGGCTAAAGTGCTTCACTAAATATATTATACTAACCGAACAAATCAAATTTTATAAAACCTCTATGCTACCTACCGCACCGCCGACAATGAATTTTGGAGTAACCTTGCAAGGGAAAGCCAGCAGGAATTTAAGCGAAGCGGTACAGAGGGCAAATGTATTGAAGCAAGGGATTTGATTATCGCCCTGCCCGAAGTATATACAAGATACGAGCCGCAGGAAGTCCTTGAAGATTTTACAGAGTAGTTCCACAGGCGGTATGGTGTGGAGTGCGTGTCAGCCCTCCACCACAACAAACGTAAGACGAACTATCATATCCACCTTATCTTCAGCGAAAGAAAACTGCTTCCTGAACCTGACATCAAGATAGCCACACGCAGCGTGTTCTATGATGAAACGGGAAAAAGGGTACGCACCAAGAAAGAAATCACAGGGGAGGACGGGCAGATACGAAAAGGCTGCACTGTCATAAAAAAAGGAGAAATTTATGAAAGCCACCTTTTTACCGTGAAAGATGATAAATTCAAAAGCGAGCCTTTTCTTCGGGAGGTAAAGGAGATTTACACCGACCTTATCAATCGACATATCTCTAATCCTGAACAGCAATTAAAGGTATTTGATAAGAACAGCGTTTATCTCCCTACAAAGAAAATCGGTAAGAACAATCCCAAAGCCGCCGAGATTGAAACGGATAATGCCGCAAGGCAGGAATGGAACAGGACAGCGGATATGGCACTCATATCGGGTATTTCCGAAGCAAAGATTTTAGAAGTCAAGCAGACCGAGATACACGACAAAGCAAGCCAATCTATCAAAAGCAAAGGCTGGCTGCCCAATCTATTCCGTGGGATTGTGACAAAGGCAAAAGATTTTCTTCAAAACCTTATTCAGGAAAAAGATATGCCGCCCAAGCCTACACTTGATATTAATATGGCAGAGTTCCGCACCATGCAAAAGCTGATGATAAAAGCGCAGGATAAGGCGAAAGAAATCCGGCATTTGCAGGATACGGTACTTCCGAAGCTGAAACAGCAGCTCGCCGACACAAAGAGGATTTTCAAAGGTAAGGAGCGCAAGGCGCTCACAGAGCAGATACAGCGGACAGAAAAGGAAATCGCTGAAAAGCTGGATTGTAAATGATACTATTTAAATGTACAAAAAGTGGAAAATAAAAATGTACAATCCC
>ENA-OOXC01001306-OOXC01001306.1-human-gut-metagenome-genome-assembly--contig:-NODE-1306-length-15289-cov-1.871340_pt1 | contig 15289 bp, 5 predicted proteins | sample MGYA00241578_ERZ501325 | MGnify/ENA primary metagenome ERZ501325 (study PRJEB25962, sample SAMEA2042737) | human gut metagenome | biome: human gut; feature: human-associated habitat; material: faeces...
TACTTGGAATTTACAGACCCTGGTTTCTTTGTTTCTTTGCCGGTTGGTGAATATTATGTAAGTGTGCTTCATAGTGGAAAAATAATATTGAATAAGATAGGTTCTCTTATTATTCATCCTCAGGAAACCACTTGGAAGAAAGATGCTCTCAGTACAGATTGGAATGACTGGAATAACTGGGATAGAGGTACTCCGTGGGAATGTACCAATGTGATTCTTCCTTCTGCAGCAAGTCGATATCCCGTTTTAAAGGCAGGAGCTGAAAAGGCTTATTGCTGCCAACATATTCACTTTGAACCGAATGCAGAACTGGTGGGACAAACTTATCTGAAATATACAACGGCTTTCGTTGATGCCAAACTGACAGGTGACAGTTATCAATTGATGTCCGCTCCGTTGAGAAGCATGGTGACAGGAGATATGTTTGTACAGGAAGAATCCAGAAGAGAGGGATGGAATGACTGGAGAAATACCATAGATGTGGAGTCTGGTCTTCACCCCAATTACTTCACTCCTATTATAAATGCAGAAAAGAATGATGTTTCTGATTATGTAGAACATCGGATAGAACCTGTTATCTACCAGCGTTTTTTCAGTAAATCAGTCGTGAATGCTGTAGTAACCCGTGCGACAAACTCCGATGATGCAGCCATCCGACATACGGATTGGTCCAGATCTTTCAATGCTGTGGGTACGCGTTATGAGAGTGGACAGGGGTTTGCTCTAAAGATAAAAGATGGGGTGGAAAATATGGAATATATATTCCATTTCCCAAAATCTCACACCCGGTATCATTATTATGATATACAAGGCAATCCTGTGGGTAATATGACGGAATCCGTGACACGTACCCAAGTGGGTAAACTCATGGTGGATAATCAGGATAGAATGCCACGTAGCATTCCATTGGAGCGTCAAAGTGAAGGCACAGAATTTTTGTTGGGTAATCCATTTATGGCGCATATCAATATCCGGAAATTCCTGAACGAAAACAGTAATGTTATATCAGATATTCAAATCTATAGAAATGGTTCTTATGTGACAGTCAAGGCGGATGGCACTTCTTCTGCAATAAACGTACCTGTGCTTATCAAACCGATGGAAGCAGTATTTATTACTGCCAAAAATAGAGTTTCTGATATTACTGTCACGCTGTCCGAAGATATGATTACACAGGCTGCAGGAAGCAATGTCCGAAAGGCTTCTAACGCTCTTTCCCGAATTTATCTGAATGCCCGTAGAAATAATCAAATCTCTTCGTGTGTGGTTTTGCAATCAGTTTCCGCACAGGATGGTTACCGGAGCGGAGAGGATGCTTTTCTACTGATAGAGAGTGAGGCTAAACCTGAAGTGGCTGTATATACGGCAGCTGATGGTGAGGCTCTTTCTATTCAGTGTGTTCATTCTGCCAGCCGTATACCGGTGGGATTCTTTATGAAATCTGAAGGACGTGTTGAACTCTCCTTCCAGACTCAAGGAAATGATTGGGATGGTTGGCGTTTTGTTGATAGTCAGACCGGTAAACGATATTCGCTAACCGAGAATATCACATTGGATGATGTAGCATCCGGTTCCGGACGTTTCTATCTGGAAAAGGAAGATTGATTGGAATAAAGCATGATTTAAAAGGAAAAGGCTGTCGGCCCTTGCGGAACCGATGGCCTTTCCGTGTTTAAAAGGAGATAGAAAGCATGGAAAGTGAAATGCTGATGGATGAAGTGGTACGGCTGTTGAGGCAGGGCTGCTCTGTGACATTGAGAGTAACAGGAAAAAGCATGTGTCCGTTTCTGATGCCGACACGTGACAAGGTGTTGCTGTGTCCCGCCCTCAGTTTCCGGATCGGGGATATTGTCTTGGTAGGTACCGCGACGAAAGAGTTTGTGCTGCACAGAATTTACGAACCCGGACATCCTCATTCAGTCCGCTGGGCCAGCGTTTCATCCATTGTTGCACTTGTTTTTCATCAGGTAGCTCCTCTTCTTCGTGATAAAGCCGGTCGAACTGGTGATACAGGTCAATCCATAAATCAACGGAAATCTCTTCATTGATGATACGATTCGTTAAAAACTTCCAAAGCAGTGAGATGGTTTCTATTTTAATCTCCTGTTCTGTAGAGGCTTCGTAAATGGTTTTTCCATCGTTATCTATCAGTCTTTTAATTTGCCTTGCGGCAGCAGGATTGTAAATAGGACCGGATAATAGATAATCGTTCAGCTTGTTTTTGAAAGCTGTTTCATCCTGGCTTTCTGAAGCTAATGAAGTGAGTTGGGTTAATCGGGTTTCGAATAGTGTTTTAATGCCATGGGTGGATAACATCTTATTCTTTTGTTTCATAAGCAAACGGTTGTTAAAAAAGTGAATACTATAAATAACATATTTCTCGTAGAAAAGTTATCAAACTGTTAACTTCATGCTGCTAAGATAGTAAAAAAGCTTCTTTTATGCAAATTCATTAACAAAAAGACGCTTTTTATAAATAGCATTATTTTATAGAGTACATTTGCTTTGTGCTTTCGTCTTTTTTTAAAGCCCGGAGCTTTTATCGGGAAACGAAGAAATTCGTAGTTTTGTAGAGCTTTGCTTGTTTGCAGGTCAATCAAGCTGAAGAGAAACCTCATTTTAATAAATGGAAAAACAACATAGAAGTAAATAAATGGAACTGAAACAACTTTTTACCTTTGCAGCAGCCTGTTCGCTGGCACTTTCGGTATCGGCGCAAGATAGAGTACACTATACAGGCACGGAGCTGTCTAACCCTACCTGTCATGACGGGCAATTGTCACCCGTGGTAGGGGTACACAATATTCAGGTGATGCGTGCCAACCGGGAACATCCTGCACCCGATAACGGCAATGGATGGACATACAATCATCAGTCCATGTTGGCTTATTGGAACGGACAATTCTATATGCATTATCTTTCCGATCCTTCGGACGAGCATATTCCTCCCTCACAGACTTTCCTGATGACTTCAAAAGATGGATACCACTGGACAAATCCGGTGACTCTTTTCCCTATCTACCGGGTTCCCGATGGCTATACCAAGCCCGGACGCACAGACAAGGCGAAAGATCTGGATGCCATCATGCATCAGCGTGTAGGCTTTTATGTGTCAAAGAGCGGCAGACTGATAGCCATGGGAAACTATGGTGTGGCACTGGACAAGAAAGATGACCCGAATGACGGGAACGGAATAGGCCGTGTGGTTCGCGAAATTAAAAAGGACGGTTCCTTCGGCCCCATTTATTTCATTTATTATAACCATGCGTTCAATGAAAAGAATACCTCTTATCCTTATTTTAAACGGAGTAAAGACAAGGAGTTTGTAAAAGCCTGTCAGGAGATTCTGGATAATCCCCGCTACCGTATGCAGTGGGTGGAGGAAGCCGACCGCAATGACCCGTTGATTCCTTTACACAAAGAATACAAAGCGTATTGTGACTATACCTTGCCCGACGGCCGTTTGGTAAGCCTGTGGAAACATGCCCTGACTTCCATCAGCGAGGATGGCGGGAACACATGGGCGCAACCGGTGGAACGTGCGAAAGGTTTTGTAAACAGTAATGCGAAGATTTGGGGGCAGCGTTTGAGTGACGGTACATACGCCACGGTGTATAATCCTTCCGAGTTCCGTTGGCCGCTGGCTATCTCGCTCAGTAAGGACGGGCTGGAATATACGACCTTGAATCTGGTGCACGGCGAGATTACGCCGATGCGTTACGGAGGTAATTATAAATCATTCGGGCCTCAGTATGTACGGGGTATTCAGGAAGGTAACGGAACTCCTCCCGATGGTGATTTGTGGGTGACTTACAGTGTGAACAAGGAGGACATGTGGGTTTCTCATATCCCTGTGCCCGTCCGCGCACATGCCAGTGCACATGCTGACGATAATTTTGCCAACTATAAAGATTTGAATGAACTGACCGACTGGAATTTGTATTCTTTGCAGTGGGCTCCCGTATCACTGGATGGAAAATGGCTGGTGCTGCAAGACAAGGACTTATTCGATTATGCCCGTGTGGAGCGTAAGATACCTGCTACAAAAGAGCTTAAAGTTTCTTTCGAACTGATGGCGGAGCAGAACGATAAGGGCCTTTTGCAAATAGAATTCCTAGATGAAAACGGTATTGCCTGTTCTCGTTTGGAATTGACTTCCGACGGACTTTTCCGTGCCAAAGGAGGTGCGCGGTTTGGTAATTTGTTGAAGTATGAACCGGGCAAGACGTATAAGGTAGAAGTGGAACTCTCTGTTGCTAACCGTATGGTAACCGTTTACGTGGATGGAAAGAAAGCAGGACAACGTATGTTCTTTGCTCCCGTTCCGGCCATTGAAAGAGTGATGTTCCGCACCGGAGCGCAACGGACTTATCCTACGGTGGATACCCCGGCGGACTGGTATGGCATTCTGCCGGATGCGGGTGAGCAGGAACCCTTGTGCACCTATCGTATAGCCAACTTTAAGACGGCTTCTGCTGATAAGGATGCCGGTGCGGCTTTCTTGAAATATAAGGATTTCAAGCCCTATGTGGATTATTTCAACAGCATGGAGGATGAGAATATAGCCCAGGCTATTCCCAATGCCCGTGCATCTCAATGGATGGAAGAAAACATTCCTCTTTTCGAGTGCTCTCAAAAGAACTTTGAGGAAATGTATTATTATCGTTGGTGGACGCTGCGCAAGCATATCAAGGAAACTCCGGTGGGCTATGGTATGACCGAATTCTTGGTAAACCGTTCGTATGCCGATAAATACAATCTGATAGCTTGTGCCATCGGTCATCATATTTATGAGAGCCGCTGGTTGCGTAATCCGGAATACTTGAATCAGATTATCCATACTTGGTATCGGGGTAACGAAGGAGGCCCGATGGCCAAAATGACCAAGTTCAGCTCGTGGAATGCGGATGCGGTACTGGGACGTTACATGGTCGATGGAAACAAGGAATTCTTGTTGGATATGGTAAAGGATTTGGAAGCGGAATATGCCCGTTGGGAAAAGACAAACCGCCTGTCCAATGGACTTTACTGGCAGGGAGATGTGCAGGATGGTATGGAAGAATCCATCAGCGGAGGCCGTCGTAAGCAATATGCCCGTCCCACTATCAACAGTTATATGTATGGCAACGCCAAAGCGCTCTCTCTTATCGGCATCATGACAGGAGATGAGGGCATGGCCATGAAATATGGATTGAAAGCCGATTCCATTAAAACATTGGTACAGGATAAGTTGTGGAACACAGACCATCATTTCTTTGAAACGATGCGTGGAGATGCGTCCGCCGAGGTACGCGAGGCTATCGGCTATATCCCTTGGTATTTCAATTTGCCGGATGCTTCTTCCAAATACACTGTGGCATGGAAGGAAGTGATGGACGAGAAAGGTTTTTCCGCACCTTACGGACTTACCACTGCCGAGCGCCGTCATCCTGAGTTCCGTACGCATGGCGTAGGTAAGTGTGAATGGGATGGGGCTATCTGGCCGTTTGCATCTGCACAGACTTTGACCGCAATGGCCAATTTCATGAATAATTATCCTCAGACTGTATTGACAGACAGCGTGTATTTCCATCACATGGAACGCTATGTGGAGTCGCAGCATCACCGTGGCCGCCCCTACATAGGCGAGTATCTGGATGAGGTGACCGGTTATTGGTTGAAAGGAGATCAGGAACGCAGCCGTTATTACAATCATTCTACTTTTAATGATTTGATGATTACCGGTTTGATAGGACTCCGTCCGCGCATGGATAACACAGTGGAGGTGAATCCGTTGATTCCCGAAGGAAAATGGGATTATTTCTGTTTGGATAATGTGTTGTATCATGGCCGTAACCTCACTATTTTGTGGGATAAGGACGGCAGCCGTTACCAGCGTGGAAAAGGTCTGCATATCTATGTGGATGGAAAGGAAGTGGGACACGCCGATACATTGACCCGTGTCCTTTGTGAGAATGTGCTATAATTTTGAATAAAGGGGATGTCTTAAGATAATAAATAGACTGTTGAAAGAAAAATGAATTACAGAAAATTCTTAATAGCCGCTTTGTTAGTTATGTCTTTCTCCGTGCAGGCGAAAGACATAACTATTACCCGCCTGACGTGTGAGATGCGCGAAGGAAGAGTGACTATCTCTGATGCCCCTCGTTTGGGATGGCAGATGAGTTCGCCGGAAAATGGCACGCGGCAGACTGCTTATGAGATAGAGGTTCGGGATGTATGGGCAGGAAAAGTAGTCTGGAACAGCGGCAAAGTAAAATCCGCTCAAAGCCAGTTGGTTTCCTGTGCGGATGCGGTCTTGGAGAAGGACAGGCATTATACTTGGCGTGTCCGTGTCTGGGATGAGGCTGATACGCCTTCGGCATGGAGTGCGCCTTCTGATTTCAGTATCCTGACTTCCGAAGCGGCTTTCGCCGGCAGTGAATGGATTGGGGCCATTACCCGTAAGGATGCCCGCATACCCGAAGGCCGGAAATATCATGGCAGTGAACTGAAAAAGCCTGAGGCAAAGGCCGCCTGGGATGCTGTGGATACTTTGGCAAAGAAAAGTATTTATCTGCGTCGCGAGTTCCATGTGGCAAAGAAAGTGAAAGACGCCACGGCGTATGTATGTGGCTTGGGCTTTTATGAATTTTCGCTGAATGGAGAAAAAGTGGGAGACAGCGAATTTGCCCCTCTTTGGAGCGACTATGACAAAAGTGTCTATTATAATACTTATGATGTCACCTCGCAAGTGAAGAAAGGCGGTAACGCTATCGGAGTCCTGCTGGGAAATGGATTTTACAATGTGCAAGGCGGCCGCTATCGTAAACTGCAAATCAGTTTCGGCGCTCCCACGCTTCGTTTTCGGATGGTGGTGAATTATGAAGACGGAACCAGTGAAACGATTGTTTCCGGAAAGGACTGGAAGTACGATTTCAGTCCCGTACTGTTCAATTGCATCTATGGCGGAGAAGATTATGACGCCCGCCGTGAGCAGAAAGGCTGGAACATGTTCGGTTTTAAAGAGCAGGATTGGCATCCTGTCGTGATTCAGGAAGCCCCCAAAGGGGTGCTTCGTCCGCAGATAGCGCAACCGGTGAAGATTATGGAGCGTTATGATATCCGGAAAGTGACCAAGCTCACCGCTGAACAGATAACAGCCGCCTGCAAGTCAACCAAACGGACGGTGGACCCGTCTGCCTTTGTGCTGGATATGGGACAGAACCTGGCCGGTTTCCCCGAAATTACCGTCCGTGGAAAGAAAGGGCAGAAAATAACTCTGCTTGTATCCGAATCCCTGACGGACGAAGGAGCTTGCAATCAGCGTCAGACCGGCAGACAACATTATTATGAATATATCCTGAAAGGGGAAGGAGTGGAAACTTGGCATCCTCGTTTTTCTTATTATGGTTTCCGGTATATTCAGGTGGAAGGCGCTGTGCTGAAAGGGCAAAAAAACACCTTGCATCTTCCGGTGATCCAGAAGATACAATCGTGCTTTGTTTATAATTCGGCTCCTAAGGTATCCACATTCCAATGTTCCAATCGTATATTCAATGAGGCCCATCGGCTGATAGAGAAGGCGGTGCGAAGTAATATGCAGTCCGTGTTTACCGATTGTCCTCATCGCGAGAAACTGGGTTGGTTGGAACAAGATCATTTGTGTGGTCCCGGTTTGCTTTACAATTATGATTTGACAGGCTTTGTTCCTCAGACTCTTCAGAACATAGCCGATGCACAGCATGCCAACGGCGCGGTTCCTACCACTGCTCCGGAATATGTGGTGTTCGAGGGTCCCGGTATGGATGCTTTTGCCGAATCTCCCGAATGGGGATGTACCTTTGTGGTATTGCCTTTCATGTATTATGAGACGTATGGGGATGATTCATTGATTAGAAAATACTATAACGGAATGCGTCGTTACATTGATTATATGACTACCCGTGCCAATGATGGAATCGTTTCTTTCGGACTGGGTGATTGGTATGATTATGGAGATTTCCGGGCCGGATTTTCTCGTAATACGCCTGTTCCTTTGGTAGCTACCGCCCATTATTATATGGTTGTTCGCTATCTGGTGGAGGCGGCACGTATGCTGGATAATAGGTATGATGTAGCATATTACACTCATTTGGGTGAAGAAATTAATAAAGCATTCCATCGGGAGTTTTATCACAAGGACACTCGTCAGTATGGTACGGGAAGTCAGTGCAGTAATGCCCTGCCGTTGTTTCTCGGAATGGTTCCTGCCGAAGATAAACAGGCGGTACTTGATAACTTGGTAGCGGATATAAAACGTCATGGTAACCGGCTGACTACTGGTGATGTGGGAAATCGTTATTTGTTCCAGACACTAGCCCGTAACGGACTGAATGAGCTGATGTACACCATGCATAACCATGAAGAGGCCCCGGGGTATGGTTTCCAACTGAAATTTGGAGCTACCACGCTGACCGAGCAATGGGATCCGCGACAAGGTTCTTCGTGGAATCACTTTATGATGGGGCAGATTGATGAATGGTTCTTCAACTCGCTGGCGGGTATCCGCACCGTTGAGGGAAAACCGGGAATGAAGGAAATAGAAATACGTCCCCGTCCGGTAGGCGATTTGACATACGTCCGTGCCTCTACCCAAACCTTGTACGGAAAAGTTGCGGTAGACTGGACCCGCGAGAATGGAGTCTTTACATTGAAAGTAACGATACCTGTAGGGTGTACGGCACGCGTATTCCTTCCCGATGAAAAAGAGCCGAAGATAGTGGAAAGCGGAACTTATTCTTTTAAGAAATAAACGCAGCTTTCATAGGAAAAGCCCCCTGGGGGTGTTTGGTAAAACTAAAATCAATTAATGAACGATATGAATAAACGTACCTTTTTAAGTCTGTTGTTATGTGTTTGCAGTTTGTCTTTTCTGCATGCCGAGCGTGTGGATATGCAGCAAGCCGGTGCCGATATACAAGGCCGGAAATTAAACACGGCATTGATTAATTCTACCATCGACCGCTTGAATGCCAATGGTGGCGGAACACTCTTTTTCCCCGCAGGAACTTATCTCACCGGTTCCATCCACATGAAAAGTAATATTACATTAGAATTGGAAGCAGGAGCCACCTTGAAATTCTCGGAGAACTTTGACGACTTCCTCCCTTATGTGGAAGTGCGTCATGAGGGAATCATGATGAAAAGTTTCCAACCGTTGATTTACGCCGTGGATGCAGAAAATATTACCATCAAGGGAGAAGGAACTCTGGATGGACAGGGTAAGGCATGGTGGACTGAATTTTTCCGTGTACTGGTAGACCTTAGAGATAACGGCAAGAGAAACATCAACAAGTACCAGCCCATGTTCGAGAAGGAAAACGACCTGAAAGCCCTTTACGCTGAAACCAATGAAGACTGGCATGGCACACTGGACCGTCGCTTTTTCCGTCCTCCTTTCATACATCCCATCCGTTGCAAGAATGTACGGGTAGAGGGCGTGAAGATTATCAACTCTCCCTTCTGGACTGTAAATCCTGAATTTTGCGACAATGTGACCATTAAAGGCATTACCATCCACAATGTGCCTTCCCCCAACACGGATGGCATCAACCCCGAGTCTTGTAAGAATGTACACATCAGCGACTGCCACATTTCGGTAGGCGACGACTGCATCACCATCAAATCCGGACGTGACTTGCAAGCGCGTAAACTGGGCGTTCCTTGCGAGAATATCACGATTACCAATTGCACCATGTTGAGCGGACACGGTGGTGTGGTTATCGGCAGCGAGATGAGTGGGGGAGTGAAGAAAGTGACCATCAGCAATTGTGTCTTTGACGGAACCGACCGGGGGATTCGTCTGAAATCCACCCGTGGTCGCGGAGGCATTGTAGAAGATATCCGTGTAAGCAATATTGTGATGAGTAATATCAAGAAAGAAGCTATTGTTCTCAATCTGAAATATAGCAAGATGCCTGCCGAACCGAAGAGTGACCGTACTCCGGAATTTCGTAATATCTATGTGTCGGGTGTGACGGTCCGTGATGTGAATACCCCCATTATGGTGGTGGGCCTGCCCGAAGCGCCTATTACCGGTATTGTGATGCGTGATGTGTATATTCAGAATGCCAAGCAACGCTGTGTCTTTGAAGATTGTAAGGACTTGGTGCTGGATGATGTGTATGTGGATGGTAAAGAAATAAAATAGACTGCCCGATGAAAAAACAGATGCTTTTGTGCATGGCGGCACTCTCTTTTTCCGCTGCATCTGCACAAACTTATGAAACCCGGTTCGCACGTCCGTTATCCGATGTGTTGAATGACGTTGCCGCCCGTTTCCAGGTCCGCTTGAAGTATGATATTGATACGGTGGGGCGTATCCTTCCGTATGCCGATTTCCGTATCCGTCCCTATTCATTGGAAGAAACCCTGACTAATGTGCTTTCTCCTTTCGATTATAAATTCGTGAAGCAAAGTGATACCGTGTACAAGTTGAAACCATACGAGTATGCACGCCGCACGGATGTTGATGGAGAAAAAATGTTGTCATATCTTAGTGGCTTGTATACTGATAAAGATCAGTGGGAACAGCGCAGGGAGATACTCCGAAAGGAAGTGCGCCAACGTCTGGGATTGGATGATATGCTGAAAGGAACAGTGAAGGATGCAAAGCCTATTCTCTCGAAAGTACGGAAATTCGATGGATATACCGTGCAGAATTTTGCATTGGAGACCTTGCCGGGGCTTTATGTTTGCGGTTCGGTTTATGCACCGCGTTCCAAAGGTAAACATGCACTTATTATTTGCCCCAATGGCCATTTTGGACAGGGACGTTACCGGAAGGACCAACAGCAACGTATGGCTACATTGGCGCGTATGGGGGCTATTTGTGTGGATTATGACTTGTATGGATGGGGTGAATCCGCCTTGCAGGTGGGTGCGGAAGCGCACCATACCAGTGATGCGCACACCATTCAGGCTATGAACGGATTGTTGATACTGGATGATATGCTGGCAAACCGTAAAGATATAGATCCTGCACGCATCGGCGTGAACGGTGGTTCCGGCGGAGGAACGCAGACGGTGTTGCTTACCGTTTTGGACGACCGTTTTACAGCTGCCGCCCCTGTGGTCAGTCTGGCCTCTCATTTTGATGGCGGTTGCCCGTGTGAAAGTGGCAAGCCCATCCAGCTGGCAGGTGGAGGAACTTGCAATGCGGAGCTGGCCGCCCTGTTTGCCCCGCGTCCCATGCTGGTGGTTTCCGACGGAGGAGACTGGACAGCCACGGTTCCTCGTTTGGAATATCCTTACTTGCAACGCATCTACGGTTTTTACGGTGCGACGGACAAGGTGAGCAATGTACATTTGCCGCAAGAACGCCATGATTTCGGTCCGAACAAGCGCAATGCGGTTTATGATTTCTTTATAGACGTGTTCGGCCTTGACCGGAACATGCTGGATGAAAGTAAAGTAACCATTGAATCGGAAAACGCATTGAAGAGCTTTGGTGAGAAAGGTGAGAAACTGCCTGCCGGAGCCTTGAGATATAAAGAATGATTTTGTCGTTTATTTATTAGGTTAAGAGTTAGTGTAGAATCTCCCTCTTGCATAGCCTGTGAAGGTGAGCAAGGGGGAACTTTTTTTAGATATGGGGGATTAATACTTTTTGTCGGGTATATCAGGCCTTGTCATGCGGACTGTTAAGTCTTTTTGTGCGGACTGTTACTATAGTCTTCGGCAGTGGACCGTACAGTCTGCTACAGTGGACTGTACGGTCTGCCGTAGTGAAACATACGGACTACTGTCGTAGTCTGTAAAAGGTAACCGTAAGAAATGCTTTAATGGTACTGAAAAAAAGACTTAATGGAGCTGAAGCGATGAATTAACTCTGCATTTATGTTATAATCATCTTTAATTCTCCATCCTTGTGGCGCTTTCGGTCGTTTTCTTGTTTATAGTTGCGGATTCAAACCGGTTTCTACATCGGATTTCAGCCGGGTATAATGGAAAAAGCGGAGGTTATAATAAGATAATGCGTTTCTGTAATATGGCAGCAATCTGTTGTCTCAGTTGTGGGGCGCTGATGGGCTTGGCCATATAGCCGTCGAAGCCGTTTTCCATGGCCCGTTGTTCATCACTGGCATAGGCGAAAGCGGTAACAGCAATGATAGGTACATCCAAGGATAGTTTTCGTATTTCCCGGGTGGCCTCATAGCCATCCATCACCGGCATATTGATATCCATCAGAATTATCTGAGGGGTATGGAGCTTATACAAATTGACCGCCTCTTTTCCATCCCAGGCATGTACCAGGTTATATTCTCGTTTCAAGATAGATTGGAACAGCCGGTAATTACTCTCATTGTCTTCGGCGATCAGAATGGTCAGCTTGTCTTTCTGCACGGAGATGGGCTGATGTTTGTCTTCCTTTTTGTTATCCGTATCAGCGGGCTGGTAGGGAATGGTGAACCAGAAAGTGGATCCTTTTCCTTCCTCGGACTCAACACCGATGCGTCCTCCCATGTGCTCTACAATTGTCTGGCAAATGGATAGCCCCAGTCCTGTACCCTGTACAAAAGAGTTCAGTTTGACGAAACGTCCGAATATGGAGTTCACTTTGTCGGCTGGAATGCCGCAACCGGTATCTTTAACATAGAAATAAAGTTCTCTGCCGCATAGTTCGTAGCCGAAGGTGATGCTTCCTTGTGAGGTAAATTTGCTGGCGTTGTTCAGTAAATTGTTCAGTACCTGCATCAGACGGTTCTTTTCCGTTCTTATGAGGCAGGAGGGAAGTCCTTTCTGTACAATCAGTTGAATGCCGTTGCTCTCTGTCCGATAACGGGTAACACTTTCTATCTCGGAGATAATATCATTCAGTTCCACGTTGGAATAACAGAATTCCAGTGTGCCGGCCTCTATTTTCGATAAGTCCAGTATGTCGCTGATTAATTGCAGCAGCAACGTATTGTTACTTTCAATGATATTGATATATTCCTGCTTTTCCTGTTCCTCTTCTGCAGTAGCAAGGATGTTTGAGAAACCGATGATAGCATTTAGCGGAGTGCGTATTTCGTGGCTCATATTGGCAAGAAAAGCGGACTTCAGCCGGTTGGATTCTTCCGCGCGGTCCTTGGCTGAAAGCAGTTCGTCTTCCATTTTCTTCCGTTCAGTTATGACTAGGGAAGATCCTACCAAAGTGAGCGGCATTCCGTTTTCGTCTTTGCTTTCCACAGCTGCCTGCGCCTCTATCCAGTCTATTTTCCATTGTGTTCCGTCATTGGCCAGCACGCGGTATTCCTCTTTTACTTTCCCGTCTGCCAGGTCACGGTAAGCCTGTATCACGCGCGGGCGGTCTTCTTTAATGATTTTAGCGAAGTATTGCTCATCCGAAACGCTCAACTGATCTTCGCTGATGCTTCCCGGCATGGCCGCCATGGCAATGGGGCGGTTGAGATCGCATAAAATGGTATGGTCTTTCAAATTCCATTTCCAAGGTACGATGTTGGCTACTTCCAGTGCCATGGAAAGTTTATGGTTCGTGGCGCTCAGCATTTGCTGCGCATTGTGCAGTTCGGTGCTGTCCATGCAGAACACATCCACTGTGTCCGGTTCGGTAGAGCAATTCAGGACAACATCATAGAAGGTGTTGACGGTCTTAAAATAATATGGGAAGGTGATCGATTTCTTTTCTTTTAAGGTGATACTCATGAAATGGGTGAATTCCGGCAAGGACTCCGGGAAAATTTCAGAGGCTCTTTTCCCTATTATATCGGATTTGGGCAAGAAACATCGTTCGAAATAACGGTTGACATCCCGATAGATGCTGTCTATAATATTTCCTTCTTTATCCCATATTACCTGTTCCTTCATGTAAAGGATAGGCATATTGTCTATCAGATTGGTATATTGTGTGTTCGTGTCTATTTCATTTTGCTGGGCGCGTCTCAGCGCTTTCAGCATTTGAATGCGTTTTTGCTGTGTCACGGCCATCAGTATAAAAGCAATGAGTACACTTAGGATGATCCATTTATATTTGTTCAGAAAGTTGGCCGGTTTGTCATAGAAGACGGTGTCACCAGGGCATAGGTCGGGATCGAGTCCTTTATTTACCAGTCTTGTGTAGTTGAATGCGGGGTGTGCTTCGTTGGGTTCATAAAAAGGTATGTCGCTGGCTTTCTTCCCATGTAGTATCTCGTCTATCGTTTTCAGTAATTGCCTGGTAAAGATTTGGTCATTATACATGTATCCTCCTACCATGCCGCCGTCATCCATACCTGCATAGCGGATGGTGAACAAAGGGGCGGAGATGCTGGCGATACTTCTGTAGGCATTAATCAGAAAATTGCTTGAAGTGAACGATTCGGTGAACCAGGTGGATACCAGAATGCCTGTGGTCTTGTCTGTTTTACGTACGGCATTATATAGCTGATGCAGACTGTTGGTACGCGAGGAGATGTATTCGTAATCCATTTGCGGGTATTTGTCTTTAATCAGCTCTCGCAGTTGCTTGTCATATTCCGGATTGGGGTAGATGCCGTCTCCTAGGAAAATCAGTTTCTTCATACCGGGAATCATCCTGCACATCAGTTGCACGTTTTCTTCCAGATAGATGGGGGTGTGCATGTAGGTGAAATTGAACTCTTCTGCCAATTCGCTCATGTGTGTCTTTTCTTCGGGGGTGACTGTATCTCTCTGCCTGTAGAATTTCTCATGGTACACATAGGGGTCGGCTCCGCATACAATGGCAGGTACTTTACCCCATAAAGATTGAATCTCTTCTCTGAAAATCAGGCTCATGCTCCCGATGAATACCAGCAGGCGGGGAGGGGTGGAACCATATTTCGAGGAAAGAATTTCTGGGAATCTCTCGATTTTAGTGGAGTCGCCTACCATAAAAAGATTCAGATGCTCTATGTAAGCGTCCATGTTCTCTATTCCAGCTATTTTATGAACAATGGGGGTGGTGATGCTGTTGCTCCAGGGGGAGGATTCGTTGTAGCTGTTCAGAATCAGAATATAGTTCCCCGTCTCGGTGTTTTCCTGTACATGGGAGGCTTTGCCGATGGTTGCAAAGAGGGTGAATATACAGGTACATATCAGTAACCGTTGTATATGGGCTACACACGTTCTTTTAAGATTTCTGTTCATTATTGATGTCCTACTCTTCTTTTATTATATAGCTACGATGCTTGTGATGCAACAAATGTACTATTAAATTAATGAGTGGACGAAGAAATGGAAAAGTTTAACAAATATTAAAAGAAACAGGACGGGATGGAAAGTTTTCGTATAGGCAGATGGGAGATGATTGGATGGGAATTCCTGC
>ENA-OOXC01001327-OOXC01001327.1-human-gut-metagenome-genome-assembly--contig:-NODE-1327-length-15065-cov-8.170087_pt1 | contig 15065 bp, 15 predicted proteins | sample MGYA00241578_ERZ501325 | MGnify/ENA primary metagenome ERZ501325 (study PRJEB25962, sample SAMEA2042737) | human gut metagenome | biome: human gut; feature: human-associated habitat; material: faeces...
TAACGTGACCATATTGACCTTTACCACCTGATTGACGGATGAATTTAGAATCTTGGTCAGCGTTTCCTCTGATTGTTTCACGGTAAGCAACTTGTGGTTTACCGATGTTAGCTTCAACTTTGAATTCTCTCATCATACGGTCAACGATGATATCTAAGTGAAGTTCACCCATACCAGAGATGATTGTTTGACCTGTTTCTTCATCAGATTTAACTCTGAATGATGGATCTTCTTCAGCAAGTTTTTGAAGAGCAATACCCATTTTGTCTTGGTCAGCTTTTGTTTTTGGCTCAATAGCAACTGAAATTACAGGTTCTGGGAATGTCATTCTTTCCAAGATAATTGGAGCTTTTTCATCACACAATGTATCACCTGTTGTTGTATCTTTCAAACCAACAGCTGCACAAATGTCACCAGCGTAAACTTCAGATTCTTCAATTCTTTGGTCAGCGTACATTCTAACTAATCTAGCGATACGTTCTTTTTTACCGTTTGTAGCGTTTAGAACATATGAACCAGAAGTGATTTTACCTGAGTAAACTCTTAAGAATGTTAAACGACCAACGAATGGGTCTGTCATAACTTTGAATGCCAAAGCTGAGAATGGTTCGTCATCAGAAGAATGTCTTTCAGTTTTTGTTCCATCTTCTAATTCACCTTCGATAGCTTTTACATCTAGTGGAGATGGCATATAATCAACGATTGCGTTCAATAACAATTGAACACCTTTGTTTTTGAAAGCTGTACCACAAGTTACAGGAACGATTTTGTTGTTGCAAACAGCTTTTCTCAATACAGCTTTTAATTCGTCAACTGTAATTGAATCTGGATCTTCGAAGTATTTTTCCATCAAAGCATCATCTTCAGAAGCGATAGCTTCAACCATAGCATCGTGATATTCTTTAGCTTTTTCTAACATATCAGCTGGAATATCTTCTTCTTTAATATCTGTACCTAAGTCGTTAGTATAGATTTCAGCTTTCATTGTCATAAGGTCAATTAAGCCTGTAAATTTATCTTCAGAACCGATTGGTAATTGAATTGGAACAGCGTTAGCACCTAATCTAGTTTTGATTTGGTCAACAACTCTGTAAAAATCAGCACCAGTTCTATCCATTTTGTTTACGAATACCATACGAGGAACTTCGTATCTATTAGCTTGTCTCCAAACTGTTTCAGATTGTGATTGAACACCACCAACTGCACAGAATACAGCAACAACACCGTCTAATACACGCAAAGAACGTTCAACTTCGATTGTGAAGTCAACGTGTCCAGGGGTATCAATGATGTTGATTTGGTGACCTTTCCAAGAAGCTGTTACAGCAGCTGATTGGATTGTAATACCACGTTCTTTTTCTTGTTCCATAAAGTCTGTTACAGCAGCACCATCGTGAGTTTCACCGATTTTGTGAGTTTTACCAGTGTAGAACAAAATACGTTCTGTTGTAGTTGTTTTACCTGCATCGATGTGGGCTGCAATACCAATGTTTCTAATTTTTTCCAATGGAGTTAATCTTGCCATTTTTTCTTTTCCCTTTTTATTATATGTACATCGCTATTTTATATTTAGCCTCACTCTGATTATCCCATAAAAATATCAGATTTCAATTAAAATAGAAGTTTTATTAACTTTTTTAAGGTGGTAGAGGCGAAAGGGAAAGGGAATAAGGAAATAGGGGAATAGGTTCGTAACAGTTTATAAGCTAATAAGTTTAAAGTCTATAAGTAGATAAGTCGTTTATACCTATATAATATTTTCCATTTTCGATGAAAAAACATTATATTCCTTTTCTCTTTGAAGAAAGATAGGGGTTCAGGGGCAAAGCCCCTGATGACTCGAGCCATTTAATCATTCGTGTTTTTCTTTTTCGGTTCTACTTTTTCTTTTTTCATCGAAATAAAAAAGAAAAAGTGAACAATAAATATAATTGTCGGATTAGTAAATCCGACCTACATTGCTCGTAAAGCCGACCTACATTGCTTCGCATTGTCACAAATAATCATAAAAAGCAACAAAGTAAAAAAGGGTGGTTCAAATAAGAACGACACCCTTTTTATATCTTTACTATTCTTCGTCATCAACGCCAAATTTATTAAATAGTTTTTTAGCTTAATTTAATCTTTACGAATAATGTTTGCCATTTGGCAGTTATCTAGCAATTTTACTGTTTCTATTGCTTGTCCCAATGGGGTTTTTGCAGCTTTTACCCTCTTATATGCCTCAATTGCTGCATCTTTTGTTTCAAACGGAAATCTTAAACAAAATTTTTGTCCTTTACGTCTAAAATTTGCCAATGGAGAACCATCCCATATAGTTGTGATGTTCAACTCATTCGAACTCGGTTTTACAGGGTGAAATAATTTAACAAAAACATCAGGACCTTGGGAGTAAATTTTAGGTTCAAAATTATCCGTCAATTCAAGGGTGCTACTTGTAATGTCTTTTAATTCTATCTGAGCTTTCTTTACCAAACTTAAATCTTCTGAGGATAGCACATGTAATCTATCTTGGATACGTGAATTAATTCTAAATGAACCAAAATTAGGAGATGTATAATTATTTGAAATTTGCACTTACTTAATCCTTTTTAAATCTACTTGTAAGTGTATAACGTTTCTAAATAAAAATTTTGCGTTATTATTTTAAAATGTGAAGATTTGTTAAATGCCTACGGACAATCCTGCACAAATGTTTATTGATTGACCTGTAATTCCTTTTGCTTCTTCAGATATTAAATATTTTACTAGTCCTGCAATTTCTTCTGGCTTAACAAATCTGCGTTGTGGAATACTTTCAAGGATTTCTTCTTCTGAAAATTCGCTATCTTCTATTGAAGATTTTCCTAATTCTGTATCGACCCAACCTGGGTTAACTGTGTTTACTGTAATGCCGAATTCTGCTAGTTCTAAGCCTGTTGCTTTTGATAATCCAATAAGTCCCGCTTTAGTTGCAGAATACATACTTGCGTAAGCTTCTCCCATTACTCCAGATATAGATCCAATATTTATTACTCGTCCAAATTTATTTTTTTTCATGTGTGGAATGGCACTGTGCATTAAATATATTGGAGCTTTAAGATTAATTGAGAGCATTTCGTTTAATTTTGATATCTCTGTATCTTCAATGCCACAATATGTGTATTCCCCTGCGTTATTAACTAAGATGTCAATCTTTTTTTCTTGGATAAAATCACCAAGTTTAAGTAAATCTTCTTCTTTGGATAGGTCACAAACAAAATACATTTCATTTCCAAATTCTTTAAGTTTTTCCTCGTTTCTTGCTGTAACATAAACATTTCCATAGCTTTGAAGCGATTTTGCAATCGTTTTTCCTATTCCTCGTGATGCCCCTGTTACTAAAATATTCATTTTGTTTGCTCCTTTATAAAAATATGGCGTTAAAAAATCCCCGAATTGTCGGGGATTAAATTTCTATTGTTTAAATTGTTTTGCTATTTAACAATTCCAAAACCTAGTAAGAATGTGCAGAAAATAAATATTGCACAAATAATTCCTGTAAGTTTATTCAAACCTTTTTCAGCACTTTTTTGAGATGCGAAAACATGTGATGCTCCGCCAATTCCTCCGATGCCGTCACCTTTTGGAGAGTGAAGCAATACTAGAATTGTCAAAAGTACTGCTGCAATAGTTTCTATTGTCCATAATATATTTGCCATTATTTAGTTTTCTCCTTTTTGATAAAATGTGCTCTTTTTGAGTTTAATTCAATATTTTCAAAAGTGTATAGTCTTGCTGGTCGTTTTGAAGAGGATTTTGTATATTCTTCTAATTCAATCAATCCATCTGTTGCAAGAGCTTTTTTCCTAAAATTACGTTTATCCAATTTTCTTTCCATAATAAGTTCGTAAGCTTTTTGCATTTCAGTAAGCGTAAATTTTTCTGGTAACAACTGATACGCAACAGGGCATAATTCAAGTCTTTCTCTTGTTCTTTTTAGAGAATATTGGATAATTTCTTTGTGGTCATAAGCAAGTGGTGGAAGATCACTAACTTTGTGCCAACCAAGTTCTGGGGTTGATACAATTTTGATGTCTTCAGATCTTACCAATGCAAAATATGCACAAGTAATTACACGAGCATTAGGGTGTCTAAGAGGATCTCCGAATGTATATAGTTGTTCAAGATAGATGCTATCTACATCAGTTTTTTCCTTCAATACTCTGAGTGCTGCTTCGTCAAGATTTTCTGATAATCTTACATAGCCCCCTGGAATAGCCCATCTCCCTTTAAATGGTTCAGTAGTTCTTTTTACTAGCAATACGTGAATTGCGTTGTTTTTAATCGTCAAAATAACTACGTCAACTGTGATTTCGTGTGTTTTAGTTTCGTTAAACATTCTTATAATAACCCTTCGCCTTATATAAATATATAATAAACATGCCTGATACAATTAATCAATTTGTAAAAACATTTAATATTTGTTAACAATTTAAGGTAATGTATGCAATTTATATATACAAAAATACTTTATATATGTACAGGGGATATAAGAGATATTATGACAAACGTTTATATGGCAGCATTACATAGTCGAATTGACCATATGGGTCCTCCACCAGCAGCAATGGGTGGAAATCCTTTCGGTGGTCCTTGCTGTCCTTCATTTTGTGGAATCTCTACTCCAAGAATTGGTATGGCTTTAGCTGGTTCATTTTATAATGCACCAATGATGGGCTTTGGTGGTTTTGGGTATTCTTCATCAATGCCATCACTTTTTGCTATTGCTGCGGCAACAGCTATGACTTCTTCTGCTCTTGCTTCAAAATCTAATGTTGGAACATTTGGTTCTTTAACAATGCCTCAATTTGCTACTCCAACATTCCAATTCCAACCTATAAATTATACAATGCCAACATACTCTTTCCCTTCATTTAATTATTCTTTACCATCAGAATATAAGTTCAATTTCTCTGGTTATACATCAACAAATCCATTCAAAACAACTGGAGAATCAAATTATAATACAAGTTCTTCTTCAAAAATTAAAGCTGGATTGTTGAAAGGAAACTTGAAAGGTAAAGAAGCTGTAATTACTCAATTATGTGAAAAATATAATGTAGATGTTGCATTAGCTCTATCAATCATTGGTCAAGAATCAGGTTTTGGTACAAGCAATTTAGCTCAACATAACAACTTCATGGGTTATAGAGCTGCTGGAGATGCTGGTAAAAGCTCAAAAGGTTTTGGCTATTTTTCAACTCCAGAAAAAGGATTAGAAGCCGCAATTAGAAATCTTTCAAAATACCCTGAAAAATATGCTTCAAAAGGTGTTAAAAAAGCTGATATGAATAACATCGATGCCATTGGTAGAATCTATTGCGAAGGTTCTTCTTATTCTTCTGCAATTAAAAATATTTATGATAAAACAGTAAAAAGTTATTTGGCTTAAGGATTAATATTTAATTACAAAAAGTACATATATTCTTGAAGTCTGGAATTGTTTCGTGTACTTTATCCATGTAACCAAATTTTTATAAGAAAGGGAAAAATGGATAAGGGATATATCGAAAACGGTTTTATCGTTGATTTAACCGCTGCAAAAAAGACTTCTGAAATTATTTATGAACTTTCACGAGTTTTGGATATGCCAGAATCAAAAGGAAAACATATCTGCTTGAAATTGGGTTCAGTTAATCTTTCAGAAGCTGAATTAACAAGTGTTAAAGCCCTTGTAGAGTTGATGGAATCACAGCTTGCATTTATTAGTACAAGTTCAACTGTAACACTAGAATCTGCAACTGCATTGGGTATTAAAATATCAGAATTTACAAATGAAATTGAAGCTCCAGCTTTTGAGTCAAAAGAACCAACTCCAGAAGTTTCAAATGCTTTGGATAATATTTTTGGAGAGGATTCTTCTTCTAATAATAAAGAAGAATCTCCAGAAAAAGAATCTCCTCAAGTAGAAAAAACAGATGATGAGATTTCTCCAATTGTTCGTCACGATGAAGTAATTGCTGAAAAAGTTGAAGCTCAAGAAGTTAAAGAAGAGTCAGACGAAGAAATTACAGCGTTGAAAAATGCTCCAGAAGCCCTTCCAACTCTTTATTTAAGAAAAACAATTCGTTCAGGTCAAAGTATATCATCTGATGGTAATATTGTTATTATTGGAGATGTAAATCCTGGATCTGAAATTATTGCTAAAGGTGATATTACTGTTTGGGGTATTTTAGGCGGAATTGCTCATGCTGGTTCAGATGGTAATAATTACGCAAAAATCAGAGCTTTAAAACTTAACCCTGTTCAAATTAGAATTGGTGAAGTTTTTGCAAGAAGACCTGATACAATCAATTTGCCATATATTCAAAAATCTTGCGAATACATTCCAGAAGAAGCGTTCACATATAATGGCAGTATTGTTATAAGAAAAATACATGAAGAAAATTAAGGAGATATAAATGACTGGTAGAGTAATAGTAATTACATCCGGAAAAGGCGGTGTGGGTAAAACAACTACTAACGCTAATATCGGAACTGCTCTTGCAAAAGCTGGTAACAAAGTCGTGATGATTGATACTGACTTAGGTCTTAGAAATTTAGACTTGTTACTTGGTTTGGAGAACAGAATCGTTTATACAATTGTTGATGTTGTTGAAAAACGTTGTAAATTGAAACAAGCATTGGTTAAGGATAAGAAAAATCCTAATCTATGTTTATTAGCAGCGGCTCAAACTCGTGACAAGACTGCGGTTTCAGAAGAACAATTGAAAGAAATTTGCGAACAATTACAAAAAGATTATGATTTCATCTTAGTGGATTGCCCAGCTGGTATTGAACAAGGTTTTCAAAATGCTGTTGCTGGTGCGTCTGAAGCAATTGTTGTTACAACTCCAGAAATGTCTGCTGTTCGTGATGCGGATAGAATTATTGGTTTGTTGGAAGCTAGAGAAGAAATTGAATCTTATAAATTGCTTATTAATAGAGTTAGACCAAATCTTATCAAATCAAATGATATGATGAGTGTTGAAGATGTTGCAGAAATTCTTTCTGCTGATTTGATTGGTATTATTCCAGAAGATACAGGAATTATTACCTCTACAAATAAAGGCGAACCTATTGTTAATGATGAAAATTCACTAGCAGGTAGAGCTTACAGAAATGTTGCACATAGAATAATGGGCGAAGAAGTTCCATTCCTTAATCTTGAAGAAGAAACAAGTTTTATGACCAAGGTTAAGAAATTCTTCTCTCACCTTGTAGGTAAGGAGAAGTAAGATGAGTGAAAATTTATTAAAAGAAATTTGCAACAAAGTTTTGAGTCTATTCAAACAAACTGAAAAAGAAGAAGAAAATGCAAAAGATGTTGCTTGTAACAGATTACGTGTTGTTCTTATGCAAGATAGAACAAATCTTACGCCAGAATTGTTACAGCGTATGAGAAGAGAGCTTGTTGAACTTCTTTCAAAATATGTTGAAATGGATAAAGATGCTCTTGAATTGAACTTCGACCAAGAAGGTGATCAGATGGCATTGATGCTTTCTATTCCAGTTATTAGAGCAAAAGATGAAAAAGAAATTGAAGAAGCTCTTAAAGCAGAAGATGAAGCAGAGGAATCTGATGAAGATTTAGAATCAGAAGAAGATGACGATTCTGAGGAAGAAAAAGAAGAAGAAACTTCTTCTGAAGATGAAGAAAATGATTCTGAAGACAATCAAGAAAATTCTGACGAAGTAGAAATTTCAGAAGAAAAATCAGAAGAAATTAACAACGAAGAACAAGAACAAAATCAAGAATAGTTTTGATTTTAAAATATTTTACAACAACCCACCGTCACATTATATCTAAGGCGGTGGGTTATTTTATAATTTGAATAAGAATATCAAGACTAAATATTTCCCAACTCAAACTTGCAGAAATGGCAGATGTTTCGCTAGATACAATCAATATGATAGAGCGAGGGGTTGGGAATCCAAAATTCTGCACAGTTATATCCATTGCAAAGGCACTTAATGTAGATTTGAACACACTGTTAAAATTATAGTAAAAAAGATTTGTTAAATTCTATCTGAAGTTAAAATTGAAAGAACAAGTTTCAATGCTTCATCCGCAAATCGTTTTTTCATCTCTATTCGAGGTATCTCTGGAGATAATTTAATTTCTTTAATTGTCACAATACCTTTATATCGCGCAGAAATATAAACCAATCCCACAGGCTTTTCTTTTGTTCCTCCTGTTGGACCAGCTATTCCTGTTGTACATAATGCAACATCACATTTTGTAACTTCGTACAGCCCGTTTGCCATTGCCTCAGCACATTCTTCACTCACAGCACCATAATTATTCAAAATATTCCAACTAACTCCAAGGATTTTATGCTTAGCTTCATTCGCATAAGTTACAAAATTCAATTTTACATATTCTGAACTTCCAGAAACATCTGTTAATCGAGAGCTTAACAATCCTCCCGTGCAAGATTCCGCCGTTGCAATCGTTAAATTATTTTCAATTAAATATTTACCCAATTCTTCTTCTAATGTCACAACAACCTCCTATCCTGGATTTACGCAAGCAGTAATTGCATCAATCAAACGCTTCACAGGGACAGTTTTAATTTTTTCGTGCTTAATATTTCTGTTTGCATAAGGAATAATCGCCTTCTTAAACCCTGATGCAGATGCTTCATTTAAACGTTTTTCCAAATTTGAAACAGGATGAATTTCACCAGACAAGCCAATTTCCCCAATAATAACTGTTTGCGGGTCAACCACAACATCTCTCGCACAAGTTGCAATAGCCATAGCAATTCCTAAATCAGCACTAGGTTCATCAACATCAATCCCACCCATAACGTTGATGTAAACATCTTGCTTAGAAAGGTTTAATCCAACACGCTTTTCTAAAACCGCCAAAATCTGAAGAACCCTACTTGTATCAACACCATTCGCAACCCTGCGTGGAGTTGGATAAGGGGTAGAACCAACAAGAGCCTGAATTTCAACAAGCAAAGGTCTTGTTCCTTCATTCGTTACGACAATTGCACTCCCGGGAATAGCCTCTTGTGAACGTTCATTCAAAAATAATTCATTAGGATTTTTGACCTCCACAAGCCCTTTTGTTTGCATTTCAAAAATCCCGACCTCTGATGTATTTCCAAATCTATTTTTCATAGAACGCAACATTCTGTATGATTTATACTTGTCACCTTCAAAATAAATAACCGTATCAACCATATGTTCCAAAATTTTTGGGCCTGCAATATTTCCATCTTTTGTAACATGACCAATTATAATGATAGTAATATTTTGAGTTTTCGCAATTTGCATCAAAATATTACAACATTCACGAATTTGTGAAACACTACCAGCAGAACTCGTTATAGTTTGAGAATAAATAGCTTGAATACTATCAATCACAACAGTATCTGGTTTAATTTCTTCAATCTGTTGACGAATATTTTCCAAATTGGTTTGTGGATAAACATACAAACAATCTGAATTAACCCCTAAACGATTTGCACGAAGCTTTAATTGGCTTGCAGATTCTTCCGCAGATACATAGAGAATTTTTTCTCCATTCTTCGCAAGCTCGCCACTTGTTTGAAGAAGAATAGTTGACTTTCCAATCCCAGGATCACCTGCAATCAAAACTAACGAACCTTGAACAAGCCCGCCACCTAGAATCCTATCAAATTCAGAAATATTTGTACTAACTCGAACCTCTTCTCCAATATGAATATCATTTATCAAAGAAGGTTTGGTATCATTGACAATTCCTTGAGGAGAAGTATTTTGAGGCTTGAGAGAAGTTTGAACCTCCTCAACAAAACTTCCCCAACTTCCACATTCGGGACATTTTCCTAAATAACCCGCAGTTTCATAACCGCATTCCTGACAAACCCATTTTGATTTAACTTTAGCCATAACGTAATTATATGCCCTCCAACATTGATGGTCAAGGAAATTTTTGAAAAGCCCAATTACATAATATCAAAATATTTAGACCGTACACCTCTGCAAAAAGATATTGTTGAGTTGAAATCCATCTCCGAAAGCAAAACTTGTACAAGTACAGGATTAGGAATTTAAAACTTTTACCAAGTCATAAACTTTTTTCTTCAAATCTTCATATGTCGAATTATTTTCAATGACATAATCCCAATCTTTGACATCATCCAGTCCGACCTCAGTTATATCATCTTCTCCAACCAAAACCCCACGAGCCATTCTGGTTTTTCTCGAAGCTTCTATACGAATAGAAATCGCACCTGCCGATTTAAACACTTCGTATTCATGCGGAACTCGAACATCAGTAACCATAATATCGCCGTCTTGTTCCAAAATCTTTTTCATCCAGTAATCTGCATCTTGAGAGCGTCCCCAATTGCCAAGCTTAATCAAATCTGCACGATATAGTGGCTTATTTTTCTCTATTTCTTCATAGGTAATATTTTTTTCTTTAGCATATGTCAATTTTATAATATCGCCCATCGCACAGCGTTTAAAAGATGGCATTTGAGATAACATAATTTTCGCAACTGTATCTTTACCAGAATACTGTTTCCCAGAAAAAATAATAATCCGCCTTGCCATACTAACCCCTACTCTATGACTTTCTCTATATTTATATAAATAACACAATTAAAAGAATTATTAAATATAATAACATTAGTACTTTTAACATTTTATCTTTATAGATAAACTCCGCAGGATCATCATTATCAGAGCAAGTATAAGTTTTAAATAATAAGCGGAATACTACTATAGAAAAAGGTATTACTGTAATATACAAATACTCTGTACCAGTCCTTTGTATTGTCGAAGGATCTAACATATATGTAAAATAAAAAGCAATAGATAATACCGCATTTATTGTTACAAATTGATTTAATAAACTTCGATGAATCTTTCCCTACAATTACGATAATAATGACCATCATTTAAATTGTTTGCATCGTACGCCTTACTGCATAATATATCATATTGAGAAAGTAAATTTTCTAAAGATTGTTCATCTAAAACTTCTTTTTATACTTGCCATCAATATATTCATAACTATATACATTTGAATTATTCAACCATGTAAATTCGGGAATTTTTATATCCTGATTAAATATAAAATGTCTTCGATAATGCATTAATCCAAGGTATTCAGGATTTTCTAAATCGGCTTGATTTTTCCAGCCCCAATAAATTGCGGTCATTTCATTAAAATATCTATTCAATTTTGAGATATTATCTCCAGTATTATCTCCTATTAAATTGTGAAGGAGCCAATTATGTTCATTTTTGAAATCTTTCCATCTTTATTTGCTTGCAACGAAATTTCTCTTCCAACTTGAATTGGAACATATTTCTCTGATTTTATAAGTTCAGATTGCTTATGATAAGCGATTAAAATTTTTACATTCATATTATCATCCTCTTCCATGAAATAAAATCCGCATATAACCTAGAAACCCAAGAATCCCAATCACTGATACTTTTGGCATTCCCAACCCTCTTAGAATTTTTACTTAACATAATATATAATAAGTTTAGTTACTTCTAAATTCTAGCATAAACAATTCTTGAGGTTTCAGTTACAACTCAAATACTTTTTATATTGTTACATTTTATTTGGAAACACTTTCCTCAAGTTCTTATAACTCCACGCCTATGATTTTACAACCTCATTCTCTTGTTGTAATATCATAAATAATTATGATAGAAAATTTGGAGAAAATTAAAGCTGCAATAGAAATCGAGGCGAAATATCGCTATATAGATATTCACGGCAAAACTCAAAGTTTTTCTAGTTTTATAAAAAAAGAAGCAAAAAAGATTGCAAAAAAATCTAAAAATCCTCGCTGGGAAATTATTGTTGATGCGTTTGAAATGTATCCAGTTTCTTCTCTTCCAGATAGAAGAAAGGCTATTGAACATTTAATTAGGGTTATAAAATCCGACTTAGAGCAAGAAGCTCTTGATAAACAAGAGGAAAAAGAACATCAACGACAAAGAGAAAAACACCCCTCTCAAGTTGATGTTATGTATATTAAAGGTGTAGGCCCAAAAGTTGCGGCAAAATTCAACAAACTTGGAATATATACCGCTCAAGATTTGATGATGTATTTCCCGAAGAAACATATTGATTATTCCTCAAGAACGCTAATCAAAAACCTTGAAGAAGGGCAAACAACTACTGTTTTTGGATATATCAAGTCAGTTTCATCTTTTAATACAAGAAATAATCTTTCTGTAACAAAAGTCACGATAGCTGATGAGAGTGGAAGGTTTGAACTCAGCTTTTTTAACGCAAAGGGGAATAAATATTTACTTGAGAGAATGAAAGCCCAATTTCCGCAAAATGCAGGAATTATGGTTTCAGGTGTTGTCAAAATGAATAATTATTCAGGACATCTTACGATGGATAAGCCTACATACTCGATTATGACAGGCGAATTCATGGAAAATCCCGATTCAAATTTGAATATAGCAAGGATTGTTCCTGTTTATACTGTCTGCGAAAACTTGAGTATTAAAACTCTGAGAAAAGCTATTTTTAACGCAATTGAATTGTATAAAAACGACATTAAAAATATTATCCCTGATTTCATTAGGGAAAGACTTGGGATTATGGAGAAAAAAGATGCTGTTAAACAAATCCATTTCCCAGAAACAATGGATTCTTTAGAACACGCTAGATTTTCGTTGATTTTTGAAGAATTATTTTTAATACAATTAAAGCTCATAAGATTAAGAGAAAATACTGCAAAAACAACTTCTGCATATGCTCTTCAAACACATTCTGGCGGACTTGTTCAAAAATTTATATCAGAATTACCATTTGAATTAACATCGGGACAAAAACAAGCTGTAAACGAAATTTTACACGACATGAATTCTGACACCCCGATGCAAAGACTTCTCCAAGGTGATGTAGGTAGTGGAAAAACTGTTGTCGCAACTATTATGTTACTTGCGGCTGTTGAAAACGGTTACCAAGGGGCATTGATGGCTCCAACTGAAATTCTTGCACAACAACACTATAACAACCTTGTTCAATGGTTAACTCCGTTGGGGTTAAGCGTGGGATTGTTCCTCGGAAGTCACGGAAAAAAACTACGCCAAAAATTTGAAACGGATCTTCAAAATGGGCAAACAAATATTGCTGTTGGAACTCACGCTCTAATTCAAGAAAATGTCGAATTTAATAACCTTGGGGCTATTGTTGTGGATGAACAACATAGATTTGGGGTTAAGCAAAGAAATATTTTAAAGAAAAAATCCCAAAATCCACAAATGCTTACAATGACAGCGACTCCAATACCAAGAACTTTGGCTCTAACTGTTCATGGGGATTTAGATTTGACTGTAATTAATGAACTTCCGAAAGGGAGAAAACCGATTAAAACAATTTTGACTGGTTCTCATCGACAAGTTTGGGAACTTATTAAAAATGAAGTGAATTCTGGACGACAAGCTTACGTTGTATATCCGCTAATTGACGAGAGCGAAACTCTATCTGCAAAAGCTGCAACGATTGAAGCTGAAAAACTTCAAACAGAAATTTTTCCTCAATTTAAAATAGGGCTTCTTCACGGGAAATTAAAAAATGATGAAAAAGAAGAAGTAATGAAAGATTTTAAAGAAGGGAAATATGATATTCTCGTATCAACAACGGTTGTAGAAGTTGGGGTTGATGTTCCAAATGCGACGGTTATGGTAATTGAAAATGCTGAACGGTTTGGACTTTCGCAACTTCACCAATTGAGGGGGCGTGTTGGTAGAAATTCTCTACAATCATATTGCGTTTTGATTACAGCCTCTCGCTCTCAAGAAACCAGAGAACGACTTGGAATTATGACTCAAACAAATGATGGTTTTGTTATTGCAGAAAAAGATTTGCAACTTCGAGGTCCTGGGGAATTTTTAGGAACAAGGCAATCTGGTTTGCCAGACTTGATAATTTCAGATATTGTTAGAGATGCAAAGATTCTTGAGCTTGCAAGAAACGAAGCCATTGATTTTGTCAAAAACTACAATATCGAAGATTTTCCAATGCTAAAAAATGTCACAGCACTCGAAATGTTTACAGGTTTAGATATTTAACCTATTTAAGAACTCTACGAAGACATCTCGCAACACGTCTTACTGTTTTAAAGATAATGGATTGCTGTTTGAATTGGTTATTAATAACTTTTTCTCGTAAACCCATTCTGTATTTGTGTCCAAATTCCTTTTTCCAGCCAGCATATGCGTCTTTGAAGTTGTTAGACTTAGGACCAGATGTTTCTTTTAACCTGTCGTAAAATTTCAAGTCAATAAGATTCATCTTTTGAGGAGAAGCTTTTCTCACAAAATATCTGTCTTTTGTAGCATAATAAGCAGAATTTAAAGCTAATTGGATTGATTTCATGTTAACACCTTCTTTTTTTACTTTCCAGATACTTACTAATAAAACAAACAGAAATAAAAAATTGCCAAATTAATACAAAAAAGCTGGCATATATAAAAATTTATAAATATGCCAGCTTTTCTCTATTTGTTTAATTGCGAATTATTTTTTAATTACTCCTGCTACATAATCAACAATTTTAGACATCATTGAAGGGGTTTTGAATTGTTTTTCAATCTGTTCATTTTTTTTAATTCTACTAATTCCTACTTTGTACGCTTTTCTCCATCTTTTCATTGCTTCAATCGGGTCATGAGTCGAAGCACCAGAAGTCCTTTCAACATAATTTCGTAAATTAGTTTCAACACTATCTAATTTTTGTTTTTTAGAAGCCTTAGTAATAAAATATCTGTCGTACGTTGCACTAAGAGCCGCACTGTAAATTCTTCCTATTCTTGACATTTGGGGTATCCTCATATTTGTCTGGTAAATATATAAATCTTCTTACAAAATTATTATAGCTCAAAAAAAACAATTGCAAGAAAACGGCAAAGCGTTTTTGCATAATTTGTTGGATTTAACAAGTTGCGAAATTTCAGTTAGTGCAATGCCTGCAGGAGTAAAATTGCCCCTAACTAGCAAAATATTTTTATCACGAGCATTCATAAAAATATGAAATGCCAAATAGTTACAAACTCGATTAAAAATTTTAAAACAACAAACA
>ENA-OOXC01001338-OOXC01001338.1-human-gut-metagenome-genome-assembly--contig:-NODE-1338-length-14966-cov-1.776340_pt1 | contig 14966 bp, 10 predicted proteins | sample MGYA00241578_ERZ501325 | MGnify/ENA primary metagenome ERZ501325 (study PRJEB25962, sample SAMEA2042737) | human gut metagenome | biome: human gut; feature: human-associated habitat; material: faeces...
TCTAGCAAGAAAGAGCGGGCCTCCGAAAAGTCGATGTAAGCTTCATCCACCACCACAAGACCGTCGAACACCTCGAGCAATTTTTCAATCTCCTCGCGACACAGATTGTTACCTGTCGGGTTGTTGGGCGAACAGAGGAACATCAGCTTGGTATGTTCGTCAGAGACAGCCAGCAGACGGTCGGCCGTAAATTGGAAATGTTCGTCCAGAAGTACTTTCCGATACTCCACATCATTGACTTCAGCACATACCTGATACATCCCATACGTAGGATCGATAGCCACTACATTGTCGATACGGGGTTCGCAGAAAGCACGAAACACCAAGTCAATAGCCTCATCACTTCCATTTCCCAAAAAGATATTCTCCGCCGGCACTTTCTTTATCTGAGAGAGATGTACTTTCAGATCCCGTTGCAACGGATCGGGATAGCGATTGTGAGGATTATTATACGGATTCTCGTTCGCATCCAAGAAAACAGAAGCCGTAGCTCCATTGTATTCATCACGTGCAGACGAATAAGGTTTCAGCTTCCAAATATTGGGTCTTACCAATTCCTGTAACGATTTCTTCATATCCAAATTCTTCTATTTAAAACATTCATTTATCACGACGAACAGCATCCAATCTGACGGATACGGCGTTCTTGTGACCGTCTAACGACTCATTGGCGGCCATCACCTCAATGGCAGGACCTATTTTACACAATCCCTCAGGTTTGATTTCCTGAAAGGTCATCTTGCGGATGAAGCTGTCCAAACTAACGCCGCTATAGGCTTTGGCATAACCGTTGGTAGGCAGCGTATGGTTCGTGCCCGAAGCATAGTCACCAGCACTTTCGGGAGTTAATGTACCCAAAAATACCGAACCGGCGTTGACAATCTGTTCGGCCACAGCCATGTAATTCTCCGCCTCTACAATCAAGTGCTCGGGTGCATAAGCATTGGTCATCTCGACAGCCTCTTCCATATCCTTCACTACAATCAGTTTGCTATTGGCAAGCGACCTAGCAGCAATTTCCTTACGCGGAAGCAGGTCCAACTGACGCTCTACTTCGTCCTTAACAGCTTGTTGCAGCTCCTTAGAGGTCGTTATCAGCACGGCCTGACTATCTACCCCATGCTCTGCCTGACTCAACAAATCGGCCGCCACAAACACAGGATTGGCCGTTGCGTCTGCCAGCACTTCTACTTCGGAAGGTCCTGCTGGCATATCAATTGCCACATCCCGCAAGCTAACCAACTGCTTGGCCGCCGTGACATACTGGTTGCCGGGACCAAAGATCTTATATACTTTCGGAATACTTTCCGTTCCATAAGCCATCGCCGCAATGGCCTGTACGCCACCGGCCTTGAACACACGCTGCACACCAGCCACCCGAGCCGCAAACAAGACAGCCGGATGTACCTTCCCGTCCTTGCCCGGAGGGGTACACAACACAATCTCCCGACACCCAGCTATGCAAGCAGGTACGGCCAACATCAGCACGGTGGAAAATAACGGCGCTGTGCCTCCAGGAATATACAATCCTACTTTCTCGATAGGTACCGCCTTTTGCCAACAGGTAACCCCCGGCTGTGTCTCCACCTTCTTCCCCACAAAACGCTGTGCGGCATGAAAGGCCGAGATATTTCCGGCAGCCAGACGAATAGCCGCCTTCAGTTCCTCGTCGATCAGATTTTCAGCCTCGTCGAACTCTTCAGAAGATACAGCTAAAGCGGACAAACTTTCCTTGTCAAACTGCATCTCATACTGGAGTACAGCCTCATCTCCCCCTGCCTTTACACGATCAATGATGCCCTGCACCGTACCAAACAAACTTTCGGTATTCATAACCGGTCGCTTCAGCAATTCCTGCCATTGCGATTTTTCAGGATAATCAATCAGTATCATAACCGTCCGTCCTTTAAATAATCATTTTCTCGATAGACAAAACCAAGATTCCTTCAGCACCCAATGCCTTCAATTTGCCGATAATTTCCCAAAAACATTTCTCGTCGAGCACCGTATGGACCGAACACCAACCTTCTTGTGCCAAAGGCATTACCGTGGGGCTCTTCATACCCGGCAGTACGGCCACAATCTCATCCAGTTTATCTTTAGGAGCATTCATCAGCACATATTTCTTATCTTCGGCCGTCTTCACTGCATCCATGCGGAAAAGCAGTTCTTTCAAGATCTCCTTCTTCTCGTCACTCAAGTTCTTATTGCCAATAAGCAACGCTTCCGACTTCATTACCACTTCCACTTCCTTCAACCGGTTGCTAACCAGCGTCGAACCCGGACTGACAATATCGAAAATGGCATCGGCCAAACCAATACCCGGCGATACTTCCACCGAACCGGTTATCACATGAATTTCTGCCTTCACTCCCTGTTCCTTCAGATAGCGGGACAGGATGCCAGGATAGGACGTCGCAATTTTCTTTCCTTCAAACCACTGCACACCTGTATATTCGATATCTTTCGGCATGGCCAGTGACAATCGGCACTTGCTGAACCCCAATCGTTTTACAATCTCTGCATCTTCAGCTCGTTCTACAAACTCGTTTTCACCGACAATACCAATATCCGCCACTCCCGTAGCCACCGTTTGCGGGATGTCGTCGTCACGCAAGAACAACACTTCGATAGGAAAATTCGACGACTGTACCAACAGGGTACGTTTCGTCGCACTCAATTTGATGTCTGCTTCTTCCAGAAATGACATTGTTTCGTCATAAAGACGACCTTTGGCTTGTACTGCAATTCTCAACATAGCTTTTTATTTTTTCTAATTTTCAATATTCATCAACCAAGGGACAAATAAAAAAAGAAGCTTGCCTCAATCCGGCAAGCTTCTTTCCTCATGTATCCTTTCATGCACATACACTCATCTGCCTACCGAATTTATTCGCCAGGATAATGATGATGATGATGTACTGCAAAAATTCTCATATCTTTATTTGTTTGCGACAAAAATAAACTATATTCTTGAAACAACCAAAGATTTATCACAAAAAGTTTATTTTTCCTATCAAATCAACGGAAGAAGTTCCTCTGGCTCGACCTCGCAACTACGGAAAAACATCTCCTTCTCGGCTTTTTCCTTCGGAAAAGTAAAGTACGTACATAAAGCTTCCGTACAAAGTTCTCCTTTATCGTTATAAAGCCGGGCTTCCACAAACGCCAAGTTTCTCTTCTGTTCCTTCAGCGAAGCTCTCAGCACCAAATGAGAAGCATCTGTCGACACCGACTTGCGAAAGCGTGTCTCCATCTTGGTCGTCATTCCTGCCGTCTGCAACTTACGAAACACGACCCATCCGCAAATTTCGTCCAGCAGTACTGACTGTATTCCACCGTGCAATGTGTGCAAAAATCCCTGATAATGCTCATCTGGCTTCCAAATACTCACCACCTCGTCACCATCCTCATAAAATTCCATCTTTACACCATATTCATTATCAGGCGAACAGCCAAAACAATTATATCCGGCAAGTTTCCGCCAGGGATTGACAATCTTCTTCATAATAATCTTCTATTTTGTGTGCAACAAATGTAGTGAAAGATTTCAAAACTTGTACACACAATCCACACCAAAGATGTTTTTCCGTCCGTCATTCTCCCATTGGCGACAGTAGAATATATCCGCTTCCCAATTCTTCGAAAAAAGCGGAAGTGAAAGACCCGTCCGATAACGCATACGAGCAATATCAAAGCTGTCGCCACGATTCAAACTGTTGTACATCTCGACTGACACGTAAGGTTCCACCTTACAGTCACGTATGTCATAAGCCAATTTAAGGCGAGAACGTAGCCTCAACTCATTTTCCTCATCATCCCACGTATGTTGAAATCGCTCACGCAAAGAGATCTTCAACCGCATCCACCGAGTAGATACAGTTCCTTCCGCATGATAACGATGACGGAACTTCCACCCATCCTCCCCACGGTTGCGATAATGAATTTCGTAACTTCCACCTACTTTCAGGAAAGGAAGCAGGGCATATTTAGCCCCCACATCCAATCCCCAGCGATCTGTGGCCTGCAAGTGATCTTCCGTACGCCACTCCAATCCTCCAGACAAATCAAGACGCTCATTCAGTCCGTACTTGACACCCATCTTCATCCATGTAGTATAATCAGTTTCCTGTGCACATACAGACCATGTAGTAGTGCCCAACAAGAATATACATAGTCCTATAATCTTCTCGATCTGATGAAATTTGCCCATTATTCAGCCCTAAATAGTTATGCAGGCAAATATACTGAAGAATACTGGAATATTTCTGGAAAAACTTTTTTAGCAAAAGAAATAGTCTATTACTTCATCAGTCCCTGAGTTTTCCAAACCATTTTCAACTTCTCCAATGATTTCAAGAAAGAAAAATAATCTTTTCGCCCCGGCAAAGTCCAACCACATTCTGCATAAGCGGCGATACGAGGAAAAATCTGATAATACATCTTATCGTTATCCATAATTTCTTCTCCCCACATTTGACAACCCAATCCCAATATTTTTTTCTTTAAGTCCTCGGGCAAACCTTCCGGAACGGGATCAAACTCATAAGCTTTTTCCAAAGGAATCTTCTGATAATCATAATCCAGATAGGTCTTGTAATGATATGAATTCACGATGTCGTATCCTTGGGATGCAGTTTTTTCTATTAAATCCAAATCGCCTTTCCAAAATTGCACAATTGTACCGTCCGCCAGTTTTTCCTTGGCAGTAGCATCTGCCTCCGTATTATATTCATGTATTTTGTTTCCAGTAATATCATTCCATCCCATCATTCGACGTTCTTTCTGTTGCAACAAATGAGATATACGGTTGGTAAAAACTATCTGCAAATCGGCCGGCGTCTCAATTCCCTGTCGAGTCATATATTCCTGAATACTCGTGGAAGCATTCCATTGATCAAATTTCACCTCATCACCTCCAATATGAATCACAGGAGATGGAAATATAGTTATTATCTCATCCAATACGTCTTCAATAAATCCCTGTACCCGGGAAGAAGTTACATCCATTACCTCATATTGCACTCCGAAACGACAAGGAACATCTATTTGACGACCAGTCGTACCCAACCAGGGATAAGCAGCAATCGCTGCACTTTCATGTCCTGGCATCTCAAACTCTGGAACGACCATAATATGTCGTTCAGCTGCATAAGCTACAACCTCCTTTATTTCTTCTTGAGTATAAAACCCACCATGACGTTTACCATCATAAGTCGCACCTCGATAGCCTCCAATCTGAGTAGAATCGCGCCAAGCTCCTATTTCCGTCAATCGAGGATATTTTTTTATTTCGATACGCCAACCTTGATCATCGGTCAAATGCCAATGAAAGACATTCATCTTCAGACGAGCCATCTCGTCCAATAACAAGAAAACGACTTCTTTCCCTTTAAATGCACGGGCCTCGTCCAACATAAAAGCCCTCCACGAGAAAGCCGGATAATCTTTTATATAAACTTCAGGTATACTCCAGCGCTCTTTGTCTTTTACAATCAGTTGTCGTAAAGTTTGTATTCCATAAAACACACCTACTGCTGTAGATGAAGTAATTTTCACTTTTTCATCAGAAACGACAAGTTCATATCCTTCCTTCGAGTTGTTTTGAAAATCAGTATCTATACATAAATCAATAACCCCTTCTATATCCACACTCTTTTCCAGATGGATATTAAAATCCTCATCCAAATATTTAGCAAGCAGAGTTGCCTCATTTTCCAGTTCTGTCACATAAGAAACCGTAACTGAAGAATTCAATAGTAAAGCCCCTCTCCCAACCTGCATTTCCTGCACAGCCGGAATAATACGATGAGTTTCAGCCATAACTACTCCGCTACACATAAACGACAACAATGCAAGTAAAATCAAAATCTTATGTTCGTTCATACTAAATAGACCATTAACAATATATTTATAAATAAAGTCTTTCCTGCTTTCCACAAATCAGCCAGCCTGTCGGACATTGCAAGAAAGACCGTCTTCGTATGCATCATTATGACAACTTTTCCTCTCTATCTCAGTCAAACACAATATCAAACTCATCCCAAGGATCTGTACGCCATGCGAATTGACGTGTAGTAGGTGAAATGCCAAAAAATGGAGAATATGTCCTAACCTTTATCGTTTTCCCGTCCGGCATAAATTCCATGATTCTTAACCAACCATCTCCGCCATTTCCATGCCACCCTCCACCGGCAGTTTGGGCATTGAACATCATCTGAAAAACAGTTTTACCAGCTGCATTCTTATCGATTCGCTGTCCTACATTATGACGGAAGTCGTCATCCAGACAATAATGTCCACATATAACCATACGAATATTGGGAGACGAATAAACCAGTTTTTCCCAAATAGCTTCACCATAATTTGCCGGAGCAACCTTATAAGGTTCGTTCTCAATACGCTTTCCATCCCAAGTCAAATAAGAATGTGTAAGTAGAAATACTTTATGATCTGCATATTTTTCACTGCTTACAAGCCCTTTAGCCCATTCCAACACCTCATCACGTGGAGCAAACTCCGTTGCAATGACTAAGATCTTTCCCCAATAAGGAATATCAAACTCAAAAGCAGCATTTTCCAACGTCGGTATGCCAAAAGCATTATTGCAGACACTCACCAGACAATCTTTCCACAACGGATTACGTTCTACAGGAAAATAATCTGGAAAATGACAAAGACGGTTTTCCGAGCGTGTATAACCATAGTCATGATTCCCCCCACAAATGACATAAGGTACCTTACCGTCCAATTTCGCAAAAGCCCCGGAAGCAGCCTTCCATTGCTGAGTCGAAGTTTGATTACCATTCACATTATCCGGTACGAGATATTCATTTTGTTCTACTAAATCACCCGTACAAAGTACGGCCTGCACAGACAAAGGTTTGATATTGACAGCCACCCATGCCGTCATTAAATCAAAAATAGGCTGATTCGTATCAAATTTTGTATAAGTTTGCGGATCAGGAAGCAAAATCATGGAAGATGATTTCGGATTTTCCAATTGAGGTTTATTGACTTGTATATTCTGAGCTGTTCCTAATAATATCGGGCAAGTCAAAAGAAATAAAATTATTTTTTTCATGACAGATTCATTTAATTAGATTTAGACAGTTAATTTTATCTATTTAAAAATGTACCGGAAACGAATTGTCTCCGGTACAACCTTTCAAAATTTCAAAGCTACGCTTCAAAATCAAACGTTCATAGAGATCCAGATATCAATTGCCCCAGCCTTCATGCTGTTGCAGTTTATGATTGGAAGACAGTTCACTGGAAGGATAAGGAAGATCATAGAGCTTATCACTCCACACTCCACCAATCTTCACTGGCCAAACATCCTTTAAAGTACCCCAACGCTTCAAATCATAATAACGTATACAATCTTCTGTGAAAAATTCCACACGCGACTCATAATCTATTGCTTTCATGGCCGTTTCTACCGAATTGATAACAAACGGTGGTAACACTTTATCATCGGTCAAACCGGCAGGAACATATTTATCTTTATGAGCCAAAGCGAACTGACGGGCACGATTACGCACCTTCTCTACATATTGCGAGCACTTCTCATAATCAGGATTATTCTTTAAAGCATAAGCTTCAGCCATGTGCAAATAGACACGAGGCAAACGCATCATATGCATATCAGCGCGCATGTTCCAGGTATCCTCGCCATAATACACGCCACGCTTCTGAATATCAAAACCTGTCTGCTTGTTCACAAGCCATTCCTGTTTCCAATTCATTGTCACATTCTTCGTTGTCGTTACCTCATCCATTGGAGTAAAGAAAGTAGCATCAAAACGAGGATCACGGTTCTTATACTGCTCATTTCTTTCATCTGTATAATAAGAAGAAGTAGCATATTCTGTCCCGTCAATGGCCTGGAAACAGTTGACAAAATCCTCTGACGGGTAGAAGTAATCATTGGAATAACTGTCACCACGCATAATGCGGCCATCTTCACCCAAATCTTCAATGGTTCCGAAATAGAACTCACGATAAGTCGAAATTCCATTTGCTATTCCGACTGAGAATATGATTTCTTTGGAATCCTCCTTGTCAATGCGGAGCACACAACCCGGATCTTCTTCCAACGCATAATCATACTTTTCTACTTCCTGACCAGCCTTGATGGCATTATCATAATCCTTCATATACAAATACACCTCACACAGATAGGCAAATGCAGTACCACGAGTAGCACGATGCATATAAGCTTCAGGCCAAGAATCGGGCAAATGTTCGGAAGCAAACTGTAAATCGGGAATTATCAAATCCTTGAGAATCGTTTCCTTGGATGTGGCAGCCAGCTGAACCTCATCATCATTGGTAGGATCCTGTACAGAAACAGAACGCAACGGTACATCACCATAGAACTGAATCAAACGGAAATACCAGAAAGCACGTATGAAGCGCATTTCACCCAAATACTTGTCACGCGTTTCTTCATCCAACAGATCACTCATTCCAGTCACTCCTTCAATATTCTTGTTGCAAACGGCAATACCTTCATAAGCACGTTTCCAGATACCCAAAACGACATTAGATTCATTCGGATTGAATGTTCCCAAATAAAATGTACTAGCATCCTTAAATCCTGTAGCCGAAAAATCTCCTGTCATACCCAATTCCAGCTGTGCATCTCCCCAATGCGCATTCAGTTTTTGCAACTTAGAATAACAAGCTATTGCAGCCAGATCGGCATGTTCGGGTTCTGTAAAGAATGTCGTTTCGTCAATCGAACCAAAAGGGTTACGTTCCAAAAAACCATCCATACAACTTGACGTAAGCAATCCGGCCAACGCCAAAATACCAACTATATTTCTTTTCATTGCATTCATTCATTTAAAAAGTTAAATTCAATCCGACCAAAAGTATTCTAGGAGTCGGGAAATCATCTCCCCAATTCGTATAATGTCCGACAGAAGTACCGTTTTCAGGATCAAATCCGTCAAACTCATCACTCGTTATGGCAAATAGATTTTCACCGGACAAGAATATACGTGCCTTCATACCACTAAACCGATGGGTATAACCCAATGTGATTGATTTCATTTTTACATAAGAAGTATTCATAGCCATAAGATCTGTCATTTCCTCGTAACTTTCGCTCTGTATCATAGCCGGATAATCGCCAGCCGGTGATCCCAGAGTCCAACGGTTATCATACCACTTACGACTGATATTACGGTTCGGGAAACGATTCTGATAACTCATAGGTGCATGTTGAGTACGTCCAAAAACTCCGATAAATACAGTACTGAAATCAAAACCTTTCCAGTCAGCAGAAAGAGTAAGGCCGGCTGTCACTTTAGGAATATAACTACCCAGAATTACACGGTCATCTCCATCAATTTTTCCATTTCCATCCGCATCTACATATTTTAGACGACCGACACGAGCATTTCCCTGTCCCATAGCTTGATACTTGGCTGCTTCCTCTTCGGTCGTAATCACTCCCGCTGTCCGATAACCATACAACGCACTGATCGGTTCTCCTACCCGATTGATGGTAACTCCTCCATAACAGCCTATATCTATAATTTCTTCATTAACACCAGAACTCAATTTGCGAATCTCATTATGCAAGAAAGAAACATTTCCCGATACATTATAATGAAAATCTCGTACCTTACCATTATAACCCAATTCCAATTCAAAACCACGGTTCTGTACCTCGGCATAATTCATATTGGGTGCTGTCAATCCAACCGAAATAGGCAATACCATAGTACGCAAGATACCATCTGTGTTCTTTATGAAATAATCTGCTGTTACAGACAAAGCGTTATTAAACAAAGTCATGTCAATACCGACGTTGGTTACAGTGGTGGTTTCCCACTTCAGACTACGATTTCCAAGTGCAGTCTGGCTATAACCAGCATAGAGTGTCTGATTGTCTGCTGCCGTTCCAAAAGCAGCATTCTGTTTACCCACTGCTGCAACAGTTGGATAATAAGAACCAATAGACTGATTTCCCAACTGTCCCCAAGAGGCTCTAATCTTCAAAGAACTGATCGGCTTAACATGGAAGAAACTTTCTTCCGAAATACGCCATGCACCCGAGAATGAAGGGAATACACCCCAACGATTACCAGCCTTGAAACGTGAAGAACCATCTGCACGCAAATTGAATGAAAACAAATAGCGTCCTTTGAAATCATAATTGATTCGTCCGAAATAAGAAGCCAAAGCCAGTTCGGTCTTTCCACCACTTAACTCGCGTTCTTTAGTATCAGTACCGCCATCAAACACATGCATATTTCCTACTTCAGACACAAAATTCTTAATAGATCCACGCATGTTGTCATACGAAAACAGCTGTTGTGAGAAACCAGCCATAGCATTGATGGTGTGATCGCCAAAAGTTTTGTCAAAATAAAGCAGATAATCAGTAACCCACATGAAATCCTTTGAACGCTCCTCCGTATAAGAGTTTACCTCGTTTGTCTGTCCACCATCATTAAACTTCGGTTTGAACAGCTTATATTCATTATAAACCATATCAATACCTCCGTTGAAACGGAATTTCAACCAGTCGGTGAATTTATACTCAAGGAACAAATTGTCCATCACACGATAATTGCTATTGGTCGGACAGTTCCACGCCACTTCCGCTATGGCATTTTTGGAACCTGTCAGCGAAGCATCAGGTTCACCGTAAGATCCGTCCTCGTCATAAGCCGGAGTAATCGGAGCATTGAATATCACATCCGAATAGCGATTGCCTGCATCACCCTGCGTATATCGGTAAGCCATATGAACGTTGTTACCCACCGTCAAACGCTTGTTGATTTTCCCTTCAACATTGGCACGCAACGAAGCTTTCTTGAAAGCCGTATTGATAGCGATACCTTCCTGATTCAGGAATTCACCGGACAAATAATAATTCATATTGTCACTGCCTCCGCTGACACTTGCGTTGATATTATAAGTAGGAGCGGACTGATAGATATAATCGCCCCAATTCGTTCCTTTTCCAAATGATTCTGGATCCAGCCCATCATAATTGGTAACGGCTGGTGTAGACGGTTTATAAATCGCATTATAGTTATCGCGCATTTCCTGAATGGCTGCAACGAATTCACTGGCATCCAACAAATCCATCATGTGCATAGGAGATTGGATGCCAAATGTAGCGTTCATGCTTACTGTAGCCTTCCCTGAAGCTCCTTTTTTAGTTGTTACCAAAATGACGCCGTTAGCCGCACGGGAACCATAGATAGCTGCAGAGGAGGCGTCTTTTAGTACATTTACGCTTTCGATATCATTAGGATTCAATGTTTCAAAACCCTGATCGACAGGTACCCCATCAATGACAATCAAAGGAGCGGAATCTCCACTGCCAAAAGTTCCGATACCACGAATATTGATGGAAGTCTCTGCACCGGGGAATCCACCACTATTCATAATCGAAATACCAGACATCTTTCCTTGCAAAGCTCCTCCGACAGAGATATTGGAACTGGCTGCCAGATTATCACCACTGACACCCGTATTGGCACCCATCAAATCTTTCTTTTTCATCGTACCATAGCCAATTACGACAACTTCCTCCAACTTCTGCGTATCCTCCTGAATAACAACACGCAAAGCCTTCGAATCTTTCACTTCAATATCCTGAGCTAAAAAACCGATATAAGAAACTGTTAAAACTGAATGCAAAGGAGCATCAATCACAAAATTACCGTCTACATTGGTAATTACTCCACTAGTGGTACCCTTGACCCATACATTGGCACCAATGATGGGTTCGCCATTTGCATCGACAACCACACCTGTCACTTTCATTTTTTTCTGGTTATCTGTCCCACCGGCCTTCAGTGTCCCCACTGTAATTGTATTATTATTCCTATTGAAACTGAGTTGAGTCTGAGAAGAAATCTGATTTAATACAGATTGTAAAGAAGCACCCGATGCTTGGAGAGTTACACGTGGCGAAACGTTGACAACATTCTGGTCATAAAAAAACTTCAACCCCGTCTGTTGTCCTAAAGATTTCAACACATTTTCCACTGTTTCGTTTTTCACATTCAGCGTGACATTCTTGTCCTGTTGAGCCATTACCGGCATCACAGACATGCATACAAATAGCAAAAAAGCTAAAAATGAGTTTACATTTCTACCTTTCCTTCTTGAGTTAGAAAGATAATCCATAAATTTGTGCGTTTTAATGATTAAATAAATTATTAGAAACAAGGAAGGTAATGCATTCCCCAAACATCCAAGCGGGTCGAAACGAATGGATGCAGGAAGAACGATTACGAATAGGGGCGGATATATAATCTGCCTCTATTTTCTTTTGCAAAATTATCAAGTTACTTTTTTCATACGGTTACATTTTCGTTAAACATTATTTGAAGGTATTCTATACATAATACACTGCTACGAAAACGACCTAGGGTAAGGTTAACATTATTTTAGAATTTAAGGCTAAAATAATGGCCCTCCGATGCCTGAAAGTGCATCTGGAAGGCCCGAGTTCAATCTTTATAGAGCAAAACTTGATTCCCCTTCATGCGGTAATGAATGCCACTGGTATATTCTACAGACTCAAGTACAGCAGCCAAGCTCTTGTTATCATGCTCACCCGATATCAGATTGTCGAAAGTCTGTCCTTCTGCAAAAGTGATACGGCAATTATACCTCCGTTCCAGCTCCTTAGCCACATCATGAATGGGAGTGGCATTGAAACGAAGGCTTCCACTGCGCCATACAGCAACTGTATGCTCTTCACGCTGTTTGACGTAATCACCCGAAACTGTATTAATCAACACCTGTTCATTTGCCTTCAAACGCATCATGGCCTCAGGCATGTCAACCTGTACTTTTCCACTCTCTACATCGACAGAAACTACTTCATCAGAAGAATAAGACTTCACATTGAAGCAGGTTCCCAATACTTTTACATCAAATGAATGTGATTTTACAATAAAAGGTTGCTCCTCATTATGGCTGACCCGAAAAAAAGCTTCCCCATCCAAATCGATACGGCGCTCTTCACCAACAAAACGATCCGGATAACGCACGTAGGAACATGCATTGAGAATTAATTCGGTTCCGTCAGGCAAACAAATTTCCTTATGTTCGCCATACGTAGTAGAGGCTTCCAAATATGAGACTTGCTGGCTGACCGCATAATGCCAATAACCTACTCCTCCAAATAGTAAGCAAAGTATGGCAGCTGCGCTTGCAGCAGTCCATAGCCAACGACGATAATCGATTCGCTTCCTTGGCTCTATACGCTTCAGTAGCACGCGGGCTTCCTTTTTATATTTTTCCCGCTCCAGATCTGTTGATGCTTGTTGGGAAGCTGAATCCTCCCAAACAAAAGCAGCCATTTCATCTAAAAAATTATCTGGCTGTTCGTTTCTCAACGTTTCAGTCATTTTACTAACATCCTCTGTCGTATATAGTCCATCCATATAACGACGCCACAAAGATAAATCTTCTTGCTTCTTCTTCATCACTAATTATTATTTCCAGCCCTCAGGCCATCATTACACTTATTACATTGGTATGAATAATACACTAAAAAGAAGACTTGCTAGGGTGTCATTAACTTACTTTAATAATTAAATCCGAATTCTATTCAAATGGCATTCTACAAATTCAGACAAATAAGCAGCAATATCAAGTCTGCTCCCAGAACCTTATGCTTTTCCAGATATACACGAAGAACACGAAGTGAAGTAGATATGTGTTCCTGTACCGTATTAATAGAGATTCCCAGTGCATCGGCTATCTCCTGATGAGACATTTGTTCTTCACGACTCATTCTGAAAACCTCGCGTTGGCGAACTGTCAGCTGCTGCATGGCACAAGCTATCAAATGACGCAGATCGTCCGCCATAATCCGATGCTTTGTATCCTCCGTATAATCCACAGCTTGTGCTAAGATCTGCTCTTTCAGCTTGTCCTGATTATCCAAATCGCGCAATTGATTCAGCACACGATTCCGAACGATGGTATACAAATAAGAAGAAAAAGAGGTATCAGGATTGATGAAACGACGTCCTTGCCAAATAACAGTGAAAGCATCCTGAAAAACATCTTCTGCATATTCACGGGATTTGAGAAAACGCATGGCAAAATAAATCAAGCGATTCTTGTAAGAGGCATACAGTTCGCAGAAGGCATCCTCGTCTCCGTCTATCAAACGAAGTACCAAGGAACGTTCATCTATCTGTTTTTCTGCTAAATACATAATCCAAGATTTTTTTCAGGCTACAAAAGTATCTGTCTGAGATGACAAATGTATTAAAAAAAAGAACTATTTAAATGCTAAATGCGCGAAAACTTAGTATTTCATGGCACTGGCACAATCCTACAATCCATCTTTTTACTTTCTAAAGTCCATAGTTAGCGCCGTAAAGTCCCTCTTTACAAGTCTAAAGTGGCACTTTAGAAAGCTAATGTAGACCTTGGCAAAATCAGTACAGTCAATCGGGATTTTGCTGGCGGTAATCATGGACAAGAGCCAACAACTCTTCGCCGTATTTCTCTACGCTTTTTTTGCCCAAATACGGAATGGTAAGCAGAAAGTCGAGAGTGTCGGGAAGCAGATTGGCAATGCCCAGCAGGGCTTTTTGCTGGAGGACGGTATAGGCTGGCAATCCCAATTCGACAGCCTTCGACGCACGCCAGGCACGCAGGGCTTCAAAGAGCGCGGGATGAAGGATGTCTTGGGGAACCTCGGCCTTCTTCTCTTTCGAGGTTTTCTTTTTCGCGGCTTTGGGGGCTTCGGAGAGTTCGATGGTCAGGCGATTCTTCCGCTTCAAATAGTCGGCCACGATGAAATCGTGCTCCCCCGTCCAAATCAGAAGGCCGTCCTTCAGACGAAGTTCCATAAGCAGTTCGGCAAAGGCTTCGTCGAGTCGTTTCTTCACGACCTTGTTGTCCGTAGTCACGGGATTTTCTTCGAGCAGGGACAGAAGGGTGGCCACAGGCTTGTGCAAATA
>ENA-OOXC01001345-OOXC01001345.1-human-gut-metagenome-genome-assembly--contig:-NODE-1345-length-14909-cov-2.836475_pt1 | contig 14909 bp, 16 predicted proteins | sample MGYA00241578_ERZ501325 | MGnify/ENA primary metagenome ERZ501325 (study PRJEB25962, sample SAMEA2042737) | human gut metagenome | biome: human gut; feature: human-associated habitat; material: faeces...
GGGTTCCTGCACCGGAGCGGCAGGCTTGGGTTCCTGCACCGGAGCGGCAGGCTTGGGAGCGGGCTTGTGTTCCTGCACCGGAGCGGCGTTCTCATTATCATCACCGTAAGTGAGCTTCTCCCTGACAGTCAGGAGCTCACGGGTTCCTTCAGAACAGGCCGTCTCATAAACCTGCGACATAATATCAGGATTAAGGAATGCCAGATGGTTATTCCTGTCGAAGTAAGGACGGAACATGACCACACCCGACACAGAGACAGTCGGGTCAAGGACAATCTGCGTCAGGAACATGCTAGGCGTGACCTGAATATTACCGACAGAGTACTGCTGACACAGGTCACGAAGTCCAGCCCATTTGAACATGTTCTGCTGAGGGAGCCCGTTCCCGTACAGGGACATGGCCGTCACATCCAGAATATAAGGATGGTCACAGTCCAGAACATTGGTTCCGTTGAAATTGCGGAGAAGCACAAACGCAAGCCTCTTGCGAATCTGGAAACCCCAGCGGAGCTTGCCGCCGCGCATGACCTTGTGCCTGTATTCTTCAGGCAGGGCATCGGGGAAAACAGTACAGGCAGAGTCAATTTCCCAGATAAGGTCAGGCGCTTCAGGTTCCTGACCGGGGGCATAATCACGCTCATACCAGACAGCGTAGTTGCTCTTTGCCGCGCCGACAAAGACACCAGCAAGTTCGTTTGCCGGAATAGCAGTAGAGGAACCACCGTCAAGCAGTTCAAAATCCGTCTTGCGAATCCTAATCCTACGCTGTCCGGCGCCGCCCATACCGGCAAAAGCATCTTCATACGATGCCGCAAAGGTCTTGGTAATTTCTTCAGGAAGCTGAGAGAGACTGGAAGAACTGACAAACATGGAATCCATGGAAACGGGAAGATTAGCCATTATAAACTCCTTAATTAGGCCTTGGTTACAGAGAGAACATCCTTATCCACATAGGCGATACCAGCCCCGGCGCATGCGGTATTATACCCTTCGTCCTCGGGGGAAAGGTTCAGCGCATCGTGCATGTACGCCTCAATATTCTCCTTGCTCGGACGGCGCTGGAACATCAGTCCATCAGAAATATTCCGGCCTGACTTCAGCGCCAGAATCATCTGCTTGAACATGGTCATGGATAATGCCTCAATATCTGTTATTTCATAGTGGTGAGTAGTCCGTGTAGTCAACCGTGCTACCCCGGGGATGTTGCAGGACTTCAGACCATCAGCACTCATAAGCGCCATAATCTGGTCTGTCAGTTCCTTCTCTTCCCCATTCCTGATTTCATCTGCCTGACTTTCAAGCTCAAGCCTTCTGGCTCTTACCTGTACGAGACGCGCGGCAAGTTCATTCAAACCTGACATAATATAACCCTCCACAGAAATTCAGTTACTCATGCTTTAAACAGAAATACTCCACAGCCCATGCAATAAAGTCCTCCTTTTTGTAGCAGACCTTCCTTCCTACCTTTACGATAGGGGGGCCCATTTTCTTGAAGTCAAGATTAGTCATAGTCCTGTAGCTGATAATCCCATTAGTCAGCTCCTTAATACTGGCACGGGGGAAAAGCGGCGGTAGGTTTTTCTCAAGAAATTCCTTAAGCTCTTTTCCTGAGTCTTTAGCTGTTGCGTTCATTCTTCAACTCCTCAAATAGTGTAGATACTGTTTGCCCTAGTTCTTTACCTTCGTCAAGACTTTTGAAAGATTTTTCTTCTTCCGGAGAAGATAAAATCCGGATGACTGAAATCTTCGGCGCCTTCTGTTTGGCAGAGCTCAGGCGTTCAAGAGCCTGTGCATAGATGAACCCGCCCAGCATCGGCGGCCCATTGAAAATCATAGTGTCAGCGGCGGAAAGTTCCACGCCGAAAGCCGTTGTCGTAGGGTGGCATATCAGTATTCTAGGGTCAGGTGCGTACTGGAAGTTGTGCAGAAGCTCAGCCCTGCTCTTCGCCGACACACCGCCATCTATGATACCCACGGAGAACCCGGCGTTCTTCAGCTCTTCCGCTAACAGATGGTTTGAAAATACAAAGACTCCAAAGATAACAACCTTATGGCTTGTCTCATTAATGCAGTCAATTATTGTGTCAGTACGCTGTTTGTGCTGTAACGGTACAGGTATGCCGTCTATCGTCACGAACCCCTGTGCCATCTGCATCATCTTCTGGAAAAGCACGCCGCCGTTCGCCGCGGTAATTGTAGCGCCGCTGTCCAGTATAGCCACAGCCTCGGCCTTCAGGTCATCGTGGACTTTCTTCTGCTCGGCGCTCATGGAGCACCGGCGGGTCTGAGTGACAACGGGTGGCAGGTCAATAACGCTGGACTTCGCGAACCGTATCGCCGGTTGCAGTGTCTCATATATACGGGACGCGGCGTTAGGGGACGGTTTCCGCATGAAAGGTTCAGGCCCATACTGGTATGTCACAAGGTCAAGCCAGCCTGTTTTGGTACGACATGGCAGCCTGCTCCGGTTAATCATCCGTGCCATGCCGTATACAGCCTCGGGATTGTCAGCGGGGGAACCTGTAACTCCCACCGCATACCGGAGGTTCAGCTTGTTAACAATGTTGTCCAGAGCTTTGAAACGCTGACTTGATGAATTGCCTACATGGGTCAGCTCATCAATGACAATACCGCCGATACGCTTCTCCAGTACTGCCTTTGTAAAGGCCTTCCCTGAAATCCTGATACTATCATAGTTAGTGATATAGAAATCAGCCGGAGTTTCCAGAGCATGCTCTCTTCCTTTGCCATGCACTCTGACAATCCGTGCGCCCGGAAGAGTCTGCTCAATACTGTCTATCCACACACTGTCTATTGTTGTTACAGTAGTGACAATGAGAAACCCGCCTGTTACCTCAGCGTGCCTCTGGAGATAGTCCATAGCCAGAATCAGACTTCCGGTCTTCCCTGTACGGGGGTCAGACAGAACATAGCACCTCGGGTGAAGAGTGATGAATGAAGCGGTCTTCAGCTGGTGCTTCATCGGGTTGTACCGGCCCTCGATTAGCGGGTGTCTGTCAGACATAAAAGGCGTAATGTCAGTAACATCAGCACCAAGGTTAGTGGCTATCATACAGCCGTCACCGGTATGGGGTACGGCGAAAAGAGTCTTGTCAGTATACTCTTTGTAAACGATACCCGGTACTGACTTGCCGGTCTTTATTATCTTCGGGTCACTGACTCCCAGATATATCCAGTTATCATCACTAAGAACTGTTACATCAGATGTCTCCATGCTCCACCTCTTTCAGCGTAGGGATATTCGTGTACCTTTCTTTGGCATCTACGGCCTCCAATGCCTTAACAACATCTTCGATGTTGGTTTCATTCACTATCAGTGCACAGCCTCCCGCCTTGTAGATGCTTCTAAGCTCAGCCATTTGCAATGCGGTAGCTTTGTTCCGTCCGGCCTTCGTCTCGATACCAATCAGAACACCACGGTAGCAGCAGAGAAAATCAGGAACACCATTGCGTGAACCAATACCTGTTCCTATAGGCATATACCACCATGTTCCCGACTCATGTAAAATCTTTCTGACCCTAACCTTTACCTTTCCTTCCGGCGTTAGCGCCATAAGCTTTCCTCCTACAGTCCGCACTCCGTCTTGCCATTGAAATCACAGAAGCGGCAGAACTTATTCCGTACAGGGAAGAAACAGTTGTCATGGATAGCCGTCTTCATATCACGCATGGTATCAACCACATCCTGTACAGGAAGAAGCCCACGGGACATATCAACGACACCCTCGACACGCTCACCAATATCAACGTACTCATATGAGTACCTGATGACATTCTTCCCGTAGATGAGATGCACAAGCAGGGCTTCAACACGAAGCTGAAAGTCTTCCGTATCCCATTTCTTCCCCGTCTTAATATCAATAAGCCACGGGTCTCCCTCATCAGGAATGATGAGCGTGTCTGCCTTTGCCCTGAGAAGAGCGTGCCCATCCCACCAGTCGTTAGTAGGCTTAAACTTGTCCGTAACGACAAGTTCTTTCTCAATAAGAAGCTGTCCCTTTATACCCCTCACGGTATCAATAAGGCTCGACACATAAGAAGTATCAAGCTTGTCATCCCAGTGAGTCACGGACTGCATGCCTTTACAGAAAGCTTTCTCAATATCCCCATGAATAATTGTGCCACGGGATTTCTGAACGCTGGCTTTCCACTTAATTTCTTTCGTTATGGACTGTGCCTGAAACCTGCGGGGGCAGGTACGGAACGACATCATATTACTCGGGGAAAAAACAAACATCTTGCCTCCTAGGCTATGCAGTAATCCTTCCCTATCTCAGCTTCACATGCGACAGGGAAATCCCCCAGCCAATCCGGTACACTGGACATACAGGACTCCATTACGGACTTCGTATGTTCTGCCTCATCTTCCGGACAAATGGCAAGGAATGAGTCGTGGATATTGGCGATAAGCCGTATCCCCTGTTCTGTCATACGACAAGCCTGCCATTGTAGCAAGGCAAAAGCAAGATACTGGCACAGATTTTCCGCAAGCGCCCCGCCGTATATTTTCGTTTTCAGTTCTGACTTTCCCTTCACTCTGGTATAGTAATACTCCTCCCTGTTATTCTTCTCAGACACCTCACAGGAAAGTTTGAAATACCTCAGAGTGTACTTATTCGGCCCAATGATAGTAGGTACATCGTCCCTCCCGCATATAGGGGCTACGCTGTACTGGAAGATATTATCATTGGGGCCGCCGAACTCTCCGGAGTACCCAAGGTACAACGCTTTAATAACTGTCTGACACGTATCCCAGAAAGTCACGATGTTCGGATTACTGGCACGGTAAACATTGTGAGCATGATGGGCCATCTCATAATGCTGGTCAATATCACTGCTCAGGCGCACACCCTGACGAAGCAGAGTATCCGCATACTTCCTCCAACTAACACCATAGCCGCAATTATGAACTACAAGTGCACCATGTTTGGTTCGTATGGTAAACCTATGATTCGGCCCCGCATTCAAGAGATCGTATACGAGCTCTGAGTTTTTCAACCTCGGCTTGCAGTTCACTGACACGCCGCCTATTGTAGTTATTCTGAGACTTTGTAACAAACCGGAGATTACCCACTTCGTAGTTTCCATTATTGTCGATACGGTCAAGGTCGAGGTCCGGATTATCCCAGCCATCCAGTGATACAAGGTAGGCAAGAAACGCTCTACGGTCAGCAAACTTGCATTGGATTCCACGCCCCCCGTAGTCTTCATATCTTCTACAGTGGGGGTTGTTGCAACGCTGCTCGACAGCGGCAATTCTATTGAGCAAACGTCTCCTGTGCGCAGGTTCCGGGCAAACGTCCGCGTAAGAGGAGTATAACTTAACATAGCTTTGTGATGACTTCTTCTTGGCGCAGGTGTTACACCGTGTAGTCCGTCCATTGTGGAGGTTGCTGAACAAGACCCAGTATGGCTCTGCCCCACAGGAACACTGCACCAGAACCATTCTTTCAATACGTTTCGTACCATGTACTCGTAACCTTGCAGAACGAATGACAGTGAGCTCACCAATCTTTGTACCCGGCTCGTAATCTGCATAACGCGGCCTGAAAGACTTGAGATGGCTGGGGTCCCTAACGGAGCAATGCTGGCAGGCATCAGTCGGGATTCTCCGTAAAGAGTAGATGCTAATCCATCGCAAAGCTCCACACTTGGAGCATTCGCATAAGTATTGCCCCTGTCCCCTATCATCGAACGCCATATCTCTAATGATGCGGCCCCTGTACAGAGTGCCCGGCTCAAGTATGAGCGTGTCTGAACGCACTCGCTTGCCTGCTTCCATGAAGAACCGCTTAAGATCATATGGTCTGGGGTCATCCTTACTCCATCCACATCTATCGTGTTCTTCTCGCCATTGCATATAAGTCCTTGATGAGTTACCCATTGTACACCATCCCACAATTTATCATCTTTCGACACCATAACTATGGGCTTCCACCCATTATTTGTCAATACCTCCGTATCACCTGCAAGGCAGGAAAGAATGCCAGTTTTGCCAACGTTCCTGTACGCTTTCAGTTTCTTGTCTCCGGACTTCGCGCCCTTATGAATCTTCTCACTCGGAATCTGGAAGATTTTCTCAGCAAGGTCAGCATAAGGGTCAGCCCCTCTCCTGAACGCGTCAACCAGCTCGGTCTCGTTAGCGACATAAGCAAGAATGCGCGCTTCAATCTGACTTGAGTCGCAGGCCACAAGGGCCATACCTTCCGGTGCCTGTACTGCTTTTCTCAAAGTAAGCTGACTCGGGTCACGCTTGCTCAGGTTCTGAAGATTGAGCTTGTCACTGCTCCCCTCAGAGTTGCCAGCCGTATACCGTGACGTGTGAGCCTTGAACGCGTTGAGCATAACAGGCATAGGCCGTCCGCTTTTAGCCAGCGCATGGAACGTCTCAGCCCTTGACCTCTGGATACTGGAGTTGTTCTCCAGTCTCGTCTGGACAAGAAGAGCCACGCGCTCATCAGCGTCAGAAGCCATGGCCACGAAATCCAAATCAGATTTGGCCAGAGCCGGAGTATAAACCGCGTAATCCTCTTCGCTAAGATTAGTCTTCCCCTCAGCTTCCAGCTTTTTACGCTTCGTCTCTGACTTCGCCACGCTGTATTTCATAGGCGGCTTGCGTCCAAGAAGCTCAAGCATCTTGACGAAAGAGGCAGAAGAACGAATTGCTTTCAGGAAGTCCTCATCCGATTTGAACATGAACATTTTGTTAATGTCATTACGCGCCTTAGTGACCTTATCTGAAAGCTCATTCAGGTACGCAGTAAGCATATCATCATCAAGCCTGAGTACAGGATTGCATGCCATCTTGGCAGTTATAGAACTGAAGAGCAGAGCATCGGCAGTCATAAAAGGAAGCATGGCTTTAAAGCTCAGGAAGCACTGCTCCGTATCATTGCGGCAGTACTGGATGAATGCTGTACGTTCGTCAGGCGTGAAATCTTCCGGCCACTTCCGGCCATCTGAAATCACCGTACCTTCCACCTTCTCGCCGCACTGGAAAAATTTTGTCATGGATTTCAGTGACTCATTCTGGATACGTGATACCCCTGTCCACCGTTCCATGCACATGGTATCTATGGCAATCCTCGGAACCACATGGTAAATCTCTGAGAGAATAAGGAAATCAAATCCATTCCCATTGTGGGCAACAGTCACCACGTCCGGGTCATCGAGCTTAAGAGCGGCAAGCACGGCGGGAATATTGTCGTGTTCCGCTACCCGTACCCTATCATACGTCATCGTACTGGCATCCGTAACAATATAACTCATGAGCTGAGCGGAAAACCTGCTGTCCCTGATATAGGATATGGGGCCGATTTTCGACAGTGTATAATTTTTACTGTCCCAGTACACTTCAAAGTCCAGTACAACAATTCTCACAGTCCACCTCCAAGCCGGTTAAGCATCGCTGCTTAACCGGCGTATCCTATAATCTAGTCGTTACTATCAGGGGCTTCTTCCTTACGGGGACGTCCGCGTCTCCGCTTCTCCTGCATATGCACAAGCGCAGCCTCAAGACTGTTCAGCCGGCTAACATGGTCATCCGTATCCACAAACAGTTCCTGTACCTGTTTGATGAGTTCCTGTACGTTTTCCTCCAGCATATTAATACGCTCTTCAAGAGACGTATCTTCCTTTTTCAGATTGTTCAGCCCGTCAATCAGACGGGGGAGAACAATCTTCATCATCTGGTCCTGAAAGGTCATCACCTAATCCTCCTTGAATATAGACTGAATTATCATCGGAGTATTGGTTCTGATAAAGTCGCAGAACTGGTGCCACTCCGGGAGCCTGTGGTTTTTTCTCTGCCGGTAAATATTTTTAATGACTGCGTAATTAGCAGTCCACATCCTGCGTTGCAGCCATCCGGACGGAAGCATAGCTTTCAACGAGAGGAAATCCTTACTGCTGTGGGATACTTTGTACCGGCTGAGAACCACATTCATTTTGTCCAGTATATCGGACGGGACAGTCCGCTCAAACATAGACTGAGAGAACACAGGCACGCCGCCAAGACTATGCATAGTGCTCTCACTCTGCGCCGTTGTGCCAACCTTATATGTATCCATCTCAGACCACCAGTACAGGGGAGCCTGAATAATATAGCATACAGGAATCTGCCGAAGAAACTTGTCTTCGCCACCACCGACAGCCGCAAGCCTGTCAATCACGGCATTAAGCTTATCATTAATCCCCATGGGAATATCACTAGCGTCCGAGTAGTAAGACGTTAATCCATAGGAAAAGCCAAGTCCAAGACGGGCGTAGTGAATCCAACGCTGTCCGTCATCCACGCAGACAATGTTCATTATCTCTCCTCTTTCCCCAGCCTGTAACTGGCCGAGGCTATGTCGTAACCTACGAACATACGCTTGGGAAGCCAGCGTCCACATTCGTAGCGTGCCATACAGCGCATGAGCTCCGGAAGCCTCTCCAGTACATGGAAGGGCTCGTTTACCCCAAGTTTCATGTGATGTGACAGGAAGACAGTATAGTCTTTCTGGTCTGATGTCGAGAATCTTTTTACTATTTTTGCCAGTGTGTCTTTGTCATGCCTGACATAGTATGCCGTTAATATGTGGGCGGCGGCACGTATGCCGTACTCAGGTGAAGAGAAAATGACAAACCCTCTCCTGTCCACACCAACCTGCCCTTTCCATTTCTGTCCGCCCGGCAGAGCTTTGACGTTCAGGAAGTTGATGTTCTTATCAGCCAGCTTGTTGTCAGGTTTGAGCCCGTCATGCTTAGCGATATAAACAGGGACTTCCTTAATCTCAGTATGGATGCGCTCCACGACAACGGGCTTTCTTGCCTCCGCAACAGATGAGTCCTGTACCAGTATGGCTATGATACAGATTGTCAGGACGAAAGCCAGAAGCGCAAGTTCACAGGCCACCTCCAGTTTAGTTAACGGCATTTTCAGGTCAGCAATAAACTCTCTAATTATTTTCATCGCACTCCTCCCACTCACCATTGTCATTCTTACGGACTTCGACAAGCAGACCGAACGGGTCAAACTCATCCGACCCCCACTCTTCCTCTGACATACTGCGCCAGTCTCTGACCCAGTTTTCCTCCGTGTCGATGGAACCCGTGGCCGTGTTCATAAGATACTTTTTCATATCGTTTGCCTCCTTTTGTTTCACTTATTTCATATCCCGTTAGGTGTCAACACCTAACGGGATATTTATTTATTTACTTTAGATACGCAGAGCTTCCCCAAGCATACCAAGCAGAGCCGCCGGAATCGCACTGTTCTGACGAACTTCTCTGAAATGCTCCCTGCCCATGACGTCACCGATATAACTACCGCCGTCTCCAATGCCGAGGCCATACACCTCAACGGCATTCTGCTCCGCCCTGTCCAGAGCAGAAGACAGAATAGGCAGGTCATCAGCCATGCCATCAGTTAGTATGATAACAACATGACGGCGTGCCTTCTCCGTGAAGCAGTCCAGTACACGCATCAGCGCGCTACCGAGGAATGTGCCGCCGTCCGCCTCCATCCTTGTCAGTCGTACCGGAGGCACCGGAGTATGCATATCTTTTACTGACTCCATAATCGAGTTGAAAGACATGATACCCACGGCACAGCCACGGATATTCTGTGTGGCCTTCACGATAGCATACACGGTCTGGTTAACCGTAGAGATACTGTCCCCACACATTGACCCGGACGTATCCACAAGACACATGATTTCCACATCCGGAGTCCGTCCCGGTACATCATGACGGAAAATACGGGCGTCACCGACAGCGGGGCGATACAACCTATGGTTATCAAGCCTTGTTCCTACTGACCCAGTACCACGTTTGACAAGAGAACGGGTCTGAAGAACGGATGACATCCGGCTGGCAAGCTGGACAGCCATTCTGTCACCGAGGACAATATCATCCTGCGACAGCGGATTACAACCAGCAGCCTTTCTTATAGTCATACTACGACATCTCGTATATTTATAGACGTCATTACTTGTAGCAATCTGGTCAGCGATAACCTTACCAATATCAAGCTTACGCTGTATATCCTCCGCTCCCGAACTATAATAGCCATGACCAGCGTTAATACTCGCGGCCATATCCTTCTTCATTATCTCCCACATTTCTCCGGGGGTTGTATTATCGCTGCCAACCTGCTCTTTTGCTATCTTTTCGATGGCCTTATCAAGCTTCTTCTTTAACGAAGCGGCACGCTTCTGCTCTGCCTTAGTGAGCGGTTTATGACCAGACTGACTATCCTGACCCTGACTGTCCTGACCCTGACCCTGACCAGACTGACTATCCTGACCCTGACCAGACTGACTATCCTGACTATCCTGACTCTGCTTCTTGTCATACTCCTGCTTATAGGCATAAACTATAAGGCCCTCCATTTCCTCAGCAAGGGACAGGCACTCACCTGAGTTTTTCGTCACAGCCGAACGGGCTATAAGCTTATCAAGCTCAGGGAGAATACTGGGCCACGGGAACGCGTCCCGCAGAACCTCCGCCTCCGGTCTGAGTTCCTGTACGGGAATACTCCTGCACCCATACAGGATATAACTCAGTGCCTGTTCAAGTACAGGCTCACTGGTAGTGGGCTCTATCTTCCCACGGAACAGTGTGATAGCAATGCGCCGTAAGTTCTGCCCGCACCCCCTGAACGCCGCAGACATACGGCGTTCTACATACACATCCTCGCAGATGTTCCAGAGAGTCCTCACAAGATAGACTTTCTGCACTCTGGCGTTGTCAAATATATTTCTGTTCGTATACCGGACATGCCCAGCCTCATGGTCAATGTACCCACGAAGCAGCACCTCCTGACCACGCTCAGCAGTGATAAGCGGCAGATTAATTATAGGACTCTTACCGCCGTAATTTGTAAAGGCACCTATGCCTGACACCTGTACCTTAATGCCGTATCTTGCCCCCAACATGGACGCAAGCTTTGACATCGATGTTATAAAAAAGCCATTCTCTGACATGATACACCTCCTTAGAAATCTTCCTCATCGTCATCGTAGCCCAAAATAATGGGCTGGTTTTGCCCAGGTTCCTGTACAGACCCAGGTTCGGGTTCGGGTTCGGGTTCGGGTTCAGGTTCGGGTTCGGGTTCGGGTTCCTTCTTACCAAGCTTCTCCTGAAGCTCTGCAAGCAGACGCTCAAGCTCAGTCCGCCTGTCTTCCACAGGCTTCGGTTCCGGTTCAGGTTCCTTCACAGGTTCCGGTTCAGGTTCCTGTACAGGAACAGGGACAGACATGACCCCGCCAGAAGAAAGGAACGTATCCAATGACGCAGGGTCAGACATAATCTTAAGCAGACTCTTAAGGTCATTAATCCCCTCGTTGCTGTTACGCGCCTTCTTCACAGCGTCATCCAGAGCGGCAATGACAGGCCCCACAAGGGGAAGTGTAATCCTATACCCCTCAAGCTTCTCCCGCAGGGACTCCATGCCCTTAAGCTTGAATCCAAACACGCTGGACTTTGGCTCAATAATCTCATACTGCCGCTTGGCAAGAGCGGCAATCTCATCAGTGAACGCGCTGGACAGCACCCTGCCAAGCGGCGCACTGCCGTTGTTGCATGCCTCCGGGTCAAGAGCGTACTCGTACCAGTCATACGAGTACCGGGAAGCAATGTCCCCAGCCGTAGGAATGGCGGAAGAGATAGCGAACTTCCACTTGTCTGGCGTCTGTGCCAGCCACTCCTCAACAGCCTTGGGAAGACCGCTGAGAATAGCCCTGACAGCCGCTTCAAAGTCAGTCTTGTCCGTATGCAGGAAATCCTCCACCTCCTGTATACGAACCTTAGGAATCAGGAACCCGCCGAGGAAGTGCGTCCCGACACGCACAAGGCTGTTCCATGTACGTGAGCGTATAATCCCCGGCTCACGCAGGTAGTCTTTAGGCAGGAGCTGTTTGCTCCCGAGCTTCGCCAGATAATCTGGCGGCAGATTCTTCTGTACTTCCGGGGGGAAGTCGCCCGCAGTAAGCTTTGACATGCCCGTCCAGACCTTAATCTCAGGCATGATAATAACAGAAGAAGAGACAACATCTTTAATATTTACAATCATTTTAAACCTCCACACTACTCAAGCACGTCATCAGAGCCAGACCCGGCCTTATCAGCCGTGCCCATAACGTCCTCGCCAAAGATACGGGACGCCATCTCCAGTATGGCAACCCTGTCTGACACGGAGCACGAGTTCAGTAACGCGATGTCCAGTCCTGTACGGAGAGGACTGGGGCCGTTCGGGTCAGCCATGGCTGACACGGCATTTGTCCATTCGGCCCATTGCACGAGTGTTCTCGTGCTGAATGTCTTGGCAACGGGCACGCCTTCCCCCGTACCGACATTCGCCGCCCTTACCGCTGCCGCAAGGGAGACCATATTCCTGACAACATCGTCAGGGATACTGCCCTTATGGTGGGAAACAATAGACACTTCTGTATCCTCATCGAGATACCCGGCCTTGATGACCGAGAACCGGTCAATCAACGCCATGTTCTGAACGAGTACTCCGGTATACATACCGGAGTCATCACCGCCGCCATTACTATTAGCCGTGGCGATGAACCGGAACCGCTTGTGCGGACGGATAATCTCACCCCCATTCTCAGGGATAATGAGAGGCGACCCATCTAATATAGTGTTAAGCCCCACCGCAATAGAGGGGTCTAACAAATCAATCTCGTTGAGCAGGAACAGCCCGCCGTCACGCATGGCCAGAGACAGGGGCCCATACTGGAAAGACATACTCCCATCTTTCATCATGGACAGATGCCCGATAAGGTCAGCCATCTCAAGGCGCCCGTGAGCGGTACACTCATACACGGGCCAATTAGCCCTTGCCGCCACCTGCCTGATGGCGGACGTCTTGCCGCATCCGGACGGGCCAGTAACGTACAACGCTCCTAACCGGGCGCTGAAACGGAGCCACTGTGCAAAGTATTTCTTCGCCCAATCAGGCAGAACATAATCCTGCCTGACCTCAGGCGTATAATCCCCTGGCTTGTCATACCCGGGGAACTTCTGACCGTTAGGCTGACCATTCAGCACAAAACCCATATCCAGATAACAGGCACGAACTTCATCAGTCATTTTACTTATCTCTTAATTTAGAATGCTATTATTTTTGTTGCGTATGCGGCCATGGGATGGCCGTATTTTCTCAGGCTGCGCAGAAGCGAGTACAGCGCCAGTGCGTAATTATAGTTTGCAAATGTAATGCTTCTGATAATGTCCCGGAGATCCACCGCCGTAAGAGACAGACCCTCACGACCCACAGTAGTAATGCGGGCCAGCGAGTCACGGTTATTACGGAATGAAACTGTACAGGAAAACTCTGGGAACATCCTGTACAGATGCTCCAAGTCCCGCAGGGTCCTTTGTCCATTGCCGTACCCGTACAGCAGATGCATAGCCATGAACCAATTGTACCGGGACGTGTCTTCCACAGCGTCCTTATTAGGACTCATTGGCAAACTGAGCATGACCATCAGCTCAGCAATCCGGACAAGCCCCTGCTCACTGGTCACGGCTGAATGATACCGGGCCCTCAGATATTGGAGCAGGGCAATACCCCGTCCCTTCACAATGCCCTTGTCATTACGGAGATAGGATGTGAACCTGTCTGCCATATCACGGGTCAGACTGTCATCCAGTACAGAGGCAAACGCGGCCTCCCCTTCCGGGCGGCCAAGCCACTCCTTAACCGCCTGTACCCGCTCACTTGGATACGAATATGGATACGAATATCTGTACGTCTGATATACGTACCCCATTGGGTTAGGGTACAGCCTGTAGTCATGGAACAAAAAGTTCAGCGCCCATGCGTTGGCTATACCCCTGTAGAATAGCACGTCCGTTTCCCCGCGGCGGATTAGTTCGTGGATTGGGTACTGGCTTACTCCCATATCTTGTACCTCATCTTAGAGGTACAGGACGATGTGGCCGTGATAGATACACGGCCCAAGCAGTTTTTCAGTATCCGTATGCTTATCCATTCTGGCGGATAACCCAAATCTACCGCCGCAAGCTCTCCTGTACTGTAGTAATATATAGTGAGATTATAATAGGGGCGCCTGTCCCCCTCCTTTTTGAAGAGGACATCAACTTTCTGCCCGTCAGGCAGAATATCAAACGCCCTACCGCCAGCGTTTTTGTTGTATAATCGCGGAAGGTCATGCCCTTCCATGTAGTACAGCCCCTGTGGGGTTATACCCACAGTGGCGCCGCTGACTATCAGCGCGCCAGCCTGCCCCGCGTCCTGTACGACACGGGCCCCAAGCGCAACGGCCTCAACGCCGTTGCGTTCATAGAACCCAAGATTGCGGGGCGTTATATACAGCTCCGCAACCTCGGGACAATGTTTAACTAACATCCTGTTTGACCTCATCTTACACCTCCTAATTCACAGAGAACGCGGCGCACCCGATAATGGTACGCCTGTCCGGAGACTTCACCATGTGGGTCGGCACGATTAAATCGTGCCGCTCAGGACACGCTTCCTGAACGGCACGCGAGACAATGAATAATACCCCGGGACGTGGTTCCGGTACGTTCACAGGACGGCCGGGATGTACCCGCACAAAGCGAATGTTTCCTTTTATCCCAAGGTCTTCCTCATCCATACCCACACGGGCGACAACGCCTGATACGGGGATGGTCTCAAGAATAATTGAAGTACCCTCCGCTACGATGTTGATGTCGTGGGGAGTCAGATTAATAAGTTTCATTTTTCCTCCTGTATTTTGTTTGGGAAAAATCCTGTATTTTTCCCTGCGGAAAAATCAATTATTTTTCTGTGTAGAAAAATAAATTATTTTTCTGTGTGGAAAAATCGGGGATTTTTGTTGGCCGTCCTGTACTGGACAGTGGACAGCGGGACAGCGGGACAGCTCGGG
>ENA-OOXC01001350-OOXC01001350.1-human-gut-metagenome-genome-assembly--contig:-NODE-1350-length-14848-cov-3.407287_pt1 | contig 14848 bp, 7 predicted proteins | sample MGYA00241578_ERZ501325 | MGnify/ENA primary metagenome ERZ501325 (study PRJEB25962, sample SAMEA2042737) | human gut metagenome | biome: human gut; feature: human-associated habitat; material: faeces...
TTCCTTCGTGACCGCAGCTGTAAGTAATGTTGTATTTTGCCATAATTGTTTCTCCTTTCGATGGCTTTATTATTTACACAAGGAATATGAGATAAAAAAAAGACACAGCCGAAGCCGTGTCTTTATCCTGTTTATTTTCTTGATGAAATCATCGTTTCATTGGATTTTTATGAAAAAGTTATGTTTAAAACACCATCCGACAGAATGTAATCTATCTAATGTTTGGTCAAATGTACTTCCAATCACACAATTATCCTCATAACAAAATCCTTTTTCTTTATCAAAATAAATATATTCATAGTCGTCCAATCCATCAGAAAATAATTTGTCAACTCGACCTATTTGCAAAGCGTTAAGCCCTTCCTGTAAAGAAACTCTAATATATTCATTCGTTGGTATAAATTCCATCTTTACTACCTTATCCCTTCTAAATCCTCATTTCATATGTCTTACCAAATTTGCATAGTATCTACCTATACCACGTCCATTGTCAAATTTCTGATATTTATGAAACTTAATCGGATTATCTTTAATCAATTTAAGTATATCATCAGGAAAATTATTTTTATTAGCAATTTCTATCATCTTTTCGTTCGCAAATTTCTCTGTGCATGAACCGAAAGGGCAACTAATAGAATTCACTCCCCATGATTTTTCTATAATATTGATAATTTCTGTAATATTCTGCATTCTTATTATCTCCCTTCTTCCAAAGAAACTCTTGTTTCTTTACCTACACAAAAGTTTCAATCAGGAGGAGGTTTCCCGATGATTTTTATTTTCTTTCTTCCCATAATCTCTTTTTCTCCTTTCGATAACTTTGATGTTTACACCTTTAATATGAGATAAAAAAAGACACAGCCGAAGCCGTGTCTTTGTCCTGTTTATTTTCTTGATGAAATCATCGTTTCATTTCTCTTTCAAAAATAGCCATAGCATCCCTCAATCCTTGATTATATGCTTGCGCAATTTTATATTCTTCTGATTCTTTGACATTTTTAATAGTTGTATCCATCATTTTCATTGATATAATGATTTCTTTTTTAATTTGATTTATCTTATCCATACTTATCTCCAATCATACAATTATTTAATAGTTATACACACCAATATTCTTCTCCATCCATTGCTCTTTTAATTTCATCAATAGACAAATCATATAAATCAGCAACAAAATCTATTGCACTATCAATAGATTGCAACGAAGCAAATTTTCTTCTGTCTCTAAGACAACTAATAGCTTGCTGCAAATTTCTCTCCTTGTGTAATAATTCCTGCTGTTTAATTACTGCGTATTTTTCATAATTGCTTTGACTCATAATTTCACCTTCCTTTTGAAATCCTCATTTCTTATGATTTTTTATTCCCCCCAATTTTCTTCCACATTCAGGACAATATTTTATTGGAATGTAAATAGAACCAACACCTTCGCCGTTAAAATAACCAGGACAAGTGAGAATCAATTCTGGAGTAGCGGTTTGATAATCATGAATAACCCCGTCCCATTTTTCATTTTCTAATACATTTCCATTCAATCTACCTTCGTTTAGATTATCACTATGATATGGGAGTTTCGGTTGTTTCCATCCAAATTTTACGTCTGTTCTTCTTTCACAATACATACACATATTTATTCCTCCATTCTTCTAAAGAAACTCTTGTTTCCTTGTTTACATATTTTTTTCTCTCTTTCCTCATCCACGCACCCCTTTACGGGGTGCGACCTGTGTTTTCGCTAATCCCTTACATACCGCTCACCATCTTTCCTTAATAAATATGCAACACAATTTCCTTGTCCTCTCCCAAGTTAGCCAAAATGAGAAAAGCGCAAAATAAAGCAATGTTTTCATTATACATATTGTGCCTTTATGTAAATCGTCAAAGGAATTTATGAAAAATCTTCTGTAAAAGTCGATTTTTACCCTGACACTTACGAAAACACGTTTCCCATTCGCGTTTACAGTGGCACCCCGTGGAGGGGCGCAGGGGTTGAAACAAATATATAAAATGATGGACACCATATTTTTTACGTTGCACCCCACAAGTGGTGCATGGGCTAAAAAAAAGGACAAAAGAAAAACCACTCTTGGAAAATTCCTTGAGTGGCTTTCTTTTTTTTTTGCGTTATACTATTAAATATCAATAGCAGTTATCAAATCATCAATGTGTTTGTAGTGTCTCATAGTCCCTACCTGAGTTAGTGATGCCATATACCGCAAGCAATGTCGGTATCGAGTTTGCCTTACCTGGATATGTCGCACTGTCGACGAAATTATACGTTTTCCCGTTGGCTGCAGTAATCGATCCATTGTCCATAAGCTGTGAATATCTCAGGTTGTAGACCGCTCCGTATGCTGTGATACGTGCTGTTTCAAGAATCATGTACCGGTTCTCATCCCCATGCTCTTTGAGGTAATCTGGGTCATATTTCTGGTACGCATAAATCTTATCCCCGGTATCCTCGTCGGTAATCATATCGTAAGGATTGATATGCTGCTCTTTACCATCTTTATCCACGGTCACATCCGTAAATTTTGCAGAAGACGGCAGCCCGAGTGTTACGTGCCAGCGGGATGCACAGAAACTGTACTCATCCTCTGAAACCCCATTAGGTCCAAGGTCATTTCCAATGGCATCAAATTCCTTAAAAAGCTCCTGGTCATCATCGCCATTAATATCTTTATGGAGTGCTGTAACTTTACTGTTTCCAATAAAAGTACGGGTACGTCCATTCAGGTACAGGAACTGCGCGTTACCCTCGCGGTAGCCATCTCCCATCGGGATGGACAGCGGTGCAACAACCTCTTCTTCCATACCAGTTAATGGATTTTTTTGGGTCATCGGCATTCCATTTGCATCGAGTATTGTACGGCCGAGCACTTTCGATGCCGTTTCGGTCGCAGCCTTCTCTTCATCGCTGTAGTTCCGACGTGCCTTCTCGTCATCCCAGTTCAGTAACATAGCATGGTCATAAATTTTGTCTTTCTGCTGATTAAAGTAGTCTGTTCCATACTTATCCATAAGACCAAACTCATTAACAAGCGTTACATCTTCATTCCGGCTGCCCCACACATCAACTGCCATGAGCTTGTCCTTCTTAGTATCGAGGATGTAATATTTCGGCTCGATCTGGACGTTTCCGTCCGCGAAATCCCGGCTTAATACCTGGATATCCCATAAGAGGTTGTATCCAAGCTGAAGCTGCTCACTCTTTCCCCGCAGTGCTGCGATGTTATTCTTTGCTGACTCAAGCGGGGTTGATACGCACCTGCTGGAGTCCTCTCCTACATCAGACCACTTTGCTGTATGCCATGTATTGTACCACTGGTTATATGCGGATACCTTTTCGCCCCGGATATCCGTTGCGGTATCTCCATTATTTTTATGCCATGACAGGTATGCGTTCTGTATACTCTTATCGACTGCATGAACAATACCATCTATATACCATTTATCATCATTTGTCTTACGTTTGAACAAATTGCTAAAGCGGAGGTCGGTACTGTCCTGCACCGTGAGGTTGCCAATCCTTGATATTAAATCGACGAACGTTTGCTTATATGCTGAATGTTTTGCCGTCAGGTCAATTGCACGTCCTGCATTTGTAATGCTTGAGTTGTCCTGGGAGCAGTCAAGTGATAACGCTCCGTCACGGTCATATGGGTTTTCACTGCCGCTCGGGGAAGGCTGGTTGTTGATTGCTTCCACAGCATACTCAATGGTAGCCCCACTCATCTCATGGTTGTCAAGCTGGGCGTAGAACTGATATGTAAATCCATCATCACGCTCCGACAAGCTGGTCAGATCGTAACAGTTGTTTTTAACGTTGCGGTTCGTCACCTTGTCCGTAATTTCCAGCTGGAACCATTGACCCGCAGGGTGCTCCTCAAAGGTTCCGTTCCGATTATACAAAACAGAAAATGGGAATTTAATCCATTTCTCCCTGGTCCACTCCGTGCAGTCATAATTATTCGTATATCCTTTTCCCTTCCGCTGTTCGGTCTGGGCGATTCCATAATCATCTGACTCATAAAAGTCGCCACTGTTTGGGAAGTAAATATAAAAATAGTTATCAAGCAGGACGAAATCTCCAAATTCCAGTGGCTTGGACGTTCCCGGTTTTCCTGCATTTGCCTGCTCTGCACCCTTTTTATGCAGCTCATCATTATGACATGCATCATAACAGATCTCATTGCCAGCATCGTAATGTCCAATCTTTCCGTTAACTGCCTTATGATGCGGTTCCCTGCACTGCAGGACATAAGTGGTCTTGCAGTCCTTCGTGCATACATGGCTGTCGTAGATGCACTGACAGCTCCAGAACGGGTTTATGATGGTATGTCCATCTGTAGTGACACTGTCCGGAATCAGTGAATAATTATTTCCGGCTGCCTTCTTAACCAGGTCAAACACTTTGTCTGGATCATAGTCAGTGTGTGCTTCGATAACAGTGATCTTTGCGTACCCATTTCCGCTATGCTCTCCGGTTATACCGGATACATCTGTCAAAGAAGAGGAAGCAAATCCTGAGCCTCCGCCAGCACCAGCGTCGTCATCATCATTCCGTGAATAGCTTTCGTAGCTTCCGCCGCCTCCATAGAGACCGCCGCCCCCGCCACAGGTATTCCAGCCGGAATTCGATCCTCCTTTGCCAAATGCTCCGCTGAAATAAGCATTTCCCGGTCCGCTGACAGTTGCGCCTTCCCCTTTCGTGCCACATCCGTCTCCACCGGTTGTACCACTCTGGTTTGCGCCGCCTCCGGCTCCACCAGCTCCGGAACTTCCTCCGGCTCCGCCTCCTGCTACAAGCAGGACACTGTTCTTATTATCTGACAATGCAGCTAATTCACCGTTTGCTGTTGCAAAATGTGTTGCACCACCGCCATATCCATGGCATCCGATACCTCCACCATTATATGCACCTGCAGACTGTCCAACAACTATATATACCGTTGTTTCGCTATTAAATGTTACGGTACCTGTCGAATATCCGCCCTTTCCAGGGTTTCTGCCACCACCGGATGCTCCCCATGCTTCCAGCTTGTATTTACCAGCCGGGAGGGTAATGCTTTTCACGGATCCGGAATAGTCATAGGTATAGGTCTTTCCTGCAGCTACGCTGCCTGCAGATCCGCCGCTGCCACTTCCATAGCAGTTCTTCAGCTGATCCTTAATTTTGCCCCATACCGCAGATCCAAGCATTTTTTTAAGGTCTGCAGCGTTTCCGTTGCTTGCTTCATCTACTGCAATCTTAAAACCTTCCGATGGCGTGTCCATGCATGCTTCTGTGTGCACATGTCTGTTGTTTTCTGATGTCTGTTTCTGGTAGCCATCATCAAACTTGCGTGTCCAGTCAATCGTTCCGGCTGCAGTGATTTTTACAAGACCGTTTCCACGGCGTACCCCGGACTTCATTTCTGTGTTTGTAAGACCGGATGCTGTATATCCCGAACCGCCGGCACCGCCGCCATTATTTGCATTAGTGACATATCCACCGTACCAGCCACCTCCGGCACCGCCAGAATCAGTTCCAAATGTTACAGATTCCCCAACACCCTGTTTGTATCCGCTGCCCTGGGTTCCTCCCATTCCGCAGCCACCCATATTCTGGTTGGCTGAGTTATAGTCACAGGATGCAGTTTCAGAGTCTATCCTCATCCGTGAAGAACCCCTTGCATGGAAACAGAATTCCCAGATAGTATATGGATTCTGTCCGGAATCTGCAGAAGTTCCGTCGGTATTTGTTGTAGATGTAAGTCCACTTGGTACGGTAAATGAATATCTGTATTCATTACTGTTTGCTGCTTCAACCGTATAATTTCTTGTCTGGTATCTTCCATAATTGGTATATACAACCGGATATCCATTTGTAAGATTATCACCTTTTACTGTTATCGTAACCTTTTGTCCCGGAAGATAGGTTTTATATGGGCCAAATACACCCTGTTCACTTCCATTCGTTACTGCACTGTTACCAGAAAGTGTTGTTCCGGTACGCAGTGATAAACCACTTGTTGGTGTCCATGTCGCATTTCCGGTAGATTTTATATTTTCAATGTATGCATTTTCACCATTCTTTCCACCGCCGTTTCCACCGCGTCCATCATCGGACCCGCGGCCTCCCCCAGGGTTGTCTGCTCCGCCACCGCCGCCGGCAGCCAGAAGTGTCCCGTCAGGGTTCCAGCTTGTTGTTGCGGGATTGTTTGTGGTGGAAATATGTGACATTCCTCCACCAGAACCGCTGTCAGCAACACCACCGTCACCACCGCCGTTGTAACCACCAGCTGGTCCTCCAAAGCGGTTTGTCCCGGCTCCATATTTTCCAGCGCCGCCAACAAAAACATAAATTTTCTGTCCTTTCTTTAAGCTGATATTTCCTTTGGAATATCCACCATTTCCAGCGACAGAACTTGTAGTTTCCCTGTCAACGCTGTCATCATATCCATCACCGCCAGAAGCTCCCCATGCCTCAAGGGTATAGACTCCGTCTGCCGGGGCAGTGAATGTCTGCACATCACCTGTATAATTGTAAGTATACTGTACCTTTTTATCACTTATGCCATTGTAATAATCCTGTGTTGTTTTGGCGTGTTCTGTTACACCTGCAAAGCAGGATAAGGTATGCCTGTATGAAATACCGTTTGCGTCCTTTTCCGGTGCAAGTCTTGTAACTGCAAGATTATCCAATGAATAGCTGCAGTCATAAACGGAATTATAAGCTGTACCATCGGAAACTGCATCGTCCTGGTTACCGAACCAGATGCCGTCACCAATGTAATTCGTCATATCCCCGGAAGGATTCTTTGTTTTTGTAAAGGAAATTTCCTTTCCATCAACAATTACGCCTGTATTGGCATCCACGGTATAAGAACCGCCTTTGTAGTCAACCTTCTTAGGGGATAACATCACGGAATCCATTCCAAAATGATACTGGATGGCATTCTTCCCATCCTTTGCCAGGAGGGAAGCCGCAGATGTATATTCGGATCCGTCTGCAAGCACAATCTTTAAGGAACCATCCGGCTCTGCAAGAAGCTTGGTTGCCCGGGTGGTAAACAGTGCTTTTTCTGAATCCAGTGCATTGTGGAAATTAAATACGCCCTGAAGTTCGTAAGTATCATTCTTTGCTTCTTCCGTATCTACCCCCATTGCGCTCCATGACATTGCAAGCGATGCACTGCCGTTTCCAGAAAGGTAACGGTCCGGCTGGTCCCTGTCATCTTCCGATGTCCCTTCAAATGCCCCAAGCCCGTCATAGCGCCTGATCGAAAATCCACTGTCTGCGAGACTTACATCCATGTAAGTGCCGCCCGGGGCAAGGATATTGCTGATAATGGAATCATAGCTGTGTACCACCCCGTCATCATCTTCCACATCACTGTGTTTTGCATTGTCAACATTAAATGCCGCCCTGCGCACCGGCTTTCCATACTGGCAGTTTAACAGCCGGTACTGGCATTCTTCTGCTGTTCCCGGACAAGTCGCATCATCAGCTTCCTTATTCATCTCCGCTGCCCCGCTTTTATCATCGCCGAGCACACGCTGGTCCATTTCCTTGTTTACCGTAAGGATATTTGCCCCCTGTACGGAAACCGGGTCATGGACAACGATGTTGTTGACTTTCGTCTGTCCGTTTGTGTAGATGGAATCCATGGTATAACCGGCTCTTCCGGTCACGCTGTCATTCCCGTCTGTATACTTAAAAGTATAGTTTGTAATATCATGTGTTTCAGCATTTTTATCCGCACCAAAGTTCGTATATGTAACCAACGGGATAAAGAACGCATGGGACTGTCCTGTGACATATTCCTGGTTCGGGTTCGTCGGGCACTGCGCAATACCGTCCTGCACAAGTACAAGCCCGGCATTCCCAAACTGTGCCGGTTCCGGTACATCTGTCTGTCCGTTTAAGGAAGGGAGTATCCGGTCAATCCAGCCGTATTTTCCCCAGACGTCCCGCTTGGTAGGCGCAGTATAAACATCCGCAGTATTTGTACCCATCCGCGCTGATCCGCTGCCGCAGGTGTCATAGTTTGTCCCGCCATAGGTGTTCCCACATCCAGGGGAGCAGATATTTCCATCAATCGAATCTGACTTTGTCTGCATGATGGTTTTTACATCGTCCATCTGCTTCTGTTTTGTTTCAATCGTCCTTGCAGATGTTACTTTTGCAAGATCCAGGGTATTTCCATTCTCATCGGTGTCCGTGATATGGTTATACTTCTCTTCATCTTTATCAAATGCGGTTTCTACAACTGCATTGCCTCCGGTGCCCTGGTACTTCGTGGATGTACTGCTGTAATTGCCGTTATAGCTTCCTACATTAAGGTTTGATGTCTTCTTAACCAGCGGGTTATTCGTCCACATCTTATCTTCCCACATCCATTTTGCCTTGCTGACATTCTCTTTTTTGAGATTGTTCATATCTGCCGGCTTGGAATACCACAGGGTATCCTCATAATTTTCCTGGCACTCATGATGTTTTGTTTCTGCAGTATCCTGATAGTAGACAATACTTTCATTTCCTGAACTGGTTTGCAAAATCAGGAAATCTGAAATAACGGTTGCCTTGCAGTTTAACTTACGTCTCTTATCAAAACGTTTCCACTCAAACGTTGTCTTGTCCACTGCATCGGCTGTGTTATCGGTATATCCGGTCTTGGTCTTTGCTGTTTCCCCGACTTCTCCTTTTTCTTCCCCGCTTGTCTTGGCATTGTCGTGTCTGTTGCGGAGGTTGCTGTATGTACTGTTTGTATACAGGCATCCCCTGCACCAGCTCTTTTTATGGCCGTTTGCCGTAACCACAACCGGGCTTCCTCCATGGGATGCAGTCTGTCCGTCACAGGAATCTGTACGGGTCAGCTTTTTATCACTATTGAACTCTGTCCATGTAACATCATCATCCTGTCCGGTCTGCAGGCTGTAGCGGATACGTCCGGCTTTTGAAGTATCTGCCTGCGCAATGTTATAAAAAATATTCGGATCATATCTTACGATCTTCGATTTTACAATATCAAGGTCATTTTCTGAGGTATCCGTCCAGGTTTCTTCCCCGTCTGCATCCGGGTCATCCCCTATATCCCCGGTCTCATAGTCCGGGACAATAAGATCGCCGTTTTCATCATACTCTTTATCGTTTGCGGCTTCCGTGCCTTCCACATCTGACAGATCCGGATCAACAACCTGGGTATTATCCTTATTATCTTCCTTCTCTTTCTTTACTGCATCCGCTTCTGCTTTTCCTGCTTCCCCTTCAATACTGCTTCCGCTGCCATCATCTGTCTTACGGATCTCCCCCATGCCTTCGGCATAGCCTTCCTGCAGTTTCCATACCTTAAGGTTCGTGAAACGGATCGTATCGAAACGGAGTTTCTGGATCCAGGTATCCTCGATTGCCGGGAGTACATGCTGGCAGCATGCGCCACAGAGGTCATGTGCTCCAAACTGGGTCAGGCCGCTTTTCTTTTCTACTTTCAGCCCGCTTTCCCCGGCATTGCCATCATAGTTCTTTGCCGTAATGCTTCCATCCCTGAAGGTTACTTCAATTTTGTACTGGATGCTGGAAGATTTCCCATCCACGGATCCCTTGTATCCGCTCCAGCTGGAGTGTCCGGTTACTTTTCCATGTTCATCCGTTGTGTGGGAGCCGGAAGCAGAGGCTATATTACCTTTGGTATAGCTCCATCCTGTTCCAAGGTCGGATGACGTATTTGTCCTCTTTGCACCTGATACAAGGTTTGATGACGTATAGGTTCCACCTCCATAAGACCGTGAGGAACCGGTATCATAGCTCTTTTCCCCCCCGGTCATTGTTACATTGATCGTGGCAGTCCCTACGTGGTATACCCTTTTATATCCGTCAGAGTCATCAATACGGTAAACCGTGCCATCTGCACTTTTACCGATTCCCTCCATCTTCTTGGCCCAGTCTGCAGCCTGCCCTAATGCCGTATTGTAGGCAGAAACATCCCAGTTTGCCGGGGTCGGGGACATGCTGTATACTTTACCGGCATTTCCGCCCTCACATGGTTTTCCGGACGGGCTTACATTCGACCCGCTCTGTGACCACCGGGAAGTATTGTTCCCGATCGTCCCTGTCCATGTCGCGTGGAATTTGGTTGTGCTGTCGTGTCCGTTTACGGTCGTGTTATAACCGGCAGCGCCCTGCGGGTTTACGGCACTGTTCTTTTCCGCCGTGACCGTTTTTTCCTGTTTCTTATCATTGGCATCTGCAACAAAAGTCTCTTCTTTTGTATTCCCTGCGGTAAGTGATTTTAAAGTATCACCTTTTTTGTACTCACAGTCCACGCCGTTGAAAATACTCTTATAGCGTCTTCGGGAACGGTAGCTGTCTTTATTCCCGCCCGGGACTTCTTTAAGATAATAATCATCATAGACTGCCTGCATGTTGACAATGAATTCTGACCCGCCGGTTGCAAAGTACAGGGACCGTGTGCTCGGCACACCTGCCATTGCTTCAAATGTCTCATTATAAATGGACCCTTCCTTTAATTCTGCATATGCTTCCGGAATGGATTCATAGGTGCTGGAAAGATTTACGTCCTCTGTATCATCTTTACGGTAAATATACTGTGCAATGACATTGTTTGTTGTTGCGCAGCCACCTGCCTTAAGGTCAGACATGGATGGCTTTGTTTTTTTAACCGAACTTCCATTTATCACGCTTGTCCATTTTGTCTTCGCACCACTGCCGGATTTCTGCATGATATACACTTTTGCTTTCCAATTGACATAATAACTGCCGGTGCCGGAAATCTTAAACCCTTTGGTACGCACATCTGCATTGGAAATGCGCCAGATCAGGCTCCGGTTTGCCTGCAGGTCTTTACCACCAATCTGTTTTGCAGACACAAGCTTGTTATAATTCTGTTCATCTCCCTTTTCACTTCCCTTGTTGGTGGAATCGTATGCGTTGAGCTTCTTATAATAGGTAGCTTCTTTTTTTGCATCATATTTGGTTCCCGTTTCCGGATCTGTTACCCGCTGGACACTTTTTACGATTTTCGGATCCAGCAGGCTCGCAGCGGTTGTCCCGTCTGCATTTTCAAACACAATCTTTACATGGTATTTATCCGATGCAAGAACCTTATCGAAAAGTTTCTTGGATTCCTTGTCTTTCCCCGGGGACAGTTTCACATACAGGTTGTCCTTAATAGTTGCTGTGTGTGTTTTCCCCGTCATACTGTAAGACTGGAAGGTATCCTTGATATCTTTTCCATCCTGGGCCGGTTCCTTACCGTTCACATCCTTGCTGTAAATGGTAAGATTCAATTTCACATCCGGGGTCTCTTCCGGCTGTGTGGAAATCCAGTAAAACCCATCAACTGCGTAAGTACCATACTGCCATGCTATATTTTTTGCCGTACCTTTAAATGCATTAATACCATGCTGGGACCCGACTGTTTGAAGCAGTTCGACCGTGGCCAGCCTGTTGTATACCCTTGCATTCGGCTTCCCGTTTTTATTGGGCATGCTGTAATAAGCCTTTGTCGTGCGCATGATGACCATGCGGCTGTACCAGTCTTTGCCGCTGCCCGTGACGGATTTTGTATTCTGCACTGCCTTTGAAAGCCTGTCATAGTACGTGCCATAGCCAGCATCTTTATACTTTGATTTGCTAACAACGCCTTTTTTCGTCGCGACCTCTCCATTGTGCGCCTGATAATTCTGTCCGGATTTATCATCAGATGCCGCAAAACCAATAAACCCCTTGTTCAGGCTCTTGGCATTTACACCCTTTGACGATGCAAAGGCGTCTGCTTTGCCGGAAAAGTTGTAATGCTTATTAATGACACTGCCGCAGGAGGCATAGGTGACCTCTTTGCTCGTGGCATAGGCCATTCCCATATCAAGACGGATGACAACGTTTTCCAGGCTGCTGCTTCCGCCCTTTCCATTGCTTCCATCAGCCGCTGTTTTCGCATATGTTGTTACGGCTTTCAGCCATTCGTTTGCTGCTTTTTTGTCACCGCTTGACTGGGCGAGGGCGTAACCGCTTACTAACAGGTCAAGGTAATGCGTGTTGTACTCATCATTCAGGACACGTTTTTTGGCCTCGTCCATTTCCCTGGTGGCACCCGGGGCAAGTACCTTTTTAAAACGGGAATTGGCCTGGTAAATACTCCGGAGTACCTGGGACCCGACCATGTTTTTGTTTGCTGCATCCCTTACCCCTTTCTGGGTACCATATAATCCCTCTTTTGTTCCGTTTTTGGAGAACATTTCCGTGCCATAGGATTTACTGCTGAGTCCGGCAGCTGTCGTATACCGGAGGAAGACATCTGCCATTTCCGGTGTTGTCGTATACTGTCCCTTGCTTGTTTCATTTACATTCGCGATGGAAGAATACAGTCTTCTGGCGCGGGCAAGGTTTGTTTTCCCCTTGGATGAAAAACTTTTCCCGTTAAACCCGATAATCTTATTAATATCATCCTTACTCAGTTCCGAGAAATGTGCATAGTTGCACACTTCATACTTTTCCTTGGAGTCACTGGATGTAACTTCCACAAAAGATTTCTTATTTCTGGATGATTTTTTCTCTTTGTTCTTGATATATTTCTTTAAATCGGCATAATAAATGCCTGCCTTATTCTTCCTGCTGCCGGCAATGCCGTCCGTGACACCCTTTGAAGTTTTCTTAAAGCTCCCGGCATCCTTTTCCTCATACCACGGATCGAGATCGTAAAAAATAGACTTTTTATTCCCTTTCGCACGGCCGGTCACAACGGAACTCTTTTCCTTCATTATCCAGGAATGGTGGCTGCTGGACGTGATGACACGCGGGACGAATACCAGGGTGCTGTCATCATATTCATACGAGTTCTGCATCGCGAGGATGTTGGACGTAATCGCATGATGCAGGGCATTACTGTACTTGTAGATTGTTTCCCCCTTATCCGTGGTTCCCATTTTGTCGATCCAGTATGGGTAGTAGTCTGGCTGGTCTTTAGGGGCTTTGCCAGAGTCTGCATATTCCTTCTTGGCAGCCTTTACGACTTCCGGGTCGTTGGTGGATGCTACAAGAGCGGCTTTTTTATTTTCATTATCCTTTTTTCCACCGTAATACAGTGTCCCTTTCTTGCTGACCTCATTCAGGTCGTATGTAACCACCGATACCCCGATGACGCCGGGCTCGTAAACGGTCGGGTTATTGCCACCCCCGCCAATATAAGACGGGCTGGATGTATTGCCCCTGGTTCCGTAATCATTCGATGCCTCGTTACCCTTTGCTGCATAAATGATTGTGGCCTCGGCACACCCAAGGATGGCTGAAACCGCAATCAGCACCACTGCTGTCAGCGCTGCCCCATGCTTTCCCATCCACGCAGCAAGCTTTTTGAAAAACCTGCTTTTGTATCTGCTGTCTGAAATACCATTGTTCTTTTCCATGGTTTTCCTCCTTCAAATAATAATATCTATAATAAAACCGCCACTGCGGTAGCTTTTTTAATTTCAATCTGTTACAATAAATGTGAAATACTGTTTTTGCAGCCTTATTTTTTTTGTTGGATGCGGAGCCCGGAAACCGGGGGAAAGTGAAAACGTAAAAACCGGGAAATGTGTATGTGGGAAAAAGTGTAAAAAATTTTCCGTTTTCCCTTGACGTTTTTTAAAATGGCTCAATATATAAGGTGAAAGGGACAAAAGATTTCCTTTCAGCTACTTATTCAAATATAATATATTTATGGAATCCAAAGGAGGGTTTTATCATGAAGAAAAATGTTTTAAAAAAACTGATGTGTGCAGTCCTTGCCACTGCATGTGTTGCCACTGCTGTTGTACCTGCAATGGCGGATGATGTTGTTACTGCAGAAGCTGCTACAAAGAAAGTCACTTCTGCGTACAGGTACCATATCGATGGTTACAACAAAAAGGGATACCCTGCCAGCTATTCTAAAGCGTCATTTTATAAGGATTTAAACTCCCTGCCGGCTGTTAAAACAGGAAAAACAACCATTAACGTGCCAGCTGTGACATCCTCAGTAAAATCTGTATCCAAAGAAAAAGACAATCCTGAATATGAATCCTTTGTAAAATTTAAAGCCCCAAAGACAGGGAAATATGTTGTTACTTTTGACAACCTGCAGGGTACGGATGATAAGTCTTTAAAATGCTTCAGTGGAGGTATTTATAAGCCTGTTAAAAATGGGAAAAAATATACATTAGAAGATCTTTATCCTGACGAAGTTGGTGATTACACCACCCTTTACGAGAACAATTACCTTGCAAGGCTCCGCACAATCCTTGACAATTACAAGGCAGAGCATCCGGAATATGCAGATGTCATTGAGGAAACGTATATAGATTACACAGACTATGTAAACAAACGTCCTGTTGACAAAATCAAGTTTACCACCCGACTCAAGAAGGGACAGATCTATGTATTCGTCATTGACAATAGGGGTATGCAAAAAGCTGTCCCGCCTTACTTTACTACACACGGCAGCGATGAACAGAGTTGTCTGTGGGGTGGAAACTACCTGAAAGCATATTCATTCGACATGAATATCGAATACAGGAAATAATTTTTCTGGAAACAGAGAAATACCGATGGGGCACCCCACTTTGTGGGGTGCCCCTTATTTTATGCCGGTATCCAGCAAAGATCAATCATTGACAAAAAAATTACGCTTTAATAGTCTTAGTGAATGTAAACTACAAAAAGAGATGAAACTTTTTCCATCTCTTCAATAGTTTTTATAATGCAAGATTTAATGTTCAAAGATTCTATGTTCTTCATAAAAGCCCTTTAAATGATAATGAATAGTTTCATCATTTATACTTGTACATGAAAAACAATAAATAAAAAATGGGTACAGCCATATTA
>ENA-OOXC01001352-OOXC01001352.1-human-gut-metagenome-genome-assembly--contig:-NODE-1352-length-14833-cov-2.153945_pt1 | contig 14833 bp, 7 predicted proteins | sample MGYA00241578_ERZ501325 | MGnify/ENA primary metagenome ERZ501325 (study PRJEB25962, sample SAMEA2042737) | human gut metagenome | biome: human gut; feature: human-associated habitat; material: faeces...
CTTATAATACAGGAAATGATTTTATTTATAAGGATGATTTTTCACAAAGTGCTACTGATTATGCCGAAAATAGCGGACAAACAGATGAAGATGGAAACCGTTTGGTCTTAAATAGCGAAGGAAATGGGCGATTTCATACGGATTGGCTGAATATGATGTATCCCCGTCTTAAATTAGCTAAAGATTTTCTTACAGATGATGGAGCTATTTTCATAAGTATTGATGATCATGAGCAGGATAATTTAAAAAAAATCTGTAATATAATATTTGGGGAAAAAAATTTTTTAACTTGTGTCGTTTGGCAGAGAACATATGCACCAATAAGTTTAAAAAAATTTTTTTCTGAGAGTCATGAGTATTGTTTAATTTATGTAAAGAATATATCAATGTTCAAAATGAATTTACTCCCAAGAAGTGAAAAACAAAATAAAGATTATAAAAATCCAGATAACGACCCAAGAGGACGATGGAAAATAGGGAATTTAACTGTAGGTCCAGCTGTAGAGTCACAAATATATCCAATTACTGGTCCTACTGGGAAAATTTTTTATCCGCCTAAAGGATATTGTTGGCGTTTTTCAAAGGAAAAGTTTGATCGTCTCCGGGAAGACAATAGAATTTGGTTTGGTTTAACTGGCGACAACTCTCCTGTTCCTAAATTATTTTTGTCAGAAGTCCAAAGTGGCGTAACCCCAATGACCCTTTGGACTTTTGAAGAAGCTGGTCATGGACAAGAAGCTACACGTGAATTGCGTAATTTAATGGGGAATGTGGTCTTCACAAATCCAAAACCAATAAAATATTTAAAAAGATTATTGACCATAGGAACAGATACGGATTCCATAATAATGGATTTCTTTGCAGGCTCAGCAACAACTGCACATGCTTTGATGGAGTTAAATGCTCAAGCAAAAGGAAAACGGAAATTTATTTTAGTTCAATTACCGGAAGAGATAAACAAAAGTTCAGATGTATGTAAAGCTGGCTATAAAACCATCTGCGACATTGGAGAAGAACGTATCCGCCGCGCCGGCAAGAAAATCAAAAAGGAAACAGACGCTGATATTGACTATGGTTTCCGTTGTTTCAAGGTTGATTCTTCCAATATGAAAGATATCTATTACAGCCCTGCCAAACTTGTTCAGATAAATCTTGATCAGTTCATTGACAACATCAAGGAAGGCCGTACTTCTGAAGATCTGTTAATTCAGGTGATGCTCGACCTTGGACTTTTGCTATCGTCGAAGGTGCAGAAGACGGTAATCGAAGGAAAGAAGGTTTTCTTCGTTAATGACAGATATCTGATTGCGTGCTTTGACATGAATATAACTGAAGATGTCGTTACTGCCATCGCTAAAAGGCAACCCTATTATGCAGTTTTTCGTGACAACTCTATGGTGGATGATAGTGTAGCTGCAAATTTTGATCAAATTTTCAACACTTATAGTCCGCAGACGATAAGGAAGGTGTTGTAATATGGCTGAGATGAAATTCCAATTTACGATACAAAATTATCAGACTGAGGCTGTAAACAGTGTCGTGAAGGTCTTTGCAGGGCAGCCTTATCAGGAGAGAGCGAATTATCGCCGTGACACAGGCACTCACGTTATTGTTAGGACTCTTCTTAATATAAACCTGTCCGACGAAGAACTGTACATGGGATTTGCGAATGCGCCAGTTGAGCTGGACTCGAAACAGCTACTTAAGAACATCCAAGAAATTCAGAAAGATAATAACATAAAGGAGTCCTCTTCCCTTGCAAAACATATGGGGGCGTGCTCTCTTGATGTAGAGATGGAGACCGGAACCGGTAAAACCTATGTTTATATCAAGACGATGTTTGAGCTGAACAAAAAATACGGCTGGAGCAAGTTCATTGTTGTTGTGCCGAGTATTGCTATCCGTGAGGGCGTAAAGAAGTCATTTGAAATCACAGCCGAACACTTTATGGAACACTACGGCAAAAAGGCTCGTTTCTTTATTTATAACAGCTCGAATCTCAATCAACTGGATAACTTCTCAAGCAGTTCCGGTATCAATGTAATGATTATCAATACCCAGGCTTTTGCTTCATCACTTAAAGAGGACGGAAGAAGCAAAGAGGCTCGTATTATCTATTCAAAGCGTGATGAGTTTGCTTCACGCCGACCGATTGATGTCATTAAGGCGAACAGACCGATTATTATTCTTGACGAACCGCAGAAAATGGGCGGTGAGGTAACACAAAAAGCATTAAAGAACTTCAATCCTCTTTTCAGTTTGAACTATTCGGCAACACACGCAAAGCAGCATAACCTTGTTTATGTGCTGGATGCTCTTGATGCATTCAATAAAAAGTTGGTTAAGAAAATTGAAGTCAAGGGTTTTGAAGTCAAAAATTTCAGAGGAACAGACAGTTATCTTTTCCTTGAACAAATTGTGCTTTCAAAAAACAAGCCGCCGAGAGCTAAAATCGAACTTGAAATTGCATACAATAAATCAATAAACAGAGAAACAAGAACTCTTGATGTGGGCGACGACCTTTATCGTGAATCCAATGAGATGGAACAGTACAAGGGATACACGGTTTCCGATATTGATGCCGAGGGTAAGGTTACTTTCACAAACGGTGTGGCTATTCACGTCGGGGAGATTATGGGCGATATTTCTGAAAAGGATATGCGCCGAATCCAAATCAGAGAAACGATACTTTCACATTTTGAAAAGGAAGAAAGTCTTTATAACAAGGGAATAAAATGCCTTTCGCTTTTCTTCATTGATGAGGTTGCAAAGTATCGCCGGTACGATGAGGACGGCAATGAGATACTCGGAGAATACGGCGTTATGTTTGAGCAAGAGTATCAAAGCGTTCTGAACGACTACATAACAATGTTCGACACGCCGTATCAGAAATATCTGAAATCAATGTGCATGGATGCATCTGTTGTACACCGAGGATATTTCAGTATTGATAAGAAATCCGGACGCAGTATCGACAGCCCGACTAAAAGAAATTCAGAATTCTCGGATGATATTTCCGCTTATGATTTGATTCTGAAGAATAAGGAAAGACTTCTTTCTTTCGATGAGCCGACAAGATTTATATTCTCCCACTCCGCTCTTCGTGAGGGATGGGACAACCCTAATGTTTTCCAAATTTGTACGTTGAAACATTCGGACAGTCAGACTACCAAACGGCAGGAAGTCGGACGTGGTCTGAGACTTTGCGTAAATCAATTCGGAAACAGAATGGATGTTCAAAGCTGCGGAAGTATGGTTCATGACATCAATAAGTTGACCGTCGTGGCGAGCGACAGCTATAAGAATTTCGTCACAGATTTACAGAAAGACATTAAGACTGTTCTTTATGACAGGCCGACAACTGCTTCATCCGAATATTTCAAAGGCAAGTATGTTAAGGTTGACGGCGAACCCGCTCTTATTGATGAAAGAACTGCCAAATCGATTGAATTTTATCTTATTCAGAACGGCTATGTTGATGAGGATAGCAAGGTTACCGATAAATACCGCTCTGATTTAGCAAACAATAATCTTGCAAAATTGCCTAATAAACTTGTTCCGATGGCTGACGGAATACATGGACTTGTGCAAGCCGTGTATGACGACAGCGTGCTTGCCGAAATGTTTGCTGACGGACATAAGACCAAGGTTACTCAAAATAAGCTCAATGATAATTTCTACAAGAAAGAGTTTCAAACGCTTTGGAATGAAATCAATCACAAATACGCATATATGGTTGATTTTGACAGCGATGAGTTGATTAGCAAAGCGGTTTCGGCTATTGACAGTAGGCTGTATGTTTCTGAGCTTCAGTACACAACAACTGTTGGACAGCAGAAAGCTCAGATGAACGAATATGAGGTTGAGCGCGGAGACTCCTTCACCAAAGAAAAGACAAAGACAAAAACACTCAAGCACGCTGCGACCAGCAGTGTAAAATATGACCTTGTCGGAAAGGTTGCCGAGGGAACAAAGCTGACAAGAAAATCTGCAGCGGCAATACTTCGCAGTATTGACAAGCTGTATATGTTTAAATTTAATCCGGAAGAATTTATTTCCAAAGTCGTTAAGATTATCAATGAGGAAAAGGCAACCACGATTGTTGAGCATATCTCATATAACACAATTGACGGTAAGTATGATGATAATATTTTCACCGCAGAAAAGAATTCACAGAGCTTTGATAAGGCTTTTGTGGCGAAGAAAGCAATTCAAGATTATGTTTTCACAGACGGTTATGCCGAGGAAAGCACTGAAAAGCGTTTTGCCAAAAGCTTGGATATAGCGGATGAGGTATGTGTTTACGCCAAACTGCCAAAGGCATTTCATATTCCTACGCCGGTAGGTAATTATTCGCCGGACTGGGCTATTGCCTTTAAGGAAGGCTCGGTAAAGCATATATACTTTATAGCCGAAACTAAAGGTACGATGGACAGCATCGAACTGAGAGGCATAGAAAAAGCAAAAACAGATTGTGCTAAAGTTCTTTACAACAAGCTTTCTACAAGCAAAGTTCGATATGATGTTGTAAATTGCTATGAAAAACTGCTCGATATCGTAAATAAGGATTGAGTGTAGAGGATATTGATGCAAAAGCTCATCTGGTGACTGCTGCATAACAACAATTTTTATATAGCTACAACATAATAAACGCAAACCCGACTATCAGGTTAAATCCTGACGGCCGGGTATTTGCTATGTATATAGAATTGCACCTATATTAATACGGCAGGTAATCGTCGTCAATTAGGCTGTAATCAAATTCGGGTGGCAGGTCTACATCAAGGTTTACATCTGGATTATCAGACTTCGATGTGTTATTATTGGATACGTCAAAGGTTTTGGATATGTACCGCCTTGAATCGTAACCACTATCCGGCTCATCATCAAAATTATCGTCATAGTCTAAGCTATCCGGAATGTCGCCATCGTAAATTTCAAATGTGTGTGAATCGTTGATACTGTCGCAATCATCCTCGACATAGGGATTGTCAAAATACGGGGAATTCAGCGACTCGTTGAGTAATTCTTCGTTCTCATCGTCAAAGTACATTTTGACGCCGTCAACTTCAAGATATTTCTCCGGCTTAATATCAACGGTTGAAACAGTAACGGAAGAAACGCACGGTGTGGTGTTATTTACATCAGACTCATTATCCTTTAAATCAGTTTCAAGGTTTTTAACTTCAGTAACAGGACTTAAAGATACAATTCTTTCAAGAGTATCCTTCAAAATATCGATTGGCAAAATCTTTTTGATATAGCTTTTCTCGCTGAGCTTGTCCCATGTTTTGCGATTAAAAATGTGACTCGGACAATCGTTTATTGACTGGAGCCACTCGACTTTTTGGTTAACACTAAGTCCCGGAGTATCAAGATAAGGTATATCCCATATACCTGCACGATAACCGGCAATGCAATCCTTAAAGCACTTCCAACGGTAATTTTCGTCCTCACGGGGTCCGGACGAAACACCTGACGATGCACAGTCGAGGTCGTTAAAAAATCTTGTCCAGTCTGCGACAGTCCTAAGACATTTTTGCTTTTCTGCTACGGCTTTGTATAGAAGATACTCGGCATTATTTTCAAACGGTACTGTTTCAATATGAGCAACCTCATATTTTTCACCGTCAATTTCAATCCACTCAGCAGCAAGTGACTCTCTTAACGGCTTTCGCTTCATATCAAAGTCCATTGACAAGTTTTTTAAATGTGAGGATTCAGTGTAAGGACAATTAGTCTTTTGCATATCGGACAGCAATGTGTACTGCTTGTATGTGGCGGCTATTTTACCGGTCCTGCTTGCTACGCTCAGAATAAATGCCTTACGATTTGCATAAGATTCTTTTGGTAAATCGGGATTTTCTGACCCGGCCCCATTCCTCGCAATTACGCCTCCGAGAACATTGTGCTCTGGGTCGGCAACCGTTAAGCTTGCATTGCCACGGGTCGTTATATTAAACAGGTCTGTTTGCTCATGCTTTACTTCCCACACCTTGGGATTTGTGTCATCGGTAATTAGACTGCGAGATGTTGTAAGGCAGTCATGCAATCCGAATAACGGCAATGCGTTGAACTCATCAAATGGCATATCCGTAATTAAGCCGTCAGTTGTAGCACTGTAGACATGATAACCGCTCTCGTGGATACCATAGAATGATGCAAACAATACGCTGCGAGTAAACGATGTGATAAGCGACGCCGAGACATTATTGGTTATTAAACTCTCTGCGTTGTTAGCCCTTGTCTTATCCGGACTATACATATCGTGCACATTTTGAGCAATTTTGCCGTATAGAGAGTTAATTATAAATTTATATAGCTTTGCCTCAAGGCAATTTTTGCCGTGAGCATTTGCCGCATCAGAACGAGCTTTAACAAGCTCTGTAACGATATGACGATACGGATAAATCGTTTTGCCAGCATTGTCCTTTAACACATTAGCTACGACACCGCTAACAACGGTTATTTCCGCTCCCATTTTTAATGCAACATAAAGCTCAGGACCGGAACAGTATACAGGTGCATCCTCGATAAGAGGATAACACGGAGCTTTATCGTCATCTTCGCTGTTGCGTTTCAAGTTAGGAAACAAACAATTATGCGGAAAACGATATGTAACCCGTGCAAATAATGGCAACATGGGATTTAAAATGCCATCAACAACAAAATCATCAAGTGTAAGTATATGATTCTTCGGTAACTCACGGGCAATTGGGCTGTTATAATCAATCGCCGGAACCAGCATCATAGCTGTAGGGTAAGCACTGCAAATGTCAACATCAAAAGTTTGGTGACCGTGATGCACATCGACAGAAAAGCAAGCATTGCAGCCGCCGGCATAAGATAACGAACCGAATCGTTGAACTGTCTCGGCGGCATCGCTGATTGGAAATCGAACGCTGTTACGAGCAAATTGGTTTTGTAAAGTTAATCGTAATTTGCTGTTCACTTCTTTGACACCGGAATAGATTTTGTGGTAAGCAATAATATTAGAGCAACTCAAATCCTTGCTTATAAAATCCTGTGCAACCTTGCAAGCGGCAGATGTTACTGTGCATGGCATACTGCTATTTATACCCCAAATCCGGCTTTGAAAGATGAGAATGTTGTTATTAACAGAACAAGCGTATTGTAAATATTTGAGAGGGCAAAACGCAAGGTATTTGTCGAGCAGACGCTTAAAATTACCCTCAAAACCTTTGACGTTAAAATCATACTGGTAACAGTCACAATATTTACCGTAAATCTCGGGAATGCTGTTATCATTGCCGCAACAGTTTAAGCAAACAGCATCACGGATATCAATGTCCAACAGATAGCAATGATTCCAACCGCATTCGACATAAGAATGAACAAAGTGCCGAAAAGATTGAGAAGTAAATATACCGTGATGTAACTCGGTTATAATGTTGCTATGGGATATCAAAAAATTTGAACTATATTTCGAAGTAATGTCAACAGAAGAGAAGAACTTTAATCCGAAATTAAGAAGCAAGGTAATAGGTAAACAACGATGGGACTTATAATCACAAGTAGTCTTGACACGTTTATAGTCACAGGAATTTGACTTAGGCTCATCAGTAATAGGAATAGTTGTGGCACGATTATTGGTTTTGTCAAATAAATAAGCAGCGTGAGAATTTGAGTCATGTTTAGAAGATGAGCTACAAACTTTAGGCTTACCGGAAGGAGTAAGATAAGGGATGTATTCAAAAGATATAACATTGCGACGGTCATAGCGATTACCAAAAGCAAAGATATCAAGAAAACGACCAAGCAAATAATCAATGCTGAGATTACAAACAACGTCAGAAAAGACAAAGAAGATAGCGGTTAGCACATAGGCATCAATAACAACACTAAAGTTGTAGCTAATAACATTATCGGGTTGACCGACCCAGAAAGGCTCGGCACGAATCATAAGTCGATGCTCGGATGAGCGCATAAGAGATAAACTATCCGGTAAGTTGATTTCAAAATCAGTAAGAGAGTTGGAGTCTGAAGAGATGGGAGCAGCAGAAGAAGAGCACCCACCCCCATCCCTTGAATTTACCATAACGGTTTTTGGGGGTGTGACCGAATCCCTTGATTTTGCGGGCTTTTTTGATGTTTTGCTTGCGGGGGTTTTTAAAATCTCCGCAATTTTTTGAGCTTTGGCAATGACTAAACAGCGTTGGTTAAAATCTATATTTCGGGTCGCACCCGAGTCAAGGACTTCCCAACCGTCCGCCGTAACAGCCTTAATAAATTCGTCGTTGTAGAATTCTTTATTCATAAGAATTCCTCCTTTACATATCTTTTTCGAAGGAGGCCGACAATTTCCCCCCTCGTATGTAAATATGTTCGTCAAGAATTCTTTTTCGGGCTGTTTTTAGTCTCATTTGGTCTCAAACAATAATAATTTACATTTAGATAATAGTTTGTTCACTCTTTTCCCGGCAAATGAGCAAAAAAATAAATAGTCTTGTACTAATAAAGCTATTATAAAGAATGATTGCAGATATGGCATAGTAGATTTAAAAGCAAGCAAAAAATGTATTTTAAGTTTAATTCAACTATTTTATGCTGTGATTTGTTGACTTTTTGTGTAAAAATGTTATAATGTTGTTGAATTTTAGTTATCTAAAATTTTTTCAAACTTTTTTCTCTTTTCATGTGTCTTATAGGTGTAAGGGCAAAGTCCTTACGGAAAGGAGGGAAAAGGTAAGTAATGTTTAAAATGAATCATTATGATGAGGCAAAAGCGGATTCGCTGGATAAGCTTATTCGTGCAGCTTTGTTAGCGGCAGCAGAACGGTTGCGAGGTTCCCCAAAACAGAGTTTTACGCTGTTAAACAGGATTAAGCGAGAGCGTTACAATCGAAAGAAGTTGCCGTACAAGGGAGAGTGACACATGGCTGGTGACAGTGAAAGATTAGCACAACTTGTTGTCCGACTTCAAAACGGAGATATGGCAGCTTTTGATGAAATATATAAGCTTACAAACGAGAAAGCTGTATTTACATCCTTGAAAATTTGCAAAAACAAAGAGGATGCTAATGATATTGTCCAGGAATCGTATATGTATTTACTTGAGAAAGTAAATGACATTAAGAATCCGGAAGCGTTTACGAGCTGGTTCAATATGGTTGTGGCAAGCAAAACCAAGAATATGCTCAGAAAGAAAAACCCCGTTTTGTTTAACGACAACGAAACGGAGGAGTTGGTTCTTGATTCTATTGAAGACACCGACAAGGATTTTCATCCACCGTCGGATTTTGAGCATACGGAGCTTCGCTCAGAGGTTATGAGCCTAATTGATGGCTTGAGTGATGACAAGAGAGCTGCGGTAATTCTTTTCTACTACGAGGAGATGACGACGAAGCAAATTGCGGAATCATTAGGAGTTAATGAAAACACAATAAAAAGTCGTCTTGTGCAAGCAAAAAAGGATTTAGCTAAAGGAGTTAAGGAGCTCGAAAAGAAAAACAAGAGTCTTTACGGTATCGCTCCTGTTCCGCTCATTATCTGGGCTCTCAAGGATTCTGCAAAAGTTACGGGAAAAGCTTTTGCAACCAGCGGAAAGGCTGCAGCTACTCTTGCTACCGTGAAAGCTACATATACGGGAGCAGCTGTTACTTCGGGAGCGGCGGCCGCAGGAACAACCGCAAGTGTAGCAGGCGCATCGACTGCCGGTGGATTTGCCGCAAAAATTGCAGGACTTTCTGTGGCGCAGAAAATAATCTCCGGAGTGGTTGTTGCCGGAATTGTTACAGGAGGAGCGGTAGGAACTAAAGCAGCCATTAATCGTCAAAAGGAAGACGATGACCGAACCACAACAGAGGTTGTGCAAATGGTCGATGTGACTGAAAGAAGTAGAATCACTGAAAAAATTCGGGAATCAGATAACTTGGCAACAAGCGAAAAAGTATCTTCAACTACAAGGTTGACAAGTACTACCATTGTTTCCTCAACTAAATCAACAACAAACTCGACAACATACGTTGCAACGAAAGCTCAGGCGGAAACTAAAACAACTACAGCAAAAATCATTACGACTGCGAAAAAAGCAACAATTAATATTATTGTTACACAATCCGGAGAACAAAAAACAACCAAGACTGTGATGGTAAATGCTGGAGAAACATTTACATTTAATGATGCTAAAAACTATGTTAAAGCTATGGGATATGATACATCTACTGCAATGTATGAGGGAAGTTTACCAATTACGGCGGAATCTGGAAAAGTTTATTCAATTATTATAGATGTTGAGTAAATTATATAAATATTTTCAAACTATTTAAATTTGTTGTGTGTCTTAAACGTGAAAGAGCAAAAGCTTTTTTCGCAAAAAATAATTTAGGAGTGACTGAAATGAAAAGTAATATTAAAAGAAAGGTATTTGCAGCAATTTTGGCAGTTGTTATGCTTATCAGTAGCGGAATATTATCATTTACTGTTTATGCGGCAGAAGAGACCAGCGGAACCTGCGGTGATACCGCACAATACAAAATAGATGATGATGGTACCTTAACCATTTGGGGCTACGGAAGTATTGCAGATAAAGCATTTCAAAGTTTTGGAAAGAAAATAAAAAATGTTGTTATCAAAGAAGGAATTACTTCCATCGGAAAACAAGCTTTTTATAACAGAACAGATATTATAAGCGTATCCCTGCCGGAATCGTTAAGTTTAATTGAAAACTGGGCATTTCAAAGTTGCAAAAGCCTTAAATCAATTAATCTTAATAATGTTACTTCAATTAATGTATACGCTTTCTACGGTTGCAGAAATTTGGAAAAAATTGAGTTTAATAACAATAAAGAAGTTTCTATTGGTGCAGGAGCTTTTTATAATTGTGGTCCGGAAGAAATTTATATTTCAGAAAACGTAAATATGATTGAAGGCGGGTCTGGAGGTCAGGGCGTTTTTTCGCATTGCGACGACCTTAAAAAAGTTACAGTTAACTCGAAATATCTTCCTTCAAGTGCTTTCAATAATTGTGAGAATTTATCTACAGTAATGTTTGGCGATAAGGTTGAAACCATAGGTAATTATGCTTTTTCCGGAACAGGCCTAAGCAAACTTGTTATCCCTGAAAACGTTTCTACTCTGGGAGAAAGCGTATTTAGTAATTGTATTAATTTGATAACAGCAGATTTAAGCAAATCAAATATTACAAAAATTTATGAGGGATGCTTTAATGGTTGCACTAAATTAGAAAAAATCCAGTTACCCAAAAAGCTTGAAGAAATTGAACGCCGTGCATTTTATGGGTGTAAAAGTTTGCCATCTATTACAATACCGGCTTCCGTAAATGCAATAATAGGTTGGGAGTACGGTGACGTCTTCTGCGGTTGTGTTAATTTGAGAAAAATGGAAGTTGAAAAAGGAAATTCTTTTTATTACAGTACTACTTCCGATGGTTTAAAAACAAACGCTATAATAGAAAAATCCGAGAGTCCTTCTGAGAATGACACTATAATTTATGGTTGCGTCAATACAGTAGTTCCTCGAAATGTGGATATTGGCAGAAAAGCTTTTTGCGAAATAGAAATTAAAGAATTGTATATTTATAAGGGCATTAATAGAATTGAAAGAGATGATAACAGCTGGAATTATTATAAGGACTTAACGAACATCTGGTATGAGGGAACGGAAGATGAATGGAATGATATATCTTGGAATGAAATTCCGGAAGGTAGAGCAACTATTCATTACAACTGGAATGGTGAAATAAGAAGAAATATATATTTTAATCCCAATTCCGCTGATGCTACCCTCTCAACATTAAAATATGAGAATGTTTTGTCCACACAGAAAGTTGTGTTGCCCACACCCGTATGGACTGGTCATAAATGTCTGGGCTGGTCTATATATCCTCATTCAACGACTGCCGAATATAAATGCGGTGAGATTTATACATCTGAAATAAACGTTACTCTTTACGCAGTCTGGGATAATAATGGAAGCGAAAGCGATAAACCTGAACCTCCGGTTTCAAAATCAATAATTAAAGAATCAAATGATAAAAACATTAGTTGTATATATGAAAACGGTGCTTTTGGAACAGGAAACGACGAAGAGTTGTCACTTGTAGTCAAAGAAATAGGCGTTGGCTCTTCAGAATTTGCTTCGTTCCAGACAGTTATTACAGACGGAGACCCCGTTGCGGCCTATACAATTAAAATTGTTGATAAAAACAATAAAATATGCCAGCCTAAGAAAGGCCAGGCAGTAACAGTTAAAATTAAAACGCCTGAAGGAATTAAGGCAACTGATACAATTTTTATTTATCACAAGACAGATGATGGTAAGGTCGAAAGAATAAAGATGACAGATGGCAATGTTAAGTTTGAAAACGGATACATAGTATTTAAAACCACGTCTTTTAGCCACTTTATAGTTGCAAAGGAATCAAATACTATACCGGGAAAACCTGTTATAAAGAGCGTCCAAATTGACAATGTTTCTCTTTCATACAAATCATCGACAAAGATTAAACCCGTAATTAACGCCGATAATGGAGCAACTTATGTTATAAACTATAAATCCTCAAATCCAAAGGTTGCTTCTGTTGATGACAACGGTAAGGTTACTGCACTGAAAAAGGGCAGTGCAACCATAACATGCACCGTAACAGATTCAAACGGAAATTCGGTTTCCGACACCTGTGAGGTTAAGGTTGTGTACACATGGTGGCAGTGGTTAATCAAAATTGTCCTCTTTGGTTGGATTTGGTATTAAGCATACAACTTAATAGCTTTAGTGAGCAGAGGCTTATCCCTCTGCTCATTATTTTTTTATATTTTTAAAATTTTTTCAAAAAAGTTCAAACTATTATTTCTTTTGGTGTGTCTTATAAGTGAAAGGGACGGGAAAGTCCAATATACAATAAAAATAACGGAGGAAAAAATCATGGTTTAGTTACAACAATATATGTTCTGTACCATTTGCTGACCGGGCTTCAGCACCAATATTTAAAGAATAAAAAAGATTTATTGAAAGGGGTCATTAACATGACAGGAAGTAAGTTTAATATTAAGAAATGGTTTTCGATGAAGAACGACACAGTAGAGGATGCTCAGCAGAGATTCAAGAGGTCGCTGATATGTATACCTTTTTCGATTGTGCCGTCATTATGCCTGATGTTTTTGCAAGACGCTGAAATGAGCAGATTTGTGGAATATTCGCTGTTTGCAGTATTTTGTGTTTGCATTTTATCATGCTTTGTAGCACTTTCATCTTTGATTGGACCGATTAAAGCTTCGGTTAGAGCGGTTAAGTGGGTATTTAAAAAACCTTTGAGCGGAATATTTGTTATTCTTTATCCGATTGCTTTGGTAGGAGTACCATTGTTATTTATCTTAACTTTATTATCGACAGTATATGCACCGATTTTCCTTACGCTCTATGGCGTTTACATTTCAAAGAAGAATCTTGATGCAGTTAAGGAAAGAGAAATGTTTTCTTATCCTGCACCTGAAGCTGAATAAGAACGACATATAAAGAGGGATTGATATTATGAAATCAAATTTGATTAAGGTTATTGCTGTTCTACTTGTGATACTGACGGCGTTTTCCGTGCCGTCGATTGCGTTTGACGAGCAGATTGCGGAAATAACGACAACGCTTTTTGCATCTGAAAACGAAACCACAACGACTTCCGTAAACGGCGATGAGGACGAAACAACCACAAAACCAACCGAGCCTACCGAACCGACAGAACCAACGGAGCCGACAGAGCCTACTGAGCCAACAGAGCCTGAAGAGCCTGAACTTAACTTTGACGAGATTCCGGATGACACGGTTGTCGGCAGAATGTATATTTGCACTCAGCAGGTCGGACTCGGTCACTCATGGATTTATATTGAGAGCGATTTCAACGGCGATATGCCCGTCGGATGCTACACACTCAAGCCTTATCAGGGAGTTTCAATGGGTGCATTCTTTATCAGCCGCTCAGACGGCCCCGGTCTTTATTACAATGTTGAGGCTTATTGTGCAAACAAATACGGCCTTAAGCACGAATCGTCGCTCGGTATGGATATCACTAAGAAGCAACTTCTGAAGGTTAGCAAGCGAATAAAGCAGTGGGACTGGTGGGGTCCGTATTTTAACTGCACATTTTTTGCCGCTGAAATATGGAACTGTGTTTCAAAGAAAAAGGTTATTCCGCTTATGTTCCCACTACTCGAAAAGATTCAAATCTTGATTCTCGGTGGAAAACGCAAGGTTGAGATGAAAGATGTTGAACCGTCCGATTGCTATAAGCAAAGGGGAGTCGGCTCCAATGCCAAAATCTATCAGGTCAAGGAAGGAACGCTTGATTCAAAACTGATGTGACGGGATAAATTGATACCCTTAACAAAGTAAAATAACGCCCACATTTCGTGAGCGTTATTTTTGTAATATTGGTATCAGATGCAGAATGCGGCATAGAGAGGAACGATTTTTTTATTGTCCTCAAAGCCGAAGTTTTTGGCAGAGAGCTTGATTGCATAAGCAGGCTTGTAGGTGTCCATATAGACCTTTAAGCTCTTGGCTCTGGTGTTGTCGGCAGACTTGACCTCAATGGGGATTAGCTGACCGTCACGTTGAATGATAAAATCAATTTCAGCCCCACGTTCGGACTCCCAATAGTAGGTGTGGTAACCGTTACCGGTAAGCTGCACATTGACATAGTTCTCCGCCATACCGCCCTTGAAGTCGTTGATTTCCTCAACCATATAGAGGATGTCATTGGCGGCTAAATCCTTTTTGGCGCAAAGCAGCCCTAAGTCGGAGACATAAATCTTGAACGCATCAATATCACGGTAATTTTCAAGCGGCTTTTTGATTTGCTCGA
>ENA-OOXC01001354-OOXC01001354.1-human-gut-metagenome-genome-assembly--contig:-NODE-1354-length-14804-cov-3.245237_pt1 | contig 14804 bp, 9 predicted proteins | sample MGYA00241578_ERZ501325 | MGnify/ENA primary metagenome ERZ501325 (study PRJEB25962, sample SAMEA2042737) | human gut metagenome | biome: human gut; feature: human-associated habitat; material: faeces...
TGGCTGTTTGCGCCTGATAAATTGTTGTATCGGAAGATTTTATGGGCGCTGCCCATACCCGCAATTTTTGAAAAAATTGAGTAAACTTTTTTTGCTTTTTGGAGGATAATTTAGCGTTAGCTAAATTTCAATGCCCGACTGACACTCCGCTAAACCATAATTTATCCCAACTTTTGATAAAGAACCTTTATAATCACTTAGCAAAGTAGTTTGCTAAAAACTAAAGATAATCAATGTTTCACTCTTATAATCATAAAAAGCAAATGCACAACGATAAAAACCGTTGTGCATTTTTTAGATAATGGAAGATTTAATTATTATTAAAATTAAAGATTTGTGTAACCTATAAGGCTTAAATCAACCTCTTTGGCAACATCTCTGCCTTCACGAATTGCCCATACTACAAGTGACTGTCCTCTGTGCATATCTCCGGCTGTAAATACATTTTTAACATTTGTTGCGTGAGAGCCTTCTGCGGTTGCTACATTTGTTCTTGCGTTTACTTCAACGCCAAATGCTTTTGTAACATAACTTTCCGAACCTAAGAAACCTGCCGCAATGAGTACAAGCTCAACATCAACAGTGTATTCCGAACCCTCGACTTCTTTCATCATAAGTCTGCCTGTCTTTTCGTCCTTTTCAGGCTTTAACTTAACAAGAACAGCACTCTTAAGGTTGCCCTTGTCATCGGAGATAAATTCTTTTACCGTTGTCTGATAAACTCTTGGGTCATGACCGAATACTTCAATAGCCTCTTCCTGACCGTAGTCTGTTTTACAAACTCTCGGCCACTGCGGCCATGGATTGTCGGCAGTACGCTTGTCGGGTAATTTTGGCATCATCTCAAGCTGGAGAACTGATTTAGCGCCGTGACGAATACTTGTTCCGACACAGTCGTTACCTGTATCACCACCGCCGATAACCATAACATTTTTACCTTTAGCGGAAATATAAGTGCCGTCCTTTAAGCCGTTGTCAAGCAATGCTTTAGTAGTTGATTTAAGAAAATCAACAGCAAAGTAAATGCCTTTAGCTTCTCTGCCTTTAACCTTAATATCTCTTGGGTTGGATGCGCCGCAGCAGAGTATAACTCTGTCGTAATCGTCAAGCAATTTTTTAGCTTTTACATCTTTGCCTACATTGACGCCTGTTTTAAATTCAACGCCCTCTTCTTTCATAATAGAAATTTTACGGTCGATAACTTCTTTTTCAAGTTTCATATTCGGAATACCGTACATAAGCAAACCGCCTACACGGTCGGAACGCTCGAATACAGTAACAGAGTGACCTCTCTGATTGAGCTGGTCAGCGGCGGCAAGTCCCGAAGGACCTGAGCCGATGATTGCAATTTTTTTACCTGTTCTTACCTTTGGAGGATTTGCCTCAGCAAATCCCTGTTCGTAAGCATTTTCGATAATGCCGTACTCGTTTGCTCTTACGGTAACAGCGTCACCGTTAGCGCCGCAAGTGCAAGCCTTTTCGCAAAGGGCAGGGCAGACACGGGAGGTAAACTCCGGGAAGTTATTTGTAATTTTTAGTCTGTTATATGCCTGTTCCCAACAACCTTTGAAAATAAGGTCATTCCATTCAGGGATAAGGTTGTTAAGAGGACAGCCGGAGAATGCATTGCCAATCTGCATACCTGCCTGACAGAACGGAACACCGCACTCCATACATCTTGCACCCTGCTTTTCCTGATCCTTTTTGCTTAAAGGTGTGTGAAATTCATTATAGTTTTGTATTCTTTCTTTGACTGAAAATGCCTCGGCATCTTCACGATTATAATCCATAAAACCTGTTGGCTTTCCCATTATTGTGTGCCCTCCTTACTTATTGTTGATAATCTGATAGAATGCTTCAATTTGAGCCTGTTCACTGCTAAGACCTTTTTCTTCCATAGAAGCAATCGCAGACATCATTTCTTTGTAATCGTGAGGAACGATTTTCTTGAACTTTGGAAGATACTCGTCAAAGTTATCAAGAATTTCTTTACCCTTAGTTGAGCCTGTTGCGGCTGTGTGTTCCTCAATGAGGGATTTAAGCTCTATAATATCGTACTTTTCTTTAACTTCGGAGAAGAGTACCATTTCCTTGTTGAGCTTGGTGTAAAGATCTCTGTCCTCGTCAAGCACATACGCTACACCGCCCGACATACCTGCGGCGAAGTTTTTACCTGTTTTACCTATAACTACAACTCTGCCGCCTGTCATATATTCACAGCCGTGGTCGCCTACACCCTCAACAACTGCTACGGCACCGGAGTTTCTTACACAGAAACGCTCACCTGCAACACCGTTGATAAATGCTTTACCGCTTGTAGCACCGTAGAAAGCAACATTACCGATGATGATATTATTTTCAGCCTTAAAGGTTGAGCCCTTTGGAGGATATACAATAAGTTTACCGCCTGACAAACCTTTACCAAAGTAGTCGTTGCTGTCGCCGACAAGCTCAAGTGTAAGTCCCTTTGGAATGAAAGCACCAAAACTCTGTCCGCCAGAACCGTTACATATAATTTTAAATGTATCGTCTTCAAGCTTATCGTCAAACGCTTTTGTGATTTCAGAACCGAGAATTGTACCGAATGAACGGTCTGTATTCTTAACATCAACAGTAATTGTCTTGCTCTTACCGTTTGCAAGGTTAGACTTAAATTCCTTTAAGAGTACCTTTTCGTCAAGTGTAGAATCAAGCTTAAAGTCATAAAGATTTTTCTTTTTATATTCAATCTTATTTGAAACAAAGTCAGTGTTGAGAATATTTGAAAGGTCAACCTCGGCAGCCTGTCCCTCAATATTGTCTTTTCTCTTAATAAGGTCAATTCTGCCGACAAGCTCATCAATAGTTTTAACACCGAGCTTTGACATATACTCTCTTAACTCCTGCGCAACAAAACGCATAAAGTTCATTACATATTCAGGCTTACCCATAAATCTCTTCCTGAGTTCTGGGTTCTGGGTAGCAACACCAAACGGGCAAGTATCAAGGTTACATACTCTCATCATAGCACAGCCGAGTGTTACGAGTGGGGCAGTGGCAAAACCGTATTCTTCTGCACCGAGAATTGCGGCAATCGCAACATCTCTGCCGTTCATAAGCTTACCGTCTGTTTCAATAACAACCTTGTTTCTAAGGTCATTCATAATAAGCGTCTGATGAGCTTCGGCAAGACCGAGTTCCCATGGAAGACCTGCATTGTAAATTGAACTTCTCGGAGCAGCACCTGTACCGCCGTCATAACCCGAAATAAGGATAACGCCTGCGCCTGCCTTTGCAACACCTGCTGCAACTGTACCTACACCACATTCAGAAACAAGTTTTACGGAAATTCTTGCGTCTGTGTTTGCGTTCTTAAGGTCATAAATAAGCTGTGCAAGGTCTTCAATTGAATAAATATCATGATGAGGAGGAGGGGAAATAAGTGATACACCCGGAGTTGAGTGTCTTGTCTTTGCAATCCAAGGATATACCTTTTTGCCCGGAAGATGTCCGCCCTCGCCAGGCTTAGCACCCTGTGCCATTTTAATCTGAATTTCATCGGCAGATGTGAGGTACTTTGAAGTTACACCGAATCTGCCCGACGCTACCTGCTTGATAGCTGAGCAACGGTTGTCGGCTGTGCCCTTTGTGAGAAGTCTTTCAAGGCTTTCGCCGCCCTCACCCGAGTTTGATTTGCCATGTAATCTGTTCATCGCAACAGCAAGAGCCTCGTGTGCTTCCTGTGAAATTGAACCGTATGACATAGCGCCTGTTTTAAATCTGCGAACAATTGAATCAACGCTTTCAACTTCATCAATCGGAACAGGAGTTTCGGCATAGTTAAAATCGAAAAGTCCTCTGATATTAACAGGGTCCATTTCCTCTGAAATCATATGCGAATACTTTTTATAAAGCTCATAGTCGCCTGTTCTTGTTGACTGCTGGAGCATATAAATTGTCTGCGGGTTGTAGAGGTGTTCCTCTTTGCCACTTCTGAACTTATGACTGCCTCTTGATTCGAGCTCAGGGTTTGTGTTAAGTCCGAGTGGGTCAAATGCGGAAGTATGAAGTCTGTCAACATTCTTTTCGATATCTTTTAATGTGATACCGCCGATTCTGCTGACTGTACCTGTAAAGTAGTTATCAATAACATCTTTGCCGATACCGATTGCCTCGAAAATTTGTGAGCCATGGTATGACTGGATTGTTGAAATACCCATTTTAGATGCAATCTTAACTATGCCATGAAGAATAGCGTCATTGTAGTCATTAACAGCCGCATAGTAATCCTTGTCGAGAAGGTCATCTGCGATAAGCTCGTGGATAGTTTCCTGCGCAAGGTATGGGTTAATTGCACTTGCACCGTAGCCAAGAAGTGTAGCAAAATGATGTACCTCTCGTGGCTCGCCGCTTTCAAGAATGATAGCGCATGATGTTCTTTTCTTGGTAACAACGAGGTGCTGGTGAACTGCCGAAACCGCAAGCAATGACGGAATAGCAAGGTGGTTTTCGTCAACGCCACGGTCCGAGAGGATGATGATGTTTGCACCCTCGCTGAAAGCCTTGTCTGTTTCAATGAAAAGTCTGTTAATAGCCTTTTTAAGGCTTGTGTTTTTATAATAAAGAATCGGAACGGTGGCAACCTTAAAGCCGTTGATATGCATATTTTTGATTTTAAGAATATCCGTAGAAGTAAGAATTGGATTATGAATCTTAATTACCTTACAGTTTTCGGGCTTTTCTTCAAGAATGTTGCCGTCCTCGCCGATATAAATTGTTGTTGATGTTACAACTTCCTCACGAATTGCGTCAATAGGTGGGTTTGTAACCTGTGCGAAAAGCTGCTTAAAGTAGTTGAAAAGCGGCTGCGGTTCTTTTGAAAGTACGGCAAGAGGACTGTCTGTACCCATTGCCGAAATCGGCTCGCTTGCATTTTTAGCCATAGGGAGGATAGATGTCATAACCTCTTCGTAGGTATAGCCAAACGCTTTCTGAAGTCGCTGTCTTTCATCGTAAGAGTGTTCCTCAACCTTTACATTAGGAATCTTGAGGTCTTTAAGACGAACAAGGTTGCTGTCAAGCCATTCGCCGTACGGCTGTTTTGATGCATAATATTCCTTAAGCTCGTCATCGTCGATAAGTTTGCCCTGTACAGTATCTACAAGGAGCATTTTACCGGGACGAAGTCTTTCCTTAGTGACAATCTTTGCGGGGTCAATAGGAAGTGCACCGACTTCTGATGAAAGAATAAGGTTGTTATCGTCTGTAATGTAGTATCTTGACGGACGAAGACCGTTTCTGTCAAGTACCGCACCCATAATATCACCGTCAGAGAAAAGAATTGATGCAGGTCCGTCCCACGGCTCCATCATTGTAGCGTAGTACTGGTAAAAATCTTTCTTTCTCTGTGAAATTGTGTGGTTTCTGTCCCACGGCTCCGGAATTGTAATCATAACGGCAAGAGGTAATTCCATACCGCTCATTACCAAAAATTCAAGAGTGTTGTCGAGCATTGCGGAGTCCGAACCCTCGGTATTTACAACAGGGATAACCTTGTCGAGGTCGCCTTTGAGGTGCTCCGACTTCATTGTTTCTTCACGGGCAAGCATTTTATCTGCGTTGCCTCTGATTGTATTGATTTCACCGTTGTGAACAATCATTCTGTTTGGATGCGCTCTCTGCCAGCTTGGGTTTGTATTGGTAGAGAATCTTGAGTGAACCATAGCGATTGCAGATTCATAATCAGGATCCTGCAAGTCTGTAAAGAATCTTCTTAACTCGCCTACAAGGAACATACCTTTATATACAATAGTTCTGCTTGAGAGAGAAACTACATATGTATCTTCGTTGCTCTGCTCAAATACTCGTCTTGCAACATAAAGTTTACGGTCAAAAGGCAAGCCTTTCTTAACGCCTTTCGGACGCTTGATAAAGCACTGCATAATGTGAGGCATACATTCTACTGCTCTTTTGCCAAGCACATCAGGGTTAGACGGAACATTTCTCCAGCCGAGAATCTCAAGTCCCTCTTTTTCCGCAATAATTTCAAACATTTTTTTAGCCTGATTTCTTGCAAGCTCGTTTTGAGGGAAGAAGAACATACCTACAGCATAATCTCTCTCCGCAAGAAGCTTGATTCCGAGATCTCTCTGGGCTACTTTTTTGAAAAACTTGTGTGAAATCTGGAGCAAAATACCTACGCCGTCACCTGTTTTGCCTTCGGCGTCTTTACCTGCTCTGTGCTCAAGGGTTTCTACTATAGTAAGAGCATTTGCAACTGTATCGTGAGTTTTGATACCGTTAATGTTTACAACCGCACCTATACCGCAGTTGTCGTGCTCAAACTGAGGAGAGTAAAGTCCCTTAAAGTCTTGTCTGTTTGAGATTTGTTCCAATTTAATTCACCCTTTCCCGCTCAATTCTTCAACATTTGTTCTACACAGCATACTATATAATATAGTATAGTAAATGGAGTACGATAAATGGATTGAGCTGTTAAATACATTTTATATTTTTGCTAAAACATATTAATTATATGTAAAATGTATGCTTTGAAATATTCTGTCGCAAAACAGCACATTTGCAATAACTTTATTATATAGCCTGTTACTATAGTTGTCAATAGAAAAATGCAACTTTTTTATAACAAACTTTCATATTTTTCAAAAAACCCGACAAAAAGTCAATAAACTAATGTTTAAAAGTAGAATAAGTGCAGGAAAATTACTTAAACTTGCAAAAGCTGAAATATTTTTTGAAAAAATTTTAAAAAAGCTATTGACAAATAACGCAAAAGGGTTTATACTACAGTCAATGACAAACAGCAAGGGCGCTGTGAGCCGAAAGGTTCGCAGTGCCTTTTTGTTTTCTAAAAAAATGATTTCATTAAAAACGGATAGGAGAGATTAAAATGGCAAAAGTTCCTGAATTATTTGGCAGTATGGTATTTAACGATCAAATGATGCTTGAGCGTCTTCCTAAGGCTACTTACAAGGCACTTAAGAAAACAATCCAGAATGGTGAGCCTCTCGACGAGAGCGTAGCTAATGTAGTTGCAAGCGCAATGAAAGATTGGGCTATCGAAAAGGGCTGCACACACTATACACACTGGTTCCAGCCAATGACAGGTATCACAGCAGAAAAGCATGACAGCTTTATCACACCGAACGGTGACGGTCAGGTTATCATGGAGTTTTCAGGTAAAGAGCTTGTAAAGGGCGAGCCTGATGCATCTTCTTTCCCAAGCGGCGGTATTCGTGCTACTTTTGAGGCAAGAGGTTATACAACTTGGGACCCGACTTCATATGCTTTTGCTAAGGACGGTACACTTTACATTCCTACAGCATTCTGTTCATACACAGGTGAGGTCCTCGATAAGAAAACACCTCTTCTTCGTTCAATGGAGAGAATCAGCACAGAGGCTTGCAAAGTTCTTAATCTTCTCGGCAAAACAGATGTTACGAGAGTTACAACAACAGTAGGTCCTGAGCAGGAATACTTCCTTATAGATAAAGATGTTTATGACCAGAGAAAAGACCTTATCTACACAGGCAGAACACTCTTTGGTGCAAAAGCTCCTAAAGGACAGGAACTTGACGACCATTACTTCGGCGCAATCAAGACAAGAGTTGCCTCTTTCATGGCAGACCTTGACAACGAGCTTTGGAAACTCGGTATCCTCGCTAAGACAAAGCACAACGAGGTTGCTCCTTCGCAGCACGAACTTGCTCCTATTTTTACAACTACAAATATCGCAACCGACCACAACGAACTTACAATGGAAGTTATGAAGAAGATTGCTGAAAAGCACGGTCTTGTTTGCCTCCTTCACGAAAAGCCTTTTGCAGGTGTAAACGGTTCAGGTAAGCACAACAACTGGTCAATTTCTACTAATACAGGTGAAAATCTCCTCGATCCGGGCAAAACTCCTGAAACAAATATTCAGTTCCAGCTCTTCCTTGCAGCTATCGTAAAGGCTGTACACGAGTATCAGGATCTTTTAAGAATCTCTGTTGCATCGGCAGGTAACGACCATCGTCTTGGAGCTAACGAAGCACCGCCTGCAATCATTTCAATGTATCTCGGTGATGACCTCGGCGCATTGGTTGAATCAATCATCAATGGTACAGAGTATATAAGCAAGGGCAAGGTTAAGATGTCAACAGGTGTTGATGTTCTTCCTGACTTCAAGAAAGACACATCAGACCGTAACAGAACATCACCGTTTGCTTTCACAGGTAACAAGTTTGAGTTCAGAGCACTCGGTTCGGCTCTCAACATTGCTTGTCCTAACATAATGCTTAACACAATGGTTGCCGAGGAACTTTCAGAGTTCTATGATGAGTTGAAAGACGCATCCGATCTTGACGCAGCGGTTAAGGCTCTTATTAAAAAGACATTTACAGAGCATCAGGCAATTATCTTCAACGGCAACAACTATGCACCTGAATGGGTTGAAGAGGCAGAGAAGAGAGGTCTTCTTAACCTTAAATCACTTCCTGATGCAGTTGAGCATTACATTGATCAGAAGAATATTGACCTCTTTACAAAGAACAAGATTTATTCTGTAGATGAAATTCATGCAAGATATGAGATTGAGCTTGAAAACTATGCTAAGATTATCAATATCGAAGCACTTACAATGATTGATATGGCTAAAAAAGATATGATTCCTGCTGTTACTTCATATGTAAGAGAGCTTACAGATACAGCGCTTGCTAAGAAAGCTCTTTCAGACGCAATCCCAACATCAGTTGAGGAAGACCTCATTACAAGTCTTTCAAACAAACTTGTTTGCTTCAGCAAAAAGACAGCAGAGCTTGAGAACGCTGTTATCGGCGCAAGCGAATATGAGGGCGATGTTCTTGCTTATGCTAAGTATTACAGAGAGAGCGTATTCTCGGTAATGACTGAACTTCGTGCAATCGGCGACGCTATGGAAACAGAAACAGCCGCTGATTACTGGCCATATCCTTCATACGGCGAAATGCTTTACGGTGTATGATCGATTGACTGATTTTTAAATTTTCAATTTGGTGACACAATGGCGTGTAACGAACAGACAAAAACTGTTTGGTACACGCCATTTTTGTTATTTTAAAAAAGGGGAGATCTATATGGCAGATATGATTTTTGGCAGTACAGGCGTATGGTATATGATAGGCGCCTTGCTCGTATTCTTTATGCAATGTGGTTTTGCGATGGTAGAAACCGGTTTTACAAGAGCGAAAAACGCTGGTAATATCATTATGAAAAACCTGATGGACTTCTGTATCGGTACAGTAGTGTTCAGTTTGCTTGGTTTTGGACTTATGATGTCGGAAAACTATATTGCAGGTTTCATCGGCGTTCCTAATCTTACAATGTTTACAGATTGGGCAAACTTTGATTGGAACTCATTTGTATTCCAGCTTGTATTCTGTGCTACAGCCGCAACAATTGTTTCCGGTTCTATGGCAGAGCGTACAAAGTTCTCTGCATACTGTGTTTACAGTGCAGTAATTTCATTGGTTGTTTATCCTATCGAGGCAGGTTGGGTATGGAACGGCCAGGGTTGGCTTGCACAGCTCGGTTGTATTGACTTTGCAGGTTCAATCGTAATTCATATGGTTGGCGGTATCTCTGCTCTTGTAGGTGCAATCATTCTCGGACCTCGTATCGGTAAGTATGGCAAAAACGGTAAGGTAAACGCTATCCCGGGTCACAGCATCACACTCGGTGCTTTAGGTGTATTCATTCTTTGGTTTGCTTGGTACGGCTTTAACGGTGCTGCTGCAGAAGACGGTTCAAGACTCGGTCAGATCCTTCTTACAACAACAATCGCTCCGGCTGTTGCTACAGTAACATGTATGCTCTTTACTTGGATTAAGAACGGTAAGCCTGATGTTTCAATGTGTCTTAACGCTTCACTTGCAGGTCTTGTTGCAGTAACAGCAGGTTGTGCAGATGTTGATGCTATCGGTTCTGCAATCATCGGTATTGTTTCAGGTATCCTCGTAGTAGTTGCAGTAGAATTTGTTGATATTAAACTTAAGATAGATGACCCGGTTGGTGCATTCTCAGTACATGGCGTAAACGGTATGTGGGGCGGCCTTGCAGTAGGTCTTTTTGCAACAGGCAACGGTCAGGACGGTATCACAGGTCTTTTCTACGGCGGCGGTTTTGCACAGCTCGGTAAGCAGGCTCTCGGTATCCTTTGCGTAGCATCTTGGACAATCGTTTGTATGATTATCGTATTTACAATCATCAAAAAGACAATCGGTCTTCGTGTAACTAAGGAAGAAGAAATGAAGGGTCTTGATATTTGCGAGCACGGTCTTGTAAGCGCATATGCAGACTTTATGCCAATCGGTGTTGGTACAGCTTCACTTGACGAAACATTTGATGTTGAGGGCAATGTTCCTGTAACTAAGGCAGTTCCTGTTCAGCTTGCAGGCAAGTATGATATGGCTACCGACGGTACAAAGATTACTAAGATTGATATTCTCCTTAAGCAGTCAAAACTTGAGGCACTCAAGGAAGAAATGGATAAACTCGGTATTACAGGTATGACAGTATCACAGGTACTCGGTTGCGGCGCTCAAAAGGGTAAGGCAGAGTATTACCGTGGTGTTGCTATTGAAAGTAATCTCCTTCCTAAGATGAAGGTAGAAATCGTAGTTTGCAAAGTTCCTGTAAAGGCTGTTGTAGATGCCGCTGTAAAGGCACTCTATACAGGTCATATCGGTGACGGCAAGATCTTCATTTATGATGTTGAAGATGTTGTAAAAGTAAGAACCGGTGAAACAGGTTACGATGCAATGCAGGATATTGAGTAATCCTATTAAAATTACCTATCCTTTTTAATTCACATAAACCGAGAGGGTCGACACGAGAAATTGTGTCGGCCCTTTTGGCATAACGCACAACAAAACAGCACCGCTTTTTTGAGTTGTCCCCCAAAAGTCAGACTAAGAATCTAACGGTTTGGAGGTCACATCACTTTGTCGGTGCTGTAGTTTTATGTTTATAGATTTATAATATATCTCCGCCGATGGATTTTGAAAAGGCTTTATAAATGTCTTTTGCATTGTTTTCGCATAATATCCATAGCTTAATATAAGCAGAAATCGGAGTGACAGTAGGGAGTACCTGAATGCCTAATTTTGAATAAAGTTCTTTGCTTTCGTAAAAAAATCCTGCCTCACTGCCTGTTAAAAATACAGGAATGTTAAATTGTTTGGCTGTATTGCAGAATTTCTCCAAATCTTTGCTTGCGGTATTTACAGTTCCCGAATGATAGCTTTCCGTCAATACGGCTTTAATATTTTTATTAAGCTGCGGATAAGCCATTCCCACATACGGTGTAATTTTAAGTACAGGGGAAGTTGATTTGAAAACAGGCATATTCTCAAATTTTATTTCATCTTGCTTTTCTGTATAATTGATATTTTTAATAAAATTGCCGTTAATGATTTCACCGTAGTAGATATTATTAACGCTTTCGATTTTATCCGAATAAGCAAGGTGTTTTTGCAGGCGAGAGGCACGGTGAATGTTTGCATGCTCGCCGTTATTTTTGTATGCGACAAATACACCTTTATTATTGCCTGATTTAATGAAATCCACGGCAGCGGAAAAATTCTCGAGTCCGTTTGATTTTTCGCTCTCGAGCGGATAATTTGCAGACACAAGCACAATAGGAGTATTACACAAGCCGAACATATAAGAAAGCACAGCGGAAGTGTATTGCAGTGTATCTGTACCGTGGGTAACAATGATGCCGTCATAATTATTTATATTTTCTTTGACGGAATTATAAAGTAAATTAAAATACTCGCCGTTTAAGTTTTCGCTAAGTACCGTGTAAGGAGAGATCGCATCGAATTCAGCATAACCTCCGTTTTGTTTGTACATTTCGATTAACTTGTAACGGGTGTTTGAATCGGGAGAAATTACACCGTCATTGTAGCAGCTGCCTATAGTTCCGCCTGTAAAAACAACTAAAATTTTCATACAGCACCTCCGATTATTTCTTTTTATATTGTATCATATTTATTCGGAAAAATCAGCCTTTGCTGAAAACAGATTTTTACTTAGCTTTCTTTCCTGTGAAGAGTAAATTCCCGATTTGCCCGACGCTATAAAACTTATCAGACTTGCAAATACATAATAAGGCACGGCTTCGGCGCCGAAAAGCTCAATACCGAGCATAATTGTGGTAATCGGTGTGTTTGCGGCAGAACCGAACACGCAGATTAAGCCAATTGCCGCAAGAAAACTCGGTTCAATGCCGAATAAATTTGCATACCAGCCGCCGAATGACGCCCCTATGTCAAACAACGGAGTTACTTCACCGCCTTGAAATCCTGCTCCGAGTGTGAGCGCTGTCAAAATGAATTTTACGGGCATATCGTACCAATTTGCATTGCCCTCGAATGCGGTTGTTTGCTGCCAAGTGCTAAGTCCTTCATATTTGTTGAGATTTAATAAAATGATTAGCAATGTGACAACAACAGAGCCTGCAAATGCAGATAGAACGGTATTTTTAAAAATTTTTGCGTATAATAATTTTAAATATTTGACCGCAAGAGCAAATAATTTTCCGAGAAGTCCGAAAAATACAGATGCGGAAACAAATATCAATATAAGTTTAAAATCAAAGTTAGGAACGCTTGCGATAGTATGTACTTCGTGTGTTGCGCCGAGCAAAAGCGTAACAGCATTTGCCATATAAGATGATAAAAAGCATGGAATAACAGCGCTTGCGGAAAGCTGACCTATGCAGCAAACTTCCATACCGAAGAATGCACCTGCAAGCGGAGTGCCGAATACGGAGCCGAATGCCGAACTTAATCCGCTTAAAATGATAGTTTTTCTGTCCTCTTTTTTAAATCCGTACTTGTCGGCAACATTGCTTGCAAGCGCGCCGCCGATTTGAACGGCAGTGCCCTCTCTGCCTGCCGAGCCGCCCGAAAAGTGTGTCAGCAGTGTAAAGAAGAATGTAAGAACTGCAAGCCTTTTAGGTACTTTTACACCCTCGTTTGCACTCTGAATTATAAGATTGTTGCCTTTTGAGGACTCACCGCCGTATTTCTTATATACAAAAGCGGTAAGCATACCCGAAAGTGGCAAGAACCATATGCAATAAGGAAAAGACTCCCTGAATACGGACGATAATCCGAGCATTTTTAAAAACACGAAAGAAATTACGCCCATAACAACGGCACAGCAAAGAGATGCCGTCAATACCTTGAAATCAACAAACTTTCTTTTCATAATTCACCTCAAAATTTTGTAATAAAAATGGCATAAAAAAAGCCAATGCCCCTGTATAAAACAGAAGTCATCAGCAAAAGCGGTTTCGGAAAAATCCGTGGGAGAACCTCATTCCCATACATATATTATGCATTTATGGATATAGTATATACTGTACCGACAAAAAATGCAAGAGCAAAAAATAAATTTAAAAAATTTAAAAATAGGTGTTGACAAATAGAGGAAGATGTTGTATTATAATTATGCGAAAGATTAGTGACAACTAACTTAAAGCAAGATTCTTTCCATTATTGTAATTGTGCCTCTATAATTACAGAAATAAATGTAAATCAACGCCTGTAAGGGCGTTAATTATGAAATAATAGTTAGTTAAAGCTAACTAAAAGGAGCATTATGTCTGAAGAAATTTTAGTCCGCCACTGCTCACCGACATTGGCGAATATAAAAACAGGAAATTTGGTTAATTGCCGAATTGACAGCGTATATAGGCTGAAAAAAGATATTATCTCCCTCAACTCTGTTCTCAACGCAAAAGGTGTGTCAATCCGTGTACTGTACTGTTCGTCCGAAAGAGCGTTGATTTATGTTTATCGTCCGGAAAAATTAAACGCAGATATGCAAAACGGCAAAAGCAAAAAGTTTTTAAATTCAATAGGGTATAGAGGAACTACCAATGACGAGCTTTTAAACGAGCTTTCGGCAAGAGTTTATGCTTGCGGTGGATTTCCTCACGAGATAGGATTGTTTTTAGGCTATCCGATTGACGATGTAATAAGTTTTATTGAAAATAAAGGAAAAAACTTTAAATGTTGCGGATGTTGGAAAGTATATCACGATGAAGATAATGCTAAAAAGACATTTGAAAAGTACAAAAAATGTACTAATATATACTGCAAAAAATATTTGCAGGGTTCGTCGCTTAAACGACTTACCGTATAAATTTACAAAGGAGTAATTAATTTATGAGTAAAATAGCAGTAGTGTTCTGGAGTGGAACAGGCAACACAGAGGCAATGGCTGACGCTGTTGCAGAGGGCGCAAAAGGCGCAGGCGCAGAGGTTTCTGTATTTAATGTAACAGATTTTTCTGCAGATAAAGTAGACGAATTTGACGCAATTGCATTCGGTTGCCCGGCAATGGGTGCCGAAACACTCGAGGACAGCGAGTTTGAGCCTGTTTTCAATGAATGTGAACCAAAGCTCAACGGTAAGAAAATTGCCCTCTTCGGCTCATACGGCTGGGGTGACGGCGAATGGATGAGAACATGGGAGGAAACCTGTAATTCGGCAGGCGCAGTTCTCACAGCAGAAAGTGTTATCTGCAATGATGCTCCCGATGACGAAGCCACGGCAAACTGTAATGCACTCGGTGCAGCACTTGCAGGCTGATAAATTAACCAATCCCTTATACATTTCATATTTTTTCTTAAAGACTGCCGCTTGTAATGAGCGGCAGTTTTTAATTGTAAAAAGTTTATTTAAAAGGGTAATTAGGGTTTAACAGAATACTTCGTCAGTCAATTATAAAAGTTTGGTCAACCTTTTCAAAGGTTGTGGGTGTGGGCAAAG
>ENA-OOXC01001363-OOXC01001363.1-human-gut-metagenome-genome-assembly--contig:-NODE-1363-length-14764-cov-37.030390_pt1 | contig 14764 bp, 8 predicted proteins | sample MGYA00241578_ERZ501325 | MGnify/ENA primary metagenome ERZ501325 (study PRJEB25962, sample SAMEA2042737) | human gut metagenome | biome: human gut; feature: human-associated habitat; material: faeces...
CTTCCTGTCTCCCTCCGCAAGCTCCGGCCCGCCATGTTGGCTCCGGTGATGATATAATAGTTGTCGTCCTTGATGGTGAAATCGTTCTTCACCGCCTTGGCACCCAGGAAAGGATGATAGAGATTCTTCCCCTCGAACACGATTTCCGGACTTCCGATTCCTGCATTTTCAGAAACATCGCTATCTGTATCTGCTTCCGGACTTCCCGAAACAAATTCCGCCTCTTCCGCCTCCGGATGATTATATCTGAAATTCGCCATCGAAACCATCGCATCCATCTCGCTGATGATATGCATCCATTCCTCCATCTTCACCATATAGGTATTTTTCCATTTCAGGAAACTGCGAACCAGGAAGAAATCGCTCAGCATGAAGGCATCGGTGAAGAAAAGACCCAGGAAGTTGCCTCTTCTGTCATACCCCTTCAATATCTTTTCCAGTTGGGCAAAGGAAGGCAGGGCATCTGCCAGGGAATTCTGCATCTCCTTGCCTGATTCGCTATGGAAATTGCGCCTGTTGATAAGCTGGAGTATCTGAGCATAGGCGATGAGCTGATGGCGAAGCTTGCCGCCGTTGCTGTCTATCTTATCAAGTGTTTGCTTGCAGACGAAGAACACCACCATGTATTGAACCAACACCCACCACAAGGCGAAATTCACCGAAACCATATTGCATATCGACAAAATCACGGAACCAACGACTCCGATAATCAGCAGCCATCCGATAACGAGCGAAACCGGAGACCCAAACCATGCCGGCACCTCCATCTTCGAAACCTTCTGCATCGCATCCATCACCGCAGCAGAATCAATCTTTTTCATCTTGCCATTCACCATTTTGCCATCCGCAGTTAGGTTTCTGTTCTTTTCGCCAAGTGCCAGGAATTCCATTCGCCAGTTTTCGCCTTCTCCAGCCAATTCCTTCTGCAAATCCCTTCTTCTTTTGATATCCTCCATGCCCAAAGGCGTTTCCCGGGTAAGATTCCTGGCGAGTGCCTCCGAACCGCCCGATGTGATGGTTCGGCAGATGCGGTTGAACAGCGAACTCTTGCCGAAGACATCGAGGTCGAAGGAATAAGGATGCTGCGGATTCTGATAGCAATCGCCCGTTTCGAAAGGCGAGAAATCGCCCTCCCAAGCCTTGATTTCGTCCTGATAAACCTTGAGCAAAGCCGAAAGATGCTCTATCTTCTCCTTGTTCTTATCGTCAAGTCGTCTGATACCCAGATAGGCAATCAGGCACAACGTCGCCCCCATCAGATAGTTCTGCGTATCTCCATCCATTGCGAAATAGCAGATCAGGAAGGCGAGGATGCCGCCAAAAGCCAGCAGCTCGCCCGTTATGAATCCCGTATTCTTACGCTTCAGGGCAGCCACCTCAGAAGCGTATCGGCTTACATATTGTTGATAATTCTCCTTGATATTCATACTTTTTCTTTATTTTTCTTTTTTGATGTGCAAAAATAGGTATAAAATCTAGATTTCCAAAATAAATTCTCTCATTTTAAGTCTTTTATACTTATATTCATGATAGGAATCTGGCTTTTATGAACCCTTGGCAGTAAAAAGTGCTATGAAAATTTGGAGGTTACACGAAAACATCGTATTTTTGCATTAAAATAGTTTGAATAATGAGCAAGTATAAATTTAATATAGACAATTATCATGCTATAGGGCATGCTGATATCGAAATAGAGGGTATCCACAGTTATCGTGGGTAGCAATGGCTGTGGAAAAAGCACTATGTCCCGTTGGTTGTATTATATCGTCAATACATTGTCTGTGTTAGACAGTTTCTTTTTCTCTGATTTCAGAGATGTGATTATCAAATCATTAGAGAAATATTCTACTGCGCTGGATGATATCTCAAATTATCTGGATGATGATAAAAAACGATTTTTTGACCATACCTTATCATTAATGACAATGGTAACATTGAGTAATGGTGGTGTGGAGAAGCTCGATTTTTATTATAAAAGAGCGATTGGTTCACTTGATGACATGCTGGTTAACTTCCTTCAGAAAGAGCAGAATCCTCAGCAGGTGCGTCGAGTGCTTAATCTTTTTGGGATTACTGAACAAAATCATGTTCATGAGGATATAGAACGAAATTCCATTCAGCTGTTTTCTGAATATCTTCAGAAATATGAAAACAACAAAAAAAATCGTCCCATCAGTTACTTGAAAGAGAAAATCGCTTCTGTATATCGGGAAAAGGATGGCTTTCCTGCCAGCATAAGCTTTAAGGAAGATGAAGTGGAATTGCTTGTTGATAGACTTGGAAAGATATATAGTTTAAATAATGCCATATATATAGGAACACCAGCAGCTATTTCTCTTCGTCAATCAGATAGGGTTCTGATGACTTCCTTGGCACATAAAGTGGTTCATGTAAATGAAAAAGGAAGTGAGATTACCGGCAAACAGGAATTACTTCATTCTATTAATAAAATGATAGATGGTTCTATTGTAGAAAAGGAAAATTTCGATGCTGTTGATTTAGTTTATCACAGCAACAATGGTAAGGATATTAGAATTGAAGATATAGCATCGGGATTCAAACCGCTGGTTTATATGCTTCGTCTGATAGAAAACGGGTGGCTGACAGAAAACACTTTGTTGGAGATTGATGAGCCTGAAACAAATCTTCATCCACAATGGGTGGTTGAGTTGGCGCATCTTCTTGTTCGCATCAACAAAACATTTGGAACCAAGATACTCATCACGAGTCACAATCCCGATATGGTATCGGCTATCAGGTATATCTCTGAAAAAGAGGGCTTGTTGAATACTACTCGTTTTTATCTGGCAGAGCAAAGTGAAGGTACAGATTCGTTCTACTATAAGAATTTGGGCTGTGACATCGAACCTGTATTTGAATCATTCAATAAATCTTTTGATACTCTTCAGAAATACGTAGAGAACTATGGCGAAATTTAAGATTGGCAATTATCAGGGAATCAAGATTGATTGTTGGACAGCAAAAGATTTATTTCTCAAAAACATCATGCTGATAAGAAATCTTCTGCAGATATGCTATTGCATGTGAATGATAAGAGATTACTTTTGGCCGATGCAAAATTCCGACTAAGCAATACCAGGAATTTGGATTCAAAGGAGATAGCAAAAAAGGTTAGTGAATCAAAGGCAATGGTTACTTCTAACTATTCTTTTGATAACAGTTTCTATGTTTTGCTGACAAAGAAAGCTGCAACTCCTTCCAATTTAAATAGGCTTAGAAGAAATGTAGGAAATAATCCAAATTATCAATTTATGGATGCCGTTGAATTTCATAAATTGTTCGAGGATTAATGTTTGAACTCCGTTCCTGATGTCTTGAAAACTCAGAAACGGAGTTTTTTATAACTTTTTTCAGTCGTTTATCGCCCGATACATCATGTAGTAAGCGTATATATATGCCGATGTCGTTGTTATCATACTGATGAGATTCATGCAGGTGAAGGCTGCCTGCTGGGTGTTACCTGCCAGGTAAAACACTGCTACAGGGAGTAGATTCGAGCATATCAGCCATACCATGAAAACCAGGATAAGGGCTAAGCCCAGTTTGCGCATGTTACCTCTGTGCTTGCTGTACAGATGGCAGCCGGCTATCAGGGAGGCGATGACGGAAATCAATCCCATAGAGCTTTGTATCCAGGTAAGAATAGTTGCCGTGGGTGTTATCTGTCCGTTCTGCATCATCGTTACGAGATGAAGATTGAAGCATTGGCCCAGGATGAATGAGAGCACATAGTAAAGTACCATCAACTCGCTGCAGCGTCGTAGCAATTTTACGCCTGCCGGTAGCGTGTAGCGGAATATTCCCCATAAAGCTATAGGGGCGAGCTGCAAGACCAGTTGCTTGATGGTAACCAGGATGGGACTTATTGGAATCAGGATGGGACTTGTTCTGAAGGATAAGCCCGCTTGTCTGCAAACAGAAAATGCCAGCGAAAACAATGCGAAAATGCAATATGCATACATGGCATATTGTGCAATGCGATTTATATCTATAGAATAACTTTTTCTTTCCATAATTCTACGTTTGATGATTTTATAAACAGCTTATCTTGTATAAAGCCATTGCAAAGATACGAAGTTTTTGGGAAATTCTAGCAAAATAGGTAGAAAATGTTTGGCTATGATATATACTTGTTAAAAGAATGGCAGAGAGACCGATAAAAACTCTTAAAAATCATAACGTATCTTCTTGGATATCAATGTTTGTTGCTATCTTTGCACGATATGTACTAATAACGCTACATGGATAAATACTAATAGTGCTACATGGGTATATACTAATTGAAATATAGGTTTAATCATACAATGAATAATATGAAGTTTAATCATACAGTGAATAATATGAAGAAGATATTTTTAGGATTGGCAGCTGCACTGATGTTGACTGCCTGCAATGAGAACAGACAGCCGGAGGCAATGACCAGCGTTGACTCTGCAAGTGTGGTAACCGATTTGATGATGAGTCGCAGAAGCATCCGTGCTTACAAGGATTCCGTCATCAGCCGCGATACCCTGAACGAGATTCTGAAATGCGGCATCCATGCGCCAAACGGGCAGAACCTGCAGTCGTACGAAATCAGAGTGATAGATTCTCCTGCTCTCATCGATTCAATCACCCAAGCCGTGGTAAAGGATAATCCTAAGATAGCAGAGCGCAATGGCTTCAAGAACATCTTTGTGAATGCTCCATGCGTGGTTTGCATCGCCTACGATACTACTTATGATATGGCGCAGATTGATTGCGGTTTGCTTGGCGAGAACATCATTCTTGCAGCATGCTCAAGGGGCATCGGTTCCTGCTGCCTGGGCAGTTCTGCCCGTTGGATACTGGATTCTCCGTCGGCCAAGCCTTACCTCGACCGCATGGCATTCTCTAAGAATTATAAGCTGCTCTACTGCATCGCCCTGGGTTATCCTGACGAATCGCCGGAGGCAAAGCCAAGACGCCAGGACATGATAAAGTTCATGGATTAAGATAAATGAAGGTTGAAGTCCTGTTTCAGGACATCAACGTTTCCCTCCATAACCCAACAAAAAAAGCATGGTGCAAATCACTGCGCCATGCTCCAATAAAAGAAAGCCTTATAGTCAAAATAGAAATTAGCGATTCTAATTCTTATTCCGGTACTAATCTTTTTCTAGTACTTTGCATTCTGAGGGTCAAAGTTGGTCCAACCGCTCATCCAGTTGTTGCTGCCATCGAAGGCTCCGATGTAGGTTACGGTGTCGAAACCTGTCCAGCCGGCGAAACTTGCGGCTCCAAGCAACGGACTGCCGGCGATAGGAGTATAACCGTCTGCGCCAACCAATGAAGCCCAACTGTCAAAATACTTGTTGCTTGGCTCTGAGAAGAAGAAGGTATTGCTGTATGACTTCTGATTCTTGTCGAGATCCTTCTTGTTGGCTGCATCATAGAGGTAATCCTCATACTTCTTGTTGGCATCAGTACCAACGGCATCCATACCTGCGAAATATACATTCTGAAGCTTGAATTTGCCTTCCTTGGCATTCTTCACGGTTTCACCCTTCTCACCATCAACAATCAAACCGATAGGCCAGCCTAAGGCCACTGAGTTGATGCAGTTTAGGTTAGAAGAACGGCGAATCTGCATGGCTGACTGGAACTTGCCGAGAGCTGAACCGTTGTTTGGATTGTATGCTCCGGCAGTAATATAATCTGTGGTGTTCTGGAACTTATCATCCAATACCTTAGGACCTACAAAGGTGATGTTAGAGAAGGTTGCCTTGGTACGAGGATCCACGGTAGCACCATCGGCGCAGTTGTCGCTCTCGAAACCGTTGCTCTGAGAGGTGTCGGCTATCTTGCTGTCGCGCAGAGAAAGACCATACTGCACCTTTCCTGAGAAACCGTTATCTGTATCGAAATCATCATCCCAGCCCTTGTAGGCTACGAGATACTTGCAGTTTACTGTACCGCCAAACCACTCGAAGGAATCATCATTGGAATAAGATACCTGAACGTGGTCAATCTCTGTGCCTGAACCTACAGAACCGAGAGTCAAACCATTAATCTCCTTATCCTTCTGGAATGGATAACCGGCAAACTCGATGCGTACATAACTCAAGGCTCCTGAGTTGTCAGCATCATCTGCGCCACCATGCTTGGTACGAGGACCACCCTCTATCTGCTGCTCAGTCTGGTTGTTCTTAGCCTTGCCGCAGAGAATGATGCCACCCCAGTCGCCAGGCTTTCTGCTGCCGGCAGCCTCTTCAGATGTAAAGACGATAGGCTCTGTGGCTGTACCCTTGGCGATGAGCTTGCCGCCACGCTCTGCGATGAGTGCCGCCTTGGTTTGCTTGTCGCCCTTGATAATCGTTCCCGGTTCGATGGTAAGCTCAGCACCATCTGCAATATATACCCATCCCTTGAGGAGATAAGTGCCTTTCTTTAAAGTCTGCTTGCCTGTGAAAACGAATTCCTGGTCGCCGTTGCCAATCTGTGTTCCGTTGGCGTTTTCCTTGTCATCTGTTCCGAAGAGGATGTGGTCGCAAGCCTTCAAGCCGCCATTGGTTGTCCACTTGTAAACTACTTCTGATCCAGGATTTGGAGAAGGAGTTGGATCGTCATTGTCACTGCTGCAGCTGCTCAACATGGCAGATGCTGCGAGGATGCCCATGCATCCTAAAAAATACATCTTGTTCATCATTGTTTCCTGTTTTATTAAACAAACATCTATTATTATCTTTCTTGAAATTCTACGGATAGTCTCTAAAATTTATAGATTGCCTGCAAACCGATGTTTCTACCCGGCTTGTAGCATCTTGCTATTTCTTCTACTTCCTTCTTGCTTCCGTCGCTATACGTTACATCAGCAAACTGCTTGTAATATATCTTTTCAGCAAGAAGATCTCTTACGTTGAGCTTCAGTTCCAGATGCTCGCCGAATTTCTTAGCCAGCGAGAAATCGATGGTGTTGCGGGGCATCTCGTAGCTGTGAGGCACTCGGGAATTGGAGTCATCGCCTGTGCTCCCCTCGCTTCTGCCCACACCGATGATTCGCTTGCCTATGCGGTTGTAGAGCAGGGCGATATCCATCTTTAATGGCTCATTCTTATAGAAGATGCCGGTGTTGATAAGGTATGGCGACTGACCCTGCATCGGTCTGTCTTCCTCTTTCGAACCCTTCTCAAACTGCACCTTGCTCTTAATCAAGGCACCGTTAAACGACCAGCTGAAATCCTTCAATCCTATGAATCCGAGATTCTTTCTGATATCCAGCTCCACACCATAGTTGTTGGCACTCTTTGCATTCTTGTAAGAGTAAATCAAGTCAGTGCCACCAGCCACCGTATAGGTCCACTCGATAGGAGAATCGAAGTGCTTGTAGAAGACTGCCAGAGAAATGAGCTCTCCACGGGATGGATACCACTCATATCGCAGGTCGAGGTTATCGACATAACAGTTCTTCAACTCAGTGTTTCCCTGCACATTGCTGGCAAGGTCGAAGTCGTAATACACCGACGACGATACTTCACGGAATTCTGGGCGGTTAATACTGCGGCCATACGACAGTCGCACCTGGTGCTGGTCGCTGATCTTATATGTTGTATTGAGAGATGAAAAAACATCATCGGTCTTGTAATGACGGCTCGATTCACTCTTCTCGTAGTCACGGGAATTGGAGATGAGTTCCATATCATTATGCTCGAAGCGGACACCGGCGTGGATGCCGAGTTTGCCAAAGGGGAGAGACATCGCCAGGTACCCGGCGCCTAAGGTGTTGTGTCCGCGGTAGTTATTGCGCATCTGCTTTTCCTCCAGAAGATACAGCTTGTCGTAACCCATGTTTGCCTCGCTGGAGAGCTGGGTTGGGATGTCGCTGTGGCGGAAGTCGGATGGCATGTTGTTAGCTGAAACATTCCAGTTGTAGATGAAGTTGCGGGTCTGGTATTCTCGGCTGCGATACTCCCCATAGGCACCCACCTGTAAGTTTGGCTCAAAGTTGCCAAACTTGAAGTGGTGCTTGTCATTTACCCCAAGAGAGAGAATGTGTTCGTCGAGTTGAGTCCACTCGCGGGATATGTCGTTGCCGGTGCTCAGGGCATAAACGCCCGATTCAAGAGCATCGTCGATGAGGTATCTACGACGGTCAGGCAAATGACGGTTGGCATACGCATACCCGATGCTCCAGTCAAGGGCATCGCTAGTGAAGGTGTGCTTGCCGGTAAGCTGACCGTTATATGTAGTTCGACTGCGGTAGTAATACTCTGCGCTTCGCTCCAGGTTCGACTGGGCGCTCACGCCATCACGCCAGGTATATCGGCTGGTAGCCAACTGGTTGAAGATATTTTTGAGCTGATACTTGTGATTGCCGTCCTTGGAAAGGAAGGTGAAGTTGAGCATTGCTCCGAGTCTCACATTATTATTATACTGGTCGTCAACAGAGTGACGAAGATAGTTCGGCTTGTCGTTAGCCGCATCATAGATGCCATAGAGGTTGTTCTCCATGTTCTCGTAGGTTCGGTATTCGTTGGTATAGTTCAGGGCGGCGAGCATGCCGAGTGTTCTTCCGCCCAGCATCCAGCGCTGGTTCAGGCTAGCTGCCAGTTTCAAGTCGCCCAAAGGCTTCTTGTTCTTGATGAGCCAATCATTGTTGAATCCGTTGCCCAGGAGCGAAGTAGCATAATCGCCCACCGGTTTTCCGTTGGCATCGAGCTGTGGATTCAAGTCTGCATGGATGCCCCCATTCAGGTTTCTCAGTCCATTGTCGAACCCTAGGAAATCGGTTCCGGAACCTTTTGAGTAAGAAAAGTCCTTGAAGGCAGAAGATGTATTCCAGTTTCCGCCTACGGTGATGTTGAAACTGTTTTCTGCCGGAATCTCCTTGGTGTTGACGATGATGAAACCGCCTGAGTAATCTGCGGGATATTCAGCCGTTGGCGACTTCACGATGGTAAGGTTGTCAATCTGCGAACTTGGGATGATATCGAAGGAGAATGCCCTGGAATCAGCCTCAGAGCTAGGCACTGCTCCTCCGTTCACCCATACATTGTTATAACGCTGCGACAAGCCACGAACCATCACGAATTTATCGTCGATGAGGCTCACGCCTGGCACTCGGCGTATCACCTCACCCGCATTCGTATCTTGAGTTCTGGATATTTCCTGTGCCGAAACATTGCTCACGATGACGGGACTGTTTTTGGCCACCTGTATCATTGCCGCATCCGTATTACGCCTTTCCACTGCGGTAACGGTCACCTCTTTCAGCTGCTGTTCATCAGGTTGCAGCGCGATTACCTGGTCTGCGTCCTTCGCCTGAACCCCGTCAATTTTTTGAGTCTTATATCCTATATAATTAATATATAGTGTATATTTCTTGTCTTTATTCAATCCATCGATCTGGAAGTTTCCGTCGATGTTGGTGATAGTCTTCACGTTGGTTCCATCCACAGTGACGACTGCACCGATGAGTGTCTCTTTCGATTTCTGGTCGATAACCACACCCTTAATCTGTTGCGCCCACGTTGGCATGCTAGCCGCTGAGAGCAATCCTAATACAATAATTCCCCTTTTAGCATTCATAACCTATATCGTTTGATTACGGTTGCAAAGGTACGGCGGTATTATTACATAGCGATTGCGATGAGGTTGAAAGGCATTGACAAAGCTGCGACAAAGATGTTACTTTGGCAAATCAGCTCCATTTTTTCGGAAGAAAGCATTGGCAGCTATCTGTTTCGGATATTTGTGCCGTATTCTTAATCTCCGATCAGTCGGCTATCACCATGCAGAGTCTGAGTACATTTTCTTCGAAGTGCTCCTTGTCGATGGCATTGTTCTTGAGCAGGGAACGGTAGTTGTATACGGTTTGTGGCGAATAAGACAGGATGCCGGCTATCTTTGAACTTTCGGTGATGCCTAATCTTAACAGGGCGCACACACGGAGGATAGGGGGCATTTCTCCATTCTCTTTCAGCTGGATGTGTGCCGATTCTGTAAGCTGCTTGTTCAGCTCGGTTATAAAAGTTGGGTACAGAGACAGGAATGCCTTGTCAAATTCCGTCAGAAACTCCTTGTTCTCTTTCTCTGTATTGGTTGAGGAAGAAAGGAGGCTCATCAGCTCCTTACTCTGGTTGGCCTTGATCTTTCTTACTGCCAAGGTGCGCAGTTTGCTGTTTCTCTCAATGTTCTTATAGCACAGGTCAATATACACCTTTATCAGTCTCTCGCGCTTCTGGTTGGTGTCCTTCAGTTCGTCGTTGATGAGGTGCAACTGGCTGTTGAGAACTTCCTTTTTTGCCGATGTAGCCGTGATTTCGTCTTTCTTCTGTTTCAGAAGTTTGTTCTTCTTACGGATGAACAGACTGCTAAGTCCCACTCCGAGCAAGAGCAGGAAAATGACCGACAGCGCGATGTAGAGCATGCTGTTGGTGGCTCTGATGTCATCTGTATAGGCATTGGTAATCATCTGCAATTTGGATGAAATCTCAATGCGGCGCAACCGGTTGTTGTATGCATAAGCATCTTCCAGGGATAGGTTGATGTATTCCTGGGCTTTGTTCAGACTTCTGGGCTTATGTTTGTAGATGAAGAGTGCGATGTTTTGCAGGGCTACGTTTTCTTTTGTGGCAGAAGTGATGTCTGAGATGGCTGCAACCAGCAGGTAATGTTCCGTCAGTTTCTGGTTGTTGGCTTTCTGGTATACTTCGGATAGGGCAAAGGCGGTCATGGCATGGAGACGGCTGTCCGGCTTTTCCATACTCAGTGCTTTTTTGTAGTATTGGATGGTCTTGTTATTGTTGGAATGATTGTTGTAATAGTATAACTCTCCCAGCAGGTAGTAATAGAATGCATCTTTCTTTGGCGACAGTTCTAATGTTTTCTTCAGGTATTCCACTTTCTGCTGGTCGTAAATCTTGCTGAATTCATTGTTCTCACAATAGGTTGACCAGTTGTTGTATAGTCCGTAAAGTGTATAATAGTATTGAAACTGATAGTCAAGCGGATCTTCTTCCTTGGGTTCTATCTTCTGCATGATGTTTTTTGCTTCAGCATAGAATCCACGTGTGATAAGCAGGCTGGTTTGGCTAAGTTGGAATCTTTTATGATATAAGATGTTGTTGCTCTTTTGGGCAAGAACAAGGCCTTTTTTTACGTAAGTCATCGCCGAATCATACTCGTAGGCTTTGTAGCCATTGGCGAGTTGCTCGTAAAGCTTGAGCTTGTCCTCGTTGCTGGTTACATATTTGGCACCCTGCTTGATGTCGTTCAGACTTTTCTCTTTTACTTCTACATAATGCGCACGTTTTTCTATGGCAGCATCCAGCTGTTTGTAGAGCTGGCTGTTGTCTACTTTTACGTATATCGGCTGTAGCATCAGCAGTGTGATGATTATAACGAAAAGATGTCTCATTTTTCCTATGTTTTTAGATTCTGCTGCAAAAATAATAAAAAACATTGAGAATCTCGCATCTACTAGCCGTTTTTTTTGAGAATTTGCAAAATGTTGATATTCAGAGAGGTGAGGAGGTTGGTAGATAGCGATAATCTACCAAGAACCTACTATTCGTACCAACTTATCGATTTTTGCCGTACTTTTGCAGCAACAAACAATTTTAAACAAAAAATATGAAAAAACTCTTTTTGCTCGCAAGCCTTCTGATGGCTTTTGGCATCTCAGCAGATGCAGGAGACATCACTTCTCCTAACGGACAAATCAAGGTGAACTTCACCTTGGATGGCACTGTGCCTACCTATAGTGTGACCTATCAGGGCAAGACCATCATCAAGCCTAGCCGTCTGGGTTATCAGCTCGCCAAGGGCGGCAAGGATGGTAAGGATCTGCTTTCTGATTTTAGTGTCATCAATGAGAAAACTTCCACTTTCGATGAGACCTGGACTCCTGTTTGGGGAGAGAATAAGTCTATCCGCAATCATTATAATGATATGCTGGTAGAGTTGAAGCAGAATTCTACAGACAGTTATATGAACGTCCGCTTCCGTGTTTATGACGATGGAGTAGGATTGCGCTATGAGTTCCCTCAGAAAGGCAATCTCAACTACTTTACCATCAAGGAAGAACGTACTGAATTTGCCATGACGGGCGATCATACCGCCTGGTGGATTCCGGGTGATTACGATACCCAGGAGTATGAATACACCAAGACCCGTCTGTCGGGCATCCGTCCAGCCCTGCATGCTGCTGTCAGCAGCAATCTCTCACAGACTGTCTTTTCAGATACCGGTGTACAGACCTCACTCCAGTTGAAGACTGATGATGGTATCTACATCAACCTGCATGAGGCTGCCCTGGTAGATTATCCTGCCATGCATCTGAACCTGGATGACAAGACCATGACTTTTACCTCTTGGCTTACCCCTGATGCACAGGGGATGAAGGGATATATGCAGACTCCGTTCAAGAGCCCTTGGCGTACGATGGTCATTACAGATGATGCCCGCAAGGTGTTGTCTTCCAACCTGATTCTCAATCTCAATGAGCCTTGCAAGATCAAGGATACCTCCTGGATTCATCCTGTGAAGTACGTGGGTGTATGGTGGGAGATGATTTCCGGTAAGGGTGAGTGGGCTTATACCCATGATTATCCTACCGTGAAGTTGGATGGAACCGACTATGTACATGCCAAGCCATCGGGCAAGCATTCTGCCAACAATGCCAATGTGCGCCGTTACATCGACTTTGCTGCAGCCCATGGTTTCGATGCAGTCCTGGTAGAAGGATGGAACATCGGTTGGGAAGACTGGAGTGGCTATATGAAGGAAAAGGTATTCGATTTCCTGACTCCATATCCTGATTTCGACATCAAGGCACTCAATGAGTATGCGCATTCCAAGGGAGTGAAGCTCATCATGCATCATGAGACCTCCTCTTCTGTAATGAACTACGAGAAGTATATGGACAGAGCTTACCAGTTGATGAAGGATTATGGCTACGATGCAGTGAAGAGCGGTTATGTGGGCAACATCATTCCTCGTGGAGAGCATCACTACAGTCAGTTGGAAATCAACCACTATCTGCATGCCATAACCCGTGCTGCCGATTATCACATCATGGTAAATGCCCATGAGGCTGTGCGTCCTACCGGTCTCTGCCGCACTTATCCTAACCTGATTGGCAACGAGAGTGCTCGCGGTACTGAATATCAGGCTTTCGGAGGTACCAAACCGGGACATACCGCCATCTTGCCTTTCACCCGTCTGCAGGGTGGTCCGATGGATTATACACCGGGTATCTTTGAAATGGATTGCGCCAATGGTTCTCATTGCAACTCTACCATCTGCGGTCAGTTGGCACTTTATGTAACGATGTACAGTCCATTGCAGATGGCTGCCGATTTCCCTGAGAATTACGAGAAGCACATGGATGCCTTCCAGTTTATCAAGGATGTGGCTGTAGATTGGGACAAGTCTATCTATCTGGAGGCTGAACCAATGGAGTATATCACCGCTGCCCGCAAGGCAAAGGGTTCTGATAACTGGTTTGTCGGTGGCGTTACGGGCATGAAGGCTCATCAGTCTACCGTAAAGCTCGATTTCCTCGAGAAGGGCAAGAAGTATGTGGCTATCATCTATCAGGATGCAAAGAATGCCAACTACAAGACAAATCCTCAGGCTTATGTCATCACCAAGAAGACTGTAACCAGCAAGTCTGTCTTGAAGTTGAACTCCGTTGCAGGTGGCGGATTCGCAATTAGCCTTCTTGCGCAATAAAATGCAGGATTTTAAGTTGTTATGAAAGAAATTATTCTTGAATTAATAATGATGCTCATGAAAAGAATGAATAAAATGTTGTTGGTTGCTGCCTTGGCGGCAACCACACTTTCTGCTCAGGCAGAACAGAAGAAGGGACCGGCTTGGTTGAGTGATGCACTTTTCTATCAGATTTATCCATCTTCCTATATGGATACTGATGGCAATGGTATTGGTGACCTGCCGGGTATCACTTCCAAGTTGGATTACATCAAGTCGCTGGGTGTGAACGCCCTCTGGCTCAATCCGATCTTTGAGTCGGGATGGTTTGATGGTGGCTATGATGTCATCGATTTCTACAAGGTGGATCCTCGATTCGGTACCAATACTGATTTGGTTACATTGGTCAATGAGGCCCATAAGCGTGGCATGAAAGTTTGTCTCGACCTGGTGGCAGGACATTCCAGTACCAAGTGTGTCTGGTTTAAGGAGTCTTCCGAGAAAGATCCTAACCAGCGTTACAGCGACTATTATATCTGGATGAACGATATTCCTGAGAGCGAGAAGAAAGAAATAGAAGCCCGTCATCAGGAGGCAAGTCCGGAGTCTAGTACCCGAGGCAGATATGTAGAGGCGAATGCTCCTCGTGCCAAGTATTATGAGAAGAATTTCTTCGAGTGCCAGCCAGCCTTGAACTATGGCTTTGCTCATCCAGACCCAAATCATCCTTGGGAGCAGAGCGTAGATGCGCCTGGACCACAGGCTGTTCGCAGGGAGATACGTAACATCATGGCTTTCTGGTTTGATAAGGGTGTGGATGGATTCCGTGTTGATATGGCGTCATCGCTCATCAAGAACGACCCCGACAAGAAGGAGGTTTCCAAACTCTGGAATGAGATGCGTGCATGGAAGGACAAGTACTATCCTGAGACCGTCCTGATTTCAGAGTGGGCTAATCCGCAGCAAGCCATTCCTGCCGGTTTCAACATCGATTTCTACATCCATTTCGGTCTTAAGGGCTATGCCTCTCTGTTCTTCGACCGCAAGACTCCATGGGGCAAGTGGGAGC
>ENA-OOXC01001380-OOXC01001380.1-human-gut-metagenome-genome-assembly--contig:-NODE-1380-length-14618-cov-2.343885_pt1 | contig 14618 bp, 8 predicted proteins | sample MGYA00241578_ERZ501325 | MGnify/ENA primary metagenome ERZ501325 (study PRJEB25962, sample SAMEA2042737) | human gut metagenome | biome: human gut; feature: human-associated habitat; material: faeces...
CGTATCGGCTGAAGAGCTGCTCGCCGAAATCGGTGGCCAGCCCCTCAAACTGCGGATTCTGGCCCACCCCTATGGCGAGATTCATGTTCCTGCCTGCATGTATTGAGACAACAATTACTTTGTTTGGCCCGCCGTTGGCTTCTTGCATAACTTCGAGAGCCTCGGATGCCGCCGGGCAGTTGACGCACAACTGGCCGGAAAACTCCTCAACCAACACTGAGTGGTATATCGGGGCATTGATGTCGGTAGTGTCAGAACCGGTGCTGTCGCCGGGTGATATGGGGTCGTCGACAGCAAGGTAACGGTCGCCATCGCTTATCTGGTCGCAAGAGGCAACTCCCATCGCCACGAGGGCCAAAGCCATGAATACTGATTTCTTTAACTGCATAGTCGATGTCAGAAATTAAAGTTGTACGACATTGTCACTCCCTTGCTTGCCGGCACCCAGCGGCATACGCCGCCTGAACAGTTGAAGCCAGCACGGGTGCGCGCATATCCAACCTGTAGACGATGGGCACCTTTGGCAAATGTGACTGAACCATTGTAGTAATGTATCTCGTCACCGATGCTGTATTCATCCGAAACGGTGAACATCAGGTATGGCAACACAGACAGCTCGAGCAGTCCGTAGACGCAATCACAGTCGCCATCTTCATTGTTCACACCCGAAGTCATGTCGAGATACTGGGCCTCGGCACGCAGGGTGAACTTGTCGTTGAACTGATACTTGCCCTCAGCCACGTAGATGTTGTTGTGGAGCATGCCGCCGTGGCCCTCTACCGCTGTCTTGTTGTAGAACTGGTTCATGTACATAAGGTTGAGCTTGAAGGCCTTGGTGAACTTCTTCTCAATCTGTACGTTGAAGTCCTGATAGTACTTTGAGTCGCCCCACTTGAAGAAAGCAGAGCCGTAGCCGTCGGTTCCTGGATAGTAACCGTTGGAACCCTGCATGATGCCGTCGGCGTAACGAGTGTTCTTGGCAATGGAGTGAACATGCGAGAAGTTCAACTTGACCTTCGTGCCATACTTACCTCCGAGGAACGAATGGCGCTTGAAGTTGTAAGCCAGCTCGGCCTGGTAAGCCCATTCGCCATCGGGCTGCGTGGCATATGGATAACGTGCGGCAAGAGCATAGGTGTGCTCCATCGTGAACGCAGGCAGGTGATTGATGAACGAAGAGTTCTCCGACAGCGACGGCAGTGTGCGCTGGCTGCGGAACGACATGTTGTCGCTGCGCTTGGCCTGCACCAAGAAGCTCATGCCACGCTTGGAGTAACTGGCCGACAACATGGCCACATACCCCTTGCGGTATATGTAGTCGTTGTCTTGCGACGGGTCTTGCGACTTCTGGGCATACTCGGCAAGCACGTTCCAGTTGCCGGTCTGCAGGCGCAGGCGCACGTCGAAGGCCTGGACATCGGTCGGGAAGTTAAGGCGCTGCTTGCCGTCGTAACTCACAATCATCTCCTCGTCGCCTTCATGCTTGTTGACAAACGAGGCGCCAAAGGTGAGATATGTGTTCTTTTCCTGCATCTTCTTGAACCACTGGTCAACACTCAACTCAACGTCGGCACCGCCAACCCACGAGCGGTTGAGCCCCTCAAACGGGCCTCCGTCATGCCAATAGCGGCGCTGCTTGCCTGCCAGCACCTTCACCGTAGCCCAGTTGAAAGGCTTGTAGACCAGTCGGCCGCCAAGCAAAGAGTTGTCGATGCCGAGGCTGCGCTCCTCATACGTGCGGAGAATGAAGCCCGAACCGAACTGCTCGTAGAAATTACCGGCGGTCACCTCGACATTCTTATACTTGCCCTTAACATAGATGTATGGTATTCCCCACCCCTTGTAGTCGGGCTCGAATCCGGGAAGCGGGTGGTCAAGATATTCCACACGCGCCCCGGCGTCGATGTACTTGCTCGACAAGTTGACCTCGCCAAAGGTATTGGTGAGGGCAAACTCGCTATAATCCTCAGCGCCAATCGTCGCGTCGGACTGCGGTATAAGGATGTCGCTCTGTATGCTACCGCTCACCTGAACCTTGTTGCCACCGGCTTCCGATTCCTGGGCCATGGCCACAGACGCACAAGCGACGCAGCATCCAAATACGGATATTAGTCTAAACAGTCTCAAAACAATTGGCTTAAAGGGTTACTTAATCAGTTCACGCACTTTCTCGATCAGCTCTTTCTCGGCACCATCGGTGTAGCCATTGTGCTTGTACACAATGTTGCCCTTGCCGTCGACGATGATCACATAAGGTATCATCTGTATGCCGAGGGCACGCTTGAAGTCGCTGTTGGGGTCGAGGAGCACATCATACTCCCAGCCATTGCTGTCAACCAAGGGCTTTACCTTGTTGATGTTCTGAGCCTGGTCGATGCTGACGGCAATGAGCTTGACGCCGGTCTCATCCTGCCAGTCGGCGTAAACCTCGCTGATGGCAGAAAGCTCACGGTTGCAGGGCTTGCACCATGTGGCGAAGAAAGAGATAATAAACGGTTTGCCGTCATTCGACAATTTATCTGTCTGTACCGTCTTGCCGTTAATGTCTTTAAGAGTAACGGCCGGCAATGTCTGTGCCTGCGCTATACCTACGATGGCGAGGAAAGCAACTACGAGCAAAACTTTGATACTCTTCATAATTTCAATCTTGATTTAAAAGGTTATAATGTCCGTATCGGCCAACGGCCGACACGGACATTTGATGATTAGTTATCGCAAAACGTAAGATGACGCTACAACGGGAGCGCGCTTCAACGTCGGACGGTAGAACGTCATGAGCGGGCCTTGGTCGGCACTCTCCGTCATCGAGTTGGAAGAGAACGCCTCAAGGATGATGCCGTCTATAGGCAACGCTCCGGCTGTTGTCCCGAGGTAACCGCTGAACGTTCCACTTGTGCCTTCTACATCGTCGTAATCAAACGACAGCGTGAGAGTGGACATAGTGTTGTATGCGGTCCAGTAATCGCCGGCTTGGAACGCAGCATAGACATAATAGGAACTGTAACGTCCGACATAGCAACCGCTCTGTATCGTGAAGCTCATCGCATCAGAGTCGTAAGTCATCGGTATGCTCAGGCCCAGGGCTGTGATGCGCAACACATCCCTCGAAACGGTAACGCTGAAGTTGCGCTGTGGCCCTTCGGCATCGTCACTGTAATAGAACGTGTATGTCCCGGCAATGTCGGTATCGAAATCAGCCTGCTGCACGCGCAACGAGTCTTTCACTCCACCCGACTGGTATGCAACATATCCGCGACGGATATGCCCTGTTGTGTTAGCCGTGAAAGAGACCTCGAGGGTATCTCCCGACAGCGACGTGGTTATCCAGTCGGGAGCTGAGAGAACCTGAACGTCCATGTTTGATGTGAAAACAACCACATCAGAACCGGCAGCATTGCCCGACGATATCTCAGACTTGTCTACCGACAAGATGATTCCGCGCTGGGTGACAGGTACCTGTATCGAGTCGGAACCGTTGCGGAGCACCACCACAGTTGAACGTCCGGCAACACCTGTGTTCTGATCGACAGAAACAATTACCGAGTCGGCACTGACGGTGGCAGTACACCATGATGCACGCGTTGTTGCAGTCACCGTTCCAGAATTAGAGGCGAAGTGTATTGAGCCCACTGAAGAAGCCGGTGAGAAATCCAAGTGAGCGGCCACAATCGAAATTGAACTTTCCGTTGCATAGGGATTCTCGACATCGTCGTCGCAAGCCACGAACGAACCGAGGCAACAAACGGCAAGCAATATATTAAAAAGTTTCTTCATAACTGTCGATTAATTTAGTTTTGTCATTGATGTTATGTTGAGCATGAGCACATAACCATTAACACCCCACTCAGTGAACTGACCAAGGCTCTGGCCTGAAGAATCAGTGAGCCAGAAGCAGAACGAGTCTGTTGTCAGGTTAACATCAGAGTTTGTCACCCAATTATACACAGGATTCTCGCTGTCACCATTCCATACCGTAACCATGCCACAGCCTGTGTAAGCCGGGAAGAGGTTGCCGCCTGAAGCCCAGTTCATGGCATTCAGCCAGATTATATTGCTGCCCTGCTGGCCTACGGCCTGCGTATTCCACTCGAGGCGGCCTGCCTGGCGGTTGAAATGAAGCACAACCTCAAAGTTCGGGTTGAGCCCGGACATATTGTAAGAAGTGCCGTCTTCAGAAGGAGTGAGCGTCACATCGATGGTCGACTCAACCATATCATTGTTGTTGCCCGGCACATAATAGAGCAACCTGTAATTGCCGGCAAACTTCTCGAAAGACACATAGTCATCAGGCACAGACCCAATCATGGCAAAGTTGTTTGCCCCGGCGTTTATCCCGGAGAACGTCATTCCATTGCCATTATAAGCAAACTCAGAGAGAGTAGTGCCATTCACGTCGACGTCATCATACAAGCGTATGCCCGAGTCAGTATAAGTGAATGCAACAGGAACCTGCTCGTCAACGCTGTTGTTCGTATAGTTGAACGTTACAGTACGGCTGTCATAGTCAAATGAAGCCGAAACAGAGTCAGACCCAATCATGCCGTCAGCCGTGGCGACATAGATGCTGTCTCTCATTGCATTGACCTTAGCCAGGTAGTCGAGCGGCGCCTCGGTGAGAGGATGCAGGTAGGCATAGTTGCCGATGCGCTTTCCACGGAGGACAACGAGCTCAGGCGTAGCGCTTTCAACAACGAACTCGAAATCAGCATGATACCCCTCATAGTTGGTAGAGCTCGGCGTAGACAGCTCATGGAGCACCTCGTTGTATGTATCGAAAGTAAGCACAGGGCCCTGGTCGGTGCTCATCTTATAGTAAGAAGTGCACTCCTGAGGCATGCTCTCCGATGCAACAGTACAAGTGAGCGAGTCAAACTTTACGGTCATGGCTCGGCCTCCATACTGCTGGTCGTCACCTATATAATAGTCCATCACCCAACCGTATTGAGCACTCCGCAAGACATTCTTTGCCTCATTCATGGCCTGCTGAAGGCGCAGGGATGATGATTCGTTGAACGCATCGTCCTCTTCACTCTGGCAAGAAGTAAGCACCAATGCCGGAAGAGCCAGCGCTAACAGAAACAATATATTCTTAATTTTCATAACCTTCATTTGTTTAATCAATTGAAACGTCTGTCAAATCAATCTTCCCTGAAACGATGTCGTGCTCACGGCGAAGCACTGCGTCGCGCAACTCATCCAGGTCAATGTTGAAGTTATCCCTCATGTAAGAACGGACGATGTCCATTTTGCTCTCAAGGTATGCGCGTCCGGGCTGCGGGTTGTCGTCTGTTCCGGCAGCCTCCTGCATCCACTGCTCCCACTGCTCTTCAGTGTTGGTGACATACATCGACATCATCTCGGCGAAGTCCTCGGCGTGAGACTGCTGGGCATAGGCAGAGATGTAGCCACGCTGCAGGTAGTCGGTGTTCCAAGGAGCGTCGCTCCAGCTGTCGGCCACATAGCCTGTGGAAGTAATCATCTGGTAGGCGGCAGAATAGTCTACCGTCTGGTTCAGGATATGTGTGAACTCGTGGTGGATGGTCTTCAGGTAATACTCGTTAAGCGACTCAATCGAATACTTGTAGCTATCGATATAGTTGACGCCCATGAGGAATATCTTTCGGCCGCCCTCGGCAGTTCCGAGCTCAAACGTACCATTGTTACGATAGTGCCATTCGCCCTCGAGGAAGAACAGTTTCGGGAAATACCGGCGCGTAAAGTCTATGCCGGCCACCTCGTCGTAAGCCTCGACGCAGCTGTACTTCACGATGTGAGCCATCTGCACAGCCTGCTCATACTCAGCCGGTACAGTATAATAGTCAGCATTGCTCTCGTTGAACTCGTAGCGATACTTCATTTCGATGTTGTATGGCTGAAGGTAGTTCACCTCGAGCCACTTGTCGAGAGGCGTCTGCTCCACCATGTCTGTAGTAATAATAGACTGAGAAGAAAAGTCGTCATCACTACAAGCTGTGAAAGCCAATGCTGCTCCCGCCAGCAAGAAAGAATAATATATATTTCTTTTCATACTTACAATCACTTTAAATGGTTAGTTCGACTGACTTATCTGGGATTAGCCTGCATGCCTGCCTGTATTATCTGCGAAGGCAACTGTATGGCCCTGCGCAAATCATTTGCTGGCAGAGAGTCTGATATCGACTCAGGTTCATCAGAAGCATTCATCGTACGACGATAAACCGTGATGCCATAGCGCTTGATGTCAAACCAGCGCAAGCCCTCGGCTATGTTTTCCAATCGCTTGAAGTTAAGCACACACTGCAACATAGACTCCTGCGTGCTTCCGTCGGCATCGATGGTGAATGCCGGGTGGAGCTTCTTCTTCAACGTCGGGTTATCCCATGTCCAGTAAGACATTGAGTTGTAGAACGACGTCACGTTCTCCGGCGTGAGCGTCATGGTCGACGTTGTCCAGTTCTGCATCCAAAGCGTCATGTCTGCGCAAGCCTTTTCATACTCACCCAACATGATGTAAGCCTCGGCACGCTCCAGCAAAACGAGGTCGGCCTTGAACGGAGGATAAACCGAGCGGACGTAACCGGTCTGGTTCTGCGTGTCAGTAAACTCAAACAGAAGGGGAGACTTTGCAACCAGCACACGGTTGAGCGTACCGCCGATAAACCTCAGCGGCTGGCACCTCATCAGTCGTGAGCCGCCCCAGATGTTGGTGGCCTCAAGAGTCTCTGTCGTCGACATGTAACTGTCGTGGCTGTACTTAGACATGTAAGAATAATTGCTGTTCCAGTAGCCCATCATGGAGATGGCTGTGCTCAGCATAAGGTTGGAGTTGTCAGAGCTGCTGATGTACTGGTTGGTACGCGGAGTCAGGTCGTCGGTGATACCATACGACTCCATCTCATCCCAGTCGCGCAGCATCGACGAAGGATTGGTGCCGAGACACTCCGTAGCATACTGCACAGCCTTGTCCCACTGCTCATAGAAAAGGTAGAAGCGGGTGGCGAAAGCATAGGCAGCCTGCCTGTTGAAGTGATATTTGGGCACATCGAGGTGTGTGTCGCCTACCATAGGCAGGGCCTCCTGGATGTCCTTGTCTATCTTGTCGTACACGTCGGCCACCGAGTTGCGCTCATAGGAAGGGTTGACCGTTGTCTCGGGTTCGGTCATGTATGTCACGCCGAGGTCCGTAGAGCTGGTAGCCTTGTTGTAGTTCAGCGAGAACATGTTTACAAGCAGGAAGTGGCCGTATGCGCGGCAGAGCAAAGCCTCGGCCTTGGCCTCGCGGAGCGTCTGGGTGGTTGCCCCGCCCATCTCCTCGATAGACTGCAGTGCCTCGTTGGCATTGGCTATGGCCCCGTAGCAAGCGAGCCAGAACACACGCATGTCGTCATTATCCGTGTCAACAATGTCTTGCCAAGCAAACACCTGGTCGTAGAAACGGCTTGTATAATTCGAGAAGCGCGGCCCCATGTCGTCAGTATTGTCAGACATGCACTCTGCCACCATTATATAAGAGTTGTCGGGATAAGCAGATGTTATCAACCTAACCACCTTATCTTCGGTGTTAACTTCAGCGCGGTTGTCGGGCATCGTGTCAAGGTAAGAGTCACATGACACCAACGACGAGCCCATCAAGGCTGAAAAGGCTGCGACATATAAAATATTTCTTTTTTTCATTGTTAAGCTCATCTAATTGATTAAATACCAACCTTTAAAGTTAAAGTAAACTGCTTGGACATAGGCAAGGCCACACCACCTGTATTGAAGAACTCAGGATCCTGGCCATTGAGTTTCTTGTCTGCATACAGCAAGAACAAGTTGGTGCCCTGCAATTTCAAAGAGAGTGTATTTACGCCTAAGTTCTGGATAAGCGACTTGGGGAAATCGTAAGACAATGAAATCTCCTTCATGCGGATGAAGTCACCCTTGGCTATACGCTCCGTCGAATAGTTGTATGCATTGTAAGCATAGCGCAGATTGGCGTCAAGCTGGTTCTGCATCTTGCTCGGTATAACCGGTACGGTGGTATGCTTCTCGTCGCCGGGCACAGTCCAACGGTTGTTGAACTCCTTCGGCGTAGCCACGAGGTCGTCGTAGGTGTTAGAGAATATCGGGTCAAGACGCACCACATTTCCAAACGAGTAAGTAAGGAACACATTGAGAGTGAAGTTCTTATATCTGAAGATGTTGCCGAAGCTACCAACATGCTTAGGATCGGCCGAGCCCTCATACTTGAGGTACTTGAGCTGCTCGGGATCGTTCTGCTGGAAATTGATGTCAGACACCGTCACCTCTCCAGACTCATTGATGTACTGCGGCAGACCTTCCTCGTTGAGACCCACGAACGGTATCGAGAAGATGGCGCCCACGGGATATCCCTCCATGGCGTAGCCTACGCCCGAAACCAGGTCAAGCATTCTTGTTGCGCTGCGCAGCTCTGTCACCTCGTTGTGAGTGTAGCTGTAAATGAGGCTCGTGGTCCACGAGAAGTCCTCGTTCTTGATGTTCGTTGTAGAGAGCGACATTTCGACACCGCTCGACTTCATTGAGGCGATGTTGCCGTACTTCTGCAGCTCACCGCCCACACCTGTTGTCAGCGCGAGGCCGATAAGGTCGAAGTTGCGGCGTGCATAAGCGTCCATGGTCAAGTTGATGCGGTTGTTGAGGAAGCCCATGTCAAGACCGAAGTTGAACTCGTGCTTCTTCTCGTAAGTCAGGTCGTCGTTAGCGAGCTGATATATATAAAGTGCAGTCTCCTGTACGTCGGCAAACGGACGCCACGGGTTCTGGGCCATGATGACGGCCGTAGAGTTTGTGACATACGACGGGCCGCGGTCGGCAGTCAAAGAGTAAGACAGGCGGAGGGCCAGGTGAGACATGGCGGGCTGCAACTTCTTGAAGAAGGGCTCCTCGTGAACATTCCACGAACCCGACACGTTCCATGTAGGCAGCCAGCGAGCCGCACGGCTCTTGCCCAAGCGGTTGGTACCCTCGTAGCGAACCGTTCCGTTGATGGTGTAACGCCCTTTGTAAGAGTAAGTCCCGTTGGCAAAGAACGCAGCGCTGCGCTCGTGGGTATTGCTCAGGGTGTAGTAATCTTCACCCTGCTCAAGGCTCTTCTTGAACACCTCGTATGCCCACGACGGAGTCTCGCCAAGCTCATACTGCATACCCCAGCCGCGGAACCATGTGTTGTGGCGCTCCACGCTGTTGATTTCCATACCTCCGTATGCGTTTACGATGTGCGTGTCCTCACCGAACACATCGTTATATTGTGCAGTGGCGCGGAAGTCGTATCCGAACATGCGGTCGTCTGTACGGTTGATGATACCGCCATAGGGCAGCACCGTCACCGGCAGAGCGTAGATGTCATCTGGGTCGGTATACAGATAGTCGTTGTTGTCGCGTATTGTAGACGTACCCATGGCGCGGTAAGCCTGTGCCTGGTTTGAGGCATCAAGGATATTGTGCTCCTGGGTGGCCGAGCTGTACTTCACAGCGCCGAGGGCGGTGAGCTCAACCTTAGTGATGGGCTTGTAGCTCAACTTGGCCTGCATACGGAAATCCACCACATTCAGGTCGATATAGTTGTTCTCCAATTCATGGAAGATGTTGAACGGGGCGTAGTTACGTGTGTAATACACGTTCGGGTCGAGCGTGCGCGAAGTGTTCAACGCATAAGAATAAGGGTTGATGTCGAACGCACGAGTAACCTCGCCAGACACAGGGTCGGGCTGCGAAGACAGCGTTCCGGGAGCTTTCTGCTTACGGTAAGATGCGTTACCGATGATGCCGGCGGTCAGCTTCTTCGAAATGTTGTGGTTTACGTTGAAGTTTGCCGTATAGCGCTCAACCTTGCTCTGCTTTGTCCATCCCGGATCATACATTGCGCTGACAGAAGCATAGTAGTTGCCCTTGTCAGAACCGCCCGACATGCTGACAGAGTGGGTGTGCTGTATGGAGTTGGAGAACAGCTCCTTGAACCAGTCTGTATTGCGATACTCGGCAGCGCGCAGATAAGCGGCGCGGGCAGCCGGAGTGTTGGCCAGTCCGAACTGGCCTGTGTTCGGGTCGTAGGTGTTGATGAGCTCATACATCTTGCCATACACACCGCTGTTCTGTGCGTTGGCAGTCTCAGCATAGTTGAGGTAGCCCTTCTGCTGAAGCTCCTGATACACAGACATCTGGTCTTGTGAGTTCATGATGTTGAACGTAGAGTATCGCGGTATCAGGCGCATGGTGTACTCACCGTTGTAACTTATGTGAGCCTGGCCCGACTTACCTTTCTTTGTGGTAACGACAATCACACCGGCCATGGCGCGTGCACCATAGATAGATGTGGCCGAACCATCCTTCAGAATCTGGAAACTCTCGATGTCGTCTGAGTTAAGACCTGCGATGGCCGAGCTGATAAGCGTATTGGCGTCTCCAGAAGAGAGCTGGTCAGTGCTAACCTCTGCCACGTCCTCCATGATAACGCCATCGACAACCCAGAGGGGGCTGGAGCTGCCGTAGATAGACGTAGCACCGCGGACGCGGATTTTGGGAGCAGTACCGAATGTACCAGACACGTTCTGCACAGACACACCGGCAGCACGTCCCTCAAGCGAGCGGCTGATGTCAGCCACACCGGAAATCTTTGCCCCTTCGGCATCGATTTTTGTAGTTGCACCGGTGAAAAGACGCTTGTCGGTCTTCTGCATACCCGTAACGACTACTTCGTCTACGACATGGGCAGAACTCTCAAGCGTAACTTTCATCCCAGGCTTCGCAACCACTACCTGCGGCTTCATGCCGACATAACTTATCTGAAGTTTCTTGCCGGCAGGCACAGAGAGCGTAAACTGACCGTCCATGTTGGTGGTAGTACCGGTCTTGGTTCCCTCAACCATGACCGTAGCACCGATGATCGGCAGCCCGTCTTCCTGAGATATTACGGTACCTGTAACTTTTGTTTGGGCAAAAGCCATTCCTATTGAAAGGAGAAGGCAAGCCAAAAGCATAGTTAATCTTCTTTCCATAAATACTCTCTTCTTTACTAAATTACTACTATAACATTACAACATGCAAAATTAAACAAAATTATTCACCCCACAGCATAAATGGCTAAAAAAATCAAATATTTAACTTATTTCGTGCTACAAAAGCCTCAAAAGTGATTGTTTTACATTCCACATTGAAAAGATTATCAGTCATTCGTTTACAGTTTGCAAACGATTTGGGTGTCAAAAAAGCACTAAAAGCCGCATAAATACCCAAACACCAAAGTCAAACAACGTATAAATATCCACCCCGAACGTGGCCTATTGAAATATGAGCGCCCCCACCCGACCATACAACCTGGCATCGCCAGGAAATAGCTATGTAAAGTTTTGTTACTATTTTGCTTGGCTTTGAAAACCAGCTGCAGGCCAATGTGTTACGTTAACAGTAAAGGACTAAAGGCAAAATGGCCGGTAACGCATGTCGAAACAACCCTTTTGACAACACAAAACGGGCTGTTTGGGCGTGCGAAACAGCCCGTATGGGAAGCAAAGGCTGCAATGTAAACATTTATCGCATATAGAGGATATATACAGAACAAGTACTAAATTCACGAAGGCCGTGGCTACTATATATTATAGGTACGCGCGCACGCATACATAATTATAATATCTCTGGTGGAAAAAACGGAGAACTTTAAAAACTATAATGGCACGAATTAGTAAGTGAAAATATCAAGAACGGATAATTATGCCGATAAAAGTAACACGGAAACAGGCGGTAAGGACATGATTTTGAGAACAAATTGCACTGAAATACTATTGTGCTGTAAAACTGTTATCAAACACAAAATTGCGCACAAAATGCATAAATGAACGACAGGCGATGGCGGATGGCCGCGATGCGCATGTTCAATCTGCTTCAAAAAATGGCGTCAACCCCATATTAACATGTCACAAAGTTCAGCCGAATAAACCACAATGGTGAGAAACTTATCATTTGGAAGGAAATAACAGACACAGAAAAACAGACTTTAACGGAACTGGCTTGAAGGGCTTTCAGCATTTTGAAATATATGCGGAAAATATAAACGGGCGGACTGAGCACCGGCAAAGGTGTAATTGAACAGACACAAAAGATACAGCAAATGTTAAATTTCAAAGTGTACAACAATGCCACTACCGACAGACAGCACAGCAAATCGGATGTTATAAAGAAACGCCTTAGATGGATAATTAGGATTTGGGTAATGATAAAATAAAAAAAAATTCATTCTTGATAACAAAAGCGATTATAAAATAACTTAACTGTTGCAATCAACGAGCCCGAGTATGGCTGTGGAAAAAACTCGCGGCTGCCTGTATGTGAATACGCTGACAACAGCATGACAATAACGGAAGCGAAGGTTGGGCAAAGACTGATGTGCATGCCGGTACTCAAGGCAAGTTGCTGAAAGATGGCTCAGCACTTGGGCGCGCAGTGCCCTGGCAAAGGCGATACACGAAGCAAAGGCGCAGGAGGGAAACCCTGATTTTCAAGCACATAGAGCGTCATCAGGCAACCTTCAGGCAATATGCCTGTTGCCGATGATGCCGTTGGCCTATGCCGGAGCATGGCTTCGCCGATGCGAAGAAATACACATTTTAAGTAGCCGTTGAAAATTAATCATCATCAGATTGTGCGCAGTTACGGGAATGTTTTTGGCAAGGGCGAAGAAGGAAGTGAAGCGAACCAAACACTCGATTGGGCATAAAGAAAACACCCGGAAGAGCTTGCAAGATGATGGAAAGGACAAGATACAGATATAGATTGGTTTTGTGCCGGTTGATTGTCAACAGATACTTATGAACTCATCAAAACTTTTTGCGTAAAGTCTTTTTGGACTTCATTCCGATATTCTTTTCGTCCAGATTCTACACGGCCATTGTTCACGTAGCCCGCTACGCTCTTCTTTCCTGCTAAGAAACAGCCACAAAACATCACTCGGACTGAAGTCGAAAGACGGCTAAATGCGTTCTATATAAATAATGTGGGGGAAATTAAATGGCGTGAGAATCGCGCAGAGCAAAACTCAAAGCCACTTGCACGGAAATACGCGCAAAATGAGCGAGATAATTATACCTGAAAAAGAACCAAAATGGCCTGTAACGGGGTTGGAGACACCCAAGCCTATGTTCAAGGCAATGAAAAACGTCTAAAAAGGGTGGCCGCACGGTGAGCGGAGAGTGATTGGCGAGACCATTAGCACGTGGCTATCGAGCATGCTCAACTGCAGCCACGGTGGCAAGGCTAACGTATGGATATATGATTGATAATGAACCATGACAACGCAAGCCTACTTAGACGGCAGCCAAAAGGGCGACGGCTGAGCCTTGGCAACGGCAACACCAAAGTAAAGTATCAGTTGACAATCAACCAGCGCAATACCTATCTATACGTGCATCTTGTCCTTGCCATCATCTTGCACGCCCTTCCGGGTTGTTTTCCAATGCCCTATCGGGTGTGTAGTCTGCCTCTATCACTCATATTGTGCCTTGAAAAACATCGACTGAGCTGTGCACAAACTGACGACAATAAGTTTTCCGCATCTTCTTATCAATGTGTACAAAGCAAGCAGCGTGGGTACTCCAGGATAAAGACAAAAGCAAAACCATGCCGAAACTCGAGTGAATAGACACTTGAACGTATGGCAAAGAACACAGAAGTACAGAAACAGACCAAACCCGAATGCGAACGACACACAACAAAAACTGTAGCGTGGCTGGCCCAAACCAAAACGACAGTCCATGGACGACAGCCTGACGGGCAGGCAGAAACGGGCAAACCGATTGGACAGGCCGCATTGTTACGGCTGGTGGCAACAATATATGTAATTTTATAAATCATTGATACTTAGCACCATATCGTTGCACCATAACAAGCAACTAATTGTATACAACCATTTTAGTATCGCCATTTTATCTTACTCTTATCACGTGGGCTATCACATAAGAGGCATATTTTTAAAATAGGAAAGTCAGAAATATAAGTCAGACAAGATAAGACTTAGTACTTATAATGCATCGAAATAAGCCAAATCGCTTATTATTCCGTTTTATAAGTAGGTGTTCGAAATAAATTGTCATCAAATTGTGCGCTATTTCGGAGATGCATGCCAAAGTCCGAAGAGAGAGCGTGGCGGGCTACGCTACCGATGAGACTTTGGCATGCGGTCCGAAATGGCACACCAGATGGTGGCAAAGATACAGTGGACACCTGCAAGGTCTATTGCAACGGTTAATATTGAACAGCTACTTATATATAATGTGTGTGAAAAAGTTTTGCGTTTCGCCCGAATTAGTTTATCTTTGCAGACTGAATGCGGTGCGAAGCGCACTTTTTGCGTGGCGCACAGGCGTGGCATGACAGAACTTAATTTAAGATTTAACTATACAAATGGCACAGGAAGACGTTTTCAAGAAAATCGTGTCGCACTGCAAGGAGTACGGTTTCGTGTTCCCCAGCAGCGACATCTACGACGGACTGGCTGCCGTATACGACTACGGCCAGAACGGCGTTGAGCTGAAGAACAACATCAAGGAATACTGGTGGAAGAGCATGGTGCTGCTACACGAGAACATCGTGGGCATCGACTCGGCCATATTCATGCACCCCACAAT
>ENA-OOXC01001381-OOXC01001381.1-human-gut-metagenome-genome-assembly--contig:-NODE-1381-length-14603-cov-5.854550_pt1 | contig 14603 bp, 14 predicted proteins | sample MGYA00241578_ERZ501325 | MGnify/ENA primary metagenome ERZ501325 (study PRJEB25962, sample SAMEA2042737) | human gut metagenome | biome: human gut; feature: human-associated habitat; material: faeces...
AATAAACCCCGAAGTCCTATTTTACGGGGCTTCGGGGAGGATTTTTATGCTCTTTTGTGTTTTACCGGACAGCAATAATTTGTAAGTTACGATAAAAAGGCTTACTTTTGTAGTTACAAGTAAAAAACTAATGGAATGAATACAAATACCAATACCAATAAAGAAGAACAGATACTGATAAGAATTACGGGCAACGACCGCCCCGGTCTGACCGCTTCCGTAATGGAAATACTCGCCAGCAAGGATGCCAAGATTCTCGACATCGGACAGGCTGACATCCACTCTACCCTATCTCTCGGCGTGCTCATACGCATTTCTGAAGCAGCATCAGGACAGGTGATGAAAGAGTTGCTCTTCAAGGCTACAGAACTTGGCGTGAACATCGGATTCGAACCCGTCACCGACGACGAGTACGAGAATTGGGTGAACCTTCAGGGCAAAAACCGCTTTATCCTTACGCTTATCGGACGCTCACTTTCTGCCAAGCAGATTGAGGCTGCAACAAAGGTTATAGCGCAGCAGGGACTGAACATCGACTCCATACTCAGACTCACAGGCCGCATGAGCATAAAGCACCCGGAACACAACAGGCGCGCCTGCATCGAGTTCTCGCTCCGCGGCACACCTGCCGATAGAACTGCTATGCAGAAGGAACTGATGCACATATCTAACGAGATGGAGATCGACTTCTCTTTCCAGCAGGACGACATGTACCGCCGTATGCGCCGACTCATCTGCTTCGATATGGACTCTACACTTATACAGACCGAGTGCATCGACGAACTGGCAGAACGTGCTGGTGTTGGCGCAGAGGTGCGTGCGATAACAGAGAGCGCCATGCGCGGCGAAATCGACTTTAAGGAGAGCTTTACACGCCGCGTTGCTCTGCTCAAGGGACTCGACTCGAGTGTTTTCGAGGACATCGCAAACAAGATGCCTATCACCGAGGGCGTAGACCGACTCATGGCTGTATTGAAGCGTTGCGGATACAAAATAGCCATTCTTAGCGGCGGATTCACCTATTTCGGCGAGTTCCTGCAGCGCAAGTACGGCATCGACTACGTATATGCCAACGAACTCGAAATAGACGAAAACGGCAAACTTACCGGACGATATCTCGGCGAAATTGTAGACGGACATCGTAAGGCAGAACTGCTGAAGCTCATTGCGCAGGTGGAAAAGGTGAATCTCGCACAGACCATCGCCGTGGGCGACGGAGCAAACGACCTGCCCATGCTCGGCGAGGCCGGACTCGGTATAGCGTTCCACGCTAAGCCACGCGTGGTGGCCAACGCCAAGCAGAGCCTCAACACCATCGGCATCGACGGCGTGCTCTATTTCCTCGGATTCAAGGACAGCTATTTGGGCGAACAAGGACGCTTCTAAGACTAAAACCTAAACAATCTAACTTATATGAACTTTTTTAAAAAACTATTCGGATCACAGAACACTTCTGAGGAAGTGAAGGAAGAAAAGAATTTCGACGTGCTGAAATACGACGGAGTGCGTGCGTTACGCATGCAGCAATTCGATTATGCGGCAAAATGCTTCGTGCTTGCTCTCGAACTGAACGCCGACGACCTCGAATGTCGCGACTATCTTTCACAGGCATACATCTCGCTCGGCGACATGCAGAACGCATATACACAGCTCATGGCGATATCTGCAGCACAACCAAACAATGTTGCCGTGCTGCTACGCATGGCTGACGTGTTGTACATGACGGAGGACTATGCGGCTATGGCTGAGGTGTGCGAGAAGGCGTTGCAGCTCGATAGCGAGAATATCATGACCTACTATATCTACGCCAAAGCATACAAAGGAATGAACGACCTCGACGCTGCCGTTGCTATGCTCTCAAAGGCTATCGACCGACGCGAAGACTTCGACGTGGCTCGTCTGCTTCGTGGCAACGTGTTGTTGGAAAACAACCAAACAGCCGAAGCAGCTCTCGACGCTGACTATCTCTACCAGCGAATCGAAGAGAACGAGGACGTTCTCCTGCTAAAGGCTCGTGTAGAGAAAGCTCTTGGCAATCTCAAGGAGGCAGAAAAAGTATACACTAAAGCGATCGACTTCAATCCGTTCTTAATCGAAGCCTACAAGGAGCGCAGCGAGGTGCGCACAGCGCTCGGCGATACCGCCGGAGCTAAGGAGGACCAGACAAGAGTAGACGAAATGGAGCAAGATATTCCGCAACCAACAGAAGGAATAGAAGAGAACATCAAGAAGAAAATGCAGCAAATGGATCCATACAAGGTGTTCTACAACGAGTATTAAGCCTTGATCTCAAATGCTTTTTTATAAAACGCTCACATTTTCAAGAGTACAGACAAAAAAACTTTGAAAAAAGCATTGTAATTGAAAAAAAAACATTACCTTTGCAGTCGATTTGGAGGTTCCGTAGCTCAGTTGGATTAGAGCAACAGCCTTCTAAGCTGTGGGTCTTGGGTTCGAACCCCAACGGAATCACTTTGTGCCCCCATGCGGGTCACCAAGGAACGAAATTTCAAATTGAAAGAAAGAGGGCTTTTACATAACGTAAAGTCCTCTTTTCGCGTATAATAGGCTGATTTTCAGTGGAAAATCTGGCTCACCCGATATATCTAGGGGGAAAGCTTTTTGATTCTATAGAAAATTTATACCTTTGTGCCATGAACAATCAAGGATTATTAGCATTGGTACAGTTAATTCTACCATCAGAGATACTTACAAATTTTGAAGTAGTACGTGTAGAAGAAGAGGCTTCCCTTATTCGCATCTATCTTGACGAATCGGTTAAGGTAGAATATAAAGAGAACCCAGAGATTGAATCCAAAGGGTTCTGTGAAGCCGTAACCATACGTGACTTCCCGATTCGCGACAAAGGTGTTGATCTAATCGTCAGAAGACGCAAATGGTACGACAAACAGAATAACCGATACTTCTCCGACTCTTATGAGCTGAAGGCTGAAGGAACCCGCTACTCCAAGGAGTTTGCGGCTTTTTTAAAAGGAGTGTATGGAGACGATTCCTACGACCTCCCGTTCGCTTGACCACTATTATCACATAAATGGGGATACGTTTGAAAAGCAATACAAGGAAGTGCTAAGCGGCTATCGCGAATGGTCCGAACTCTCGCATGCAGAAGACTGGCTTGTCTTTCCCGAAAACATAGGTGAAAGCATCTGCATTGACGAAACGGCTCCAAGTAACGGTGAATTGTACACGGTAGTAAGCAACAGAACTTCACATGGAGGTAAAGGTACCATCATTGCTATTGTAAAAGGTGTGGCGGCAGATGTTGTAACAGAAGCACTTATGCGCATTGACGAGGACAAGAGACTGATGGTTAAGGAGATAACAATGGACATGTCGAATTCCATGCGACTTATAGCCAGACGCTGTTTCCCGAATGCAATGCGTACCATAGACCGCTTTCATATACAGAAACTTGCATGTGATGCCTTGCAGGAGATGCGCATCGCGCATAGATGGGATGCCATTCAAGCAGACACGGACGCCAGGGAAGAGGCCAAATGTTTGGGTGAAGCATACACTCCAATTGTGCTTGCAAACGGTGACACCCACAAGCAGTTGTTGGCTCGCAGCAGATATCTGCTTTTCAAATCTGCCGACAAATGGACAGAAAGTCAGAGACAAAGAGCTGAGGTGCTCTTTGAAACGTATCCTGATCTTAAAGAAGCCTATTCGCTTACGCATTCATTAAGAATGATATTTTCCAAGAATACCGTCAAAGATGCTGCAAGACTCTCGCTTGCACGCTGGTATAACAAAGTGGACGACTCTGGCTTTAAGAGTTTCAATGTTATTGCCGCCACGCTTTACGAGCATTATGATGAAGTCTTGAACTTCTTTGTTAATAGGGCAACTAATGCTTTTGCAGAGTCATTCAATGCTAAAATTAAGGCGTTTAGAGCTGCTTTAAGAGGAGTAACGGATATAAAGTTCTTTCTTTTCATACTTACAAAGCTATATGCTTAATCCCCCTGGTTTATCGGGTGAGCCGGTATCTTCTCTGAATCAAATTCAATACAAACACCTTTGCCTTTTTGTGCATAATGTCCCCACATCATAGGAGAGGCATATCCTTTTATGCCATCTTTATAATCATGCAAAAGACTAATTTGTTTATATTTACCCACCTCGTCCCAAAACATTTTGTTAAAATGTCCTTGAACTTCCAGTCCTTTTTCTTCACCATTATATGGAAGTCTGCACTCTCCAATTTCAAGAATTTTTATGCTTTCAAAAACGTCATCAGTTCTTTTGCTTTCTGAAAACAAAAGAGAATGACTTATCCATATTTTGGAAAAGCTATCTAATGAGGTATAATGATATAACTTCATAAGCAACATATATATATGTTTAAATTAAGTGTGTTACTTTAATCTTCTTATACATCTTTCCACCCAAGCCTAACATTGCCATTGTATTATCCTTGATAATAAGCTCGCCCTTCTGCAGTCCGGCTATTTCTGATTTTATTTCCTGGAACTCTCGACCGGTAACTCCGAATAGGTCTTTTATTATACTATCAGAAATGCTCTGCTGCTTCATAATCAACGGATATTGGGCGTTAGCCAAGAAATCAAAGTATTTACTCTTGAAGCTATCCATGTTTTGGGTGGCAAGAATAATACTTAGTCCCTTGTTCCTACCAACAGCAATAAGGTTGCGCAAAGGCTGATTGTCAAAGTCCAGCATGTAATGGGCTTCGTCAATGATAGTGAAATGACGAATCTGAACATAATCGTCATTCACAGCCTGTTTAGGCAACTGCTCATAGATGTTATTCAGCTTTGATATAACGAAATACACAATAGCCTTAGCGATAGGACCGTCTTTCGGAAAAGCATCCATCTTTATGATGAAACATTCTTCTGTAAGATTTACGCTGTCAGTATCAGCAAAAAGATGGTTGCGAACCAACTGCTTCAAAACAGATGTAACGCTATCATCCTTGTCAGGATTAGCCATTTTGCCCTGGTAATGTTGCAATATCAGTCCAAACGTCACAGGTTTACCATTCGTTTTCTTATATGCGTCAACGATAGCTTCACTCAGGCGATTGCTCATGTTTGCGCTAATACTTGTTCTTTCGATAGCACAGAGAGCATTTGCCATTTCTGTAGAGTACAGATTTATCTCGTTAATACTCCTTCCGCTGAAGTCCTTGAATGGAGAGAAAGGCAAAGGCTGTTGCACTGGATCAAGTATGCATGAACGGTCAACATCAAACAAAGCCAGCCAACTGTTGTTAGCCGGATCTGAGAATTCACCTTTGTAGTCAAACAAAAGGAAGTTAACCGGATATGGTGTGTCTGTAGACAACGAGCGCATCTGTTGTATAAGAACAGAAAGGAGGTTGGTCTTACCCGAACCTGTAGTTCCTGCTACGAGTATTTGTGCATTAGCCACCGAGCGACCATTAATATTAAGAGTCGCTTCCATGTCATCGCCATATTCACCTATAAGAAGTTCAAGTGGCGGTATGCTGTTTGATGAGCGACGGCGACCGTTTTGAACAAAGAGGAATGAGTTCAAGTTGTCCTCATCCATAAGGTATTTCATGCCACGATACATCTCCTTTGCCACGATTCTGCTGACCAAGGAAGAGTCTTGCCAATCTACATTGCAATCTTTGTAGCGCAGTTTCAGCAACGCTGAAAACAATGATTTGTTGTTGTCTTTAGTGAAAAAGCTGGGCATAATACGCATACTGGTTTTAGACAACTGTATGTTTTTAAGCTCATCTATATCTCGCTTTTCTGACAAACCAAGACTTGCAATAAGACAGATACGCATAATCTTGTTCATTGTAAAAACAAGTTGTTTGCCACCACTCACTTGTCGGGAAAGGTTGAAACGGCGTTCCATCAATTCTTTTAACGGCAGGATATCCTCAGTTATACCCTCTGCCTGGCGTATATTTTCTAAAGCTACTTCCATAGTTCTTTCTTCTTAATCGTTAAGTGGAGTACCGAAATACCCCTCTTCCACATGAGTACTCTGCAATTCAACATCACGCATAAGAGTGTATGTGCGTGACACGAAAGGTTCGAGTTTCGGGTAATCCTTGTCTTTTCTTATCTCCGAGGTTGTGCATAGCAGGATGGTCTGGTCTGCCAGTCCTGGGAAATACTCTTCCATCAAGACATCGCGACTTTCTTCATCAAGCACACCCATCACCGTGTCTATCATCACAGGAGGATTATAGTCGCCCAGGTTGCGCAGAACCTTCAGGAGAACCTGAATGAAAATCTGCTTTGATGCAGCATTAAGCTGATTAAGCGATATTTCGTTTCCTGCTTTGTGGAACAAACGTATGGTAAAGTTCTCCATCGAGTCGCTCAGCTCCACCTTTGCAATACAACCTTTGTATGAAATAAGCAGCTTGTTAAGCTGTTCTTTCATATCCTCTTCTATCTTCATCTTTTTGCGTTTAAGCAGAGAGTCTGCAACATCCTCAAAGAGAGGTTTCAGCTTTACGAGAGTATCAAACTTCACATCCGGCTCCTGTTGTATCTGCACATCATACTGATGTATGCGACGTTCCAGCTTCTCGATAGCAAGTTTTCTGTCATCTTGTTCTTTCTTCAAAGTTTCAAGCTGACGGCTATTATCCTCATAAGCCTTGATAATCTCTCCATTGCCACTTACGAGACTGCGACGGAGAATGTCAATCTGCTTCTGCTGATTGTCATAGTTCTCGATTCGCTTCTCCAAGTCATAGTGCAGATCATTCAGTTGCAAGAATTCATTTACAGAGTTAGCGTTCAAGAGATTCTTAAGAGCTTCAAACTCTGTATCATCAAGAAAAGCGTATTCGTCCTTTCTATTAAGGCTTTCCTGCTGGTTAATCAGGAACGACACTACAGTTTCATTATCAACATTAGGTGCGCACAAAGCCTTAGCTTTGAGGAACGATATGATTTTAGCTGTAACGTCACGCATCTGCTCTAACGACAGGATGCCTTGTCGTTCCAGTTTCAAAGCATCTTTCTGACGTATAATATCATTTATCTCATTGCTAATGCCCTGCGCCAGTTTAGGAAAGAACACATTTATCTCCAGTGTGTCAACCACCTGCTTAAGTTGTTCGTTGTACCGCTGCACCATGTCGTGTGTCTGCTTGATGTCAGCCTCCAGTGCCTCTATCTTCCTGGTTATTTCAGCAGAACTCTTAGCTCCCTCTTTTGCAGCATCATACTCCTCTTGTATTGAAGTCAAGTATTTGTATATCTTATCCTGCTCTTCAACATTTCGGTTTTGTTCCTCAATCATCTTGTTGCGCTGCTCGCAAAGACCATTATATTCTTCAGCCTCCTTTTGCGCTTCAAGTCGTCTTGCTGCCCATTCCTGCTGCAAGTGTTCGGCAGCATTTTTCAACAGAATGTATTTGTTGAATCCCATCACGTTCTGGATATTATCCTTGATGATTTGGGCGAACACGTTTTCCTTCAGCAACTCGCTCGACTGCATAGCATCAAACAAGAAATATTGCGACAACTCCTGAGGTAGGTTTGCCTTTATGATTTTGTTCACTTGCTGTTCAGCCATGGCACGCTGCTGCAATGGCATAGCAGTACCATATACGAACGTGTTGCCATTCATATTCAGTGTTACGCTTTCCACAGGCTTGTCACTTGGGTTGAGAGCGTATGTGCGTCGTAGCATATATTTTTGCGTCTGCCCCAATACAACACCATCGAAAGCCAGTTCAAGCATTATTTGTGGAGTGACTTTACCAACGGCACCATTGTTCAGCAACTCCATGAAATGAGCTTTGTCCTTTATCTTCAATCCATAGAGTGCGCCACAAATAGCTTCAAACAATGTTGTCTTACCGCCACCATTCATACCTCCGATGAGGATGATCGGCTGGTCTGGACGCACGGTGAGGTCAAGATCGAGTGACAGATAAGTCTTATAGTTGCTTATCTTGATTCGACGTATAATCATCAGCTGTCCTCCTTTACTTTATCAGAGCAATAGCCTCTGCAATGATTGTTTGCGTATCGGCATCACTCATTTCTATTTTGTCCACTCGCGCAGCATGAAACTTGCGCAATATTTCTTCTTTCAACCACTCGAAGTCCACCTGATGCTTATCGCACAAAGTGCTGATAAGCATCAAGTCGTCCTGTCGGATACCATAGTTGATAAACTTTCCATCAAGTCCCTTTCCCATAGTGTGCTGTTATTCTTTATAGTCTGAAGGATAGAAGCAGTCCCAATTTATGATGTCGGTAGTGTTTTCTATCTTCAGAGGTGAGTATTTCCAGTTGCTGCCATCAGCAATAATTACACCTCCCTTGAGGTGTTTGCTTTGATTTTCCTCGCTTGCCATATAGTCAATCAGAGCATTATGCTTTGCTGGAGCATCTGCATCGCTGCCAACGCTCTTTGTATCGAAGAGGAATATCTGTCCGTTCTTCATACGGATAACAAAGTCAACATAGAACAACGCCTTTGTTCCTGTTCCATCAATATAGCTTACGGCATAATGTTGTTTTCCGTTGTCACCGTTCTTGTACCACCAATCAATATACTCAGTGTTGGCTTCAAGGTAAGCCTCGAACATACGTTCAGGAGACGAAGCGTTGCGTAGCTGCACGAATGGCATAAGCGCATGGTTCTTTACATTGTCTACAACGACGTTGTTATCCTCTTTGTATAGACGGTCGGCAGGCACCTCCCAGTCGTACTTCACAAACGACTTTTCTGACTTCTCTTTCTGTCGTTGTGTGAGAATGTTGAGATAACGATTAAGCGCACGTGAGATGATGTCTTCAAAGCGAGGGCGGTTTTTGTGATAAAGTATCACCTTCACCGCATCCGTCTCAAACAGGCCGAAGAGTTGTTCCATGGCCTCCTTTAGCGCCATGCCGAGCGTAGGAATACTCACTTTCTCAAACTGGGCTCCAATTAATCGGGCACAGAACACATTGAAGGTAGCGTTAAGCTCCTGCATGGTGCGTATATACTTAGCCTTGTTTGCAGCGAGAGTCTGTCCTATCTCTCCCGTAATGTTCAAGTCCTCAATAATCTCCACGCCGATACTCTGCACTTTAAACTCAATCTTGTCCATCACCGCACGGCGGTTCTTTGCTATTTGACTCTCGTGTTCAGATCCGTCCTCCTCAGGAAGAGGCTCGTCGCCATACAACTCCTCCTCGGTGAAGAGAGAAAGCTGTCTGTTCTTAATCTGTAACTGTTCCTCAAACACCTTAATTAGCAGAGGTAGGAAATCGCTGCCAAGACGTTTACGGCCTATGGCAGGGCGTTCACAATATTCCGACTGCAACGAAACGTTGCATAGATTCTCTCTTCTTATAGTATGAATTGTAGAGAGATAATCCATATCCTCTGGTTCTATCTTTACCAGGTTTTGGCTAATGTTGGTATATACATAACCCTTGTTCAGCCTGTCGTCCTGATAGAACTTCTGTTCTGGCATACGCAGAATGCGACCAACGGTCTGAGCACCGAAAGTGAAGCTTTCTATCTTGCGGAAGATAAGCAGCACCGCAGCACGAGGACAGTCCCAACCGAGAGCTATGGCTTGTTTGAAAAGCAGGGCTTCTATCATATTGTCGTTTTGCTCCAGTCCGTCCACGTTCACCTTTTCACCACTCAGCCATACCGCAAGACGATTGTTGGTAGTGTTAATGCCGTGTATCGTGTCGAGATACAGGATTACTTCGTCCTTAATGCTTGTATCCTCGGTGCTCATAGATTCAGAGCCGTCGTTTGGCAGCTGGATAAGCAACAACGGATTTATGTTGACACCCAGTCGCTTGTAGGCTTCCGCAAGTTCATTGCGTTTCTTCAGCGCCAAGCTAACAAGATGCTGCGTGAGCGACATTTCGGGAGTCGAGAAGTCGAGTGCAGGATTGATAACCACACCCTCCTTTATCATCTGCTCTTCGATAACATGCTGGCGATGCACCTTTACCTTCTCCTCTGGGTGTGCCGTGATAGGGGTGGCAGAGATGCGTATCTCCAGCTTCGGCATGATATTCTGCAACACCTTTTCCGACTTCTTAGCCTGTCGTCCGCCAAACATGTGTTCCTCGTCGATGATGACGACGAGCGGTATTTCATTTTCTATCTGGGTGCGACGGGTAAGGTCGTAGAGCGATGCACTCTGTTCGGTGTCGCGAATCATAAGCGCATTATCCTTGTTGATGCTCTCCCAGTTGACAAACAATATTTCGCCTGGATGTATGTATCCGTTGGCAGAATGATCCATATCGTCATAGACAACGGGATGAAGCTCGCGTGTTTCGGTGAAGAAGGTCTTCATCTTGAAGTAGCTCTGCTCGTGCAGCTTGTTTGGAGCTATCCACATGAACGCCACTTCAGAGCATGGTGCGTCGGCACGCTCAGTCAGTTCGGTGCAGAGGCGCATAAGCATCTCTGATGCCATGATGGTCTTACCGGCACCAGTAGGTGCTTCAAAAACGAGCGTGTGTCGCTGTCCGGCAAGCGACAGCAAGTCGATAGACTTATCAACCAATTCTTGAACAGCCTTCTGCTGATATTTCAATACTTTCATGCTTCGCCTCCTTCCTCATTCATGTAGTCGTTTTCTCCAAAGTCGAGTGTCTGTTGTGCGTTTGCTTCGGCTTCTGCCTGTGCTTTCATTTCCTGCAACGCTTCGTCAAGGAATTTTGGTTTGCGCTTGGGCAGCACTCGCTTGTATGCCTCATAAATGGCAGACGGCAGAGCGCATAGCTTTACACGCTCGGCAATGTCTTCGAAATCGTCGGTGTAAGGGTCGGCGCCTGGAGAGAACACATATACCATAGTCTTGATGCCGTCGTCCTCGGTTTGCGCCATGAGCAGCACCAATAGCTGTATGGCACGCTCCTCGTAAATCACAAGCATACGGTTTCCTTGCCCGTTATCAAAATAGCGGGCAATATTCGGATTGATTTTCTTTCCGCAGAATTCTGCTTCTGTATAAACATCGTTCTTGATGCAAAGCATGTCGGTGGCGAGGCGCACAAGCTGGCGCATGTTCTTTACGCTCTTGTCACGAGAGAGGAAGTTGGTGCGGTAGTAGCGGAGGGTATTGTTGTGCAAGCCTTCCACTTCCTCACCCTTGGGTGTGGTGTAGCCTTGGATTACTCGCTTGTTGCGCTCGTAGGTAACTTCCTCACAAATGTTGTTCTCATTGTTGGTGACGAGGATGCACTTGCGGTGGCCGCCATCCTCGGCGTTGAGTTGCATGGTGGCGTGGAGGGTGGTGCCGGAGCCAGCGAAGAAGTCGAGAACTGTAGCATCTTCAGAATTAGCAATTTTCAACAACAGTTTAAGTAATTTGACTGGCTTTGGGCCATCAAATTTTCCTTCCCCATCTAAAATTTCCTTTAATTCCTGTCTTGCCTCTTGATTATTGCCTGCTTCAGTATGAAATAATATACTATTAGGGCGTAGTCCCCCTTGAACTTCTGATAAAAAGGTTTTTTTCCTCGGAATTCCATTTCCCTTTTTACCAAACCATATTCTATTATCCTCATTCCACTGTTCAAATGTATTTTTACTACAACTCCAATATCTACCAGAAGGTGGAGTACAAATACGACCTGATGGTGTAACAATTTCGTAAAGAAGAGAATCAGAACCAGATTTAGCTGATAAAATAACAGATGTCCAAGGACCTCTTGGATCATTGTCTGGATTAGAATAACCGTGCGGGATTTCTTCAGTTCTATTTAATAAGCCTATTTTCCAACCATATTTTTTATCTGTTGATTTTATATAGCATAAAATATGATCGTGCATCGAAGAAAAATAGCTTGCATCATTTGATCGAGAGAATTTTTTTTGCCAGATAATATTTTCTACAAAATTTTTCGCACCAAAAATCTCATCGCACAACAACTTCAGTTGTGCCTGTTCATTATCATCAATAGAGATGAAAATTACTCCCCCCGAAGAAAGTAAAGACTTCGCAATCTGAAGTCTTTTATTCATAAACGACAGCCACTTAGAATGACGATAGCCGTCTTCACGGTCTACAAAAGAATCGTTGTAGACAAAATCCTTATTGCCTGTATTATAAGGCGGATCGATATATATCACGTCAATCTTGCCCTCGTGAGTATAGGCGAGAGCCGTGAGCGCTTCGAGGTTGTCACCCTCGATAAGGATATGGTTGGGCGCATCGGGAGAGTCGCTCACGATGGCACGCTCCTGCACCTCCGTGAGAACCGGCAGTTCGTCCACAAGACGAGTTTCTATTTCTTCCGGCTTGTCCTCCCACACCAGGCCGTACTTCTTCTGAGAACGAAGAAGCTCAACAAGCGAAGCCTTCTCTTCGTTTGTCAAGCCATCGAGCTGCGTTATTTTTTTCGCAAGTTCATATTTATTCATGTTCAACGTTCTGTTTCGTTAGAATTTAAATTTATTTAATTATCAGTATTACTTTCATTAATGAGCAACTTTCGCATCTCGTCCATATCAGGCAAAGCATTTCTTAGTTCCTCACGATTGATTTCGCTCGCCATGGGCGAGCATTTTTAAAGAGAGAAGCATTTTATATCTATAGTGTCTTGATTTATAGATAGTTGCAATTTGGCAGCCGATGGCTGCAAAATTAAATATTGTGTCCAATACTCATAAAAAGTTCGCATATTACGAATACTTCTTGCCGAAAATCCACGTAAACCAGGAAGCTCACGGCGCAATTGTTCGCTTATGCTCTCAATAATGGACGTCCCCCATTTTTCTTGACGCGAGCGGTGTGACACGTAAGCACCAATACCAAAGTTAAGTGATAATTCTTCACCTGTAACCAATTTTGCAGCCCTGTATTGACTATGCAAAATTGCTTCTTTAATAACGCTTACCGCCTGTTTATATTGTTGTATAGAAGATTCCATATTATATATTCTCATTAAAGTTTGTATCGTAAAGCAGAGTCTTATTTACCATAGTTTCTAATTTATTATATATAAAAGCAAATTTATCAAAAAAATAGTAAAACAACGAAAGGCAATATTGTTTTTATTAAATTTTAAGATAAGAGGATTTTGTTAGAGTCAGATAGATGGTGTAGAGTGTGTCACAATAAAAAAAGCATTGGGCATATTGGTTCTTAAAATAGAACGCAATAATGCGCCAATGCTTTTTATCTAAAAACCGGTTTCCTATGCCGGACTAAACTGATCCTTACCTACTCCGCAAAGTGGGCATACCCAATCCTCCGGGAGGTCTTCAAATGCAGTACCTGGCTCTATGCCGTTTTCAGGGTCGCCAACTGCCGGGTCGTATTCCCAACCACAAACATCACATACATACTTTTCCATAATAATTTTGTTTTTATTGTTTGACATTGCAAATATACACACAATACATTAAACGACAAAGAAAAACATGTATAATTATTATTCGTTTGTAATTTTTTCATCCTTATTATGATTTATAAGCCAAACAGATAGCTCTATTCAGATATTTTAGTTTTTCATTTACAAGTTCTATAAATACAAGTAACAAATTGATTGCGGATATTATCCGGAAGCAACACAATATCTATCCACCAACTGCAATTGAAAGGACTTATTACCGCGCCGTGGTAACATCATTACCGCAATGCGGTTACATTGTTACAGCACTTCGGTAATATTGTTACCACGAAGCTGTAACAACCATTCAAAACAAAAGAAATACATATAATTTAAAGAAAAGATGCTGATTTATCGGATATATTCGTTAAATTTGCAAAAGGAAACCCTAAACCATATTTATCACGATGAACCATTTTAAACACGCGGGTCTGAATGAAGACAGCGATTATAAACGCGATGAAATCATTCGTAAGATAGAACATGCCGTTGAGCATTTGACGCTCAAGGAGCTTGAAGCATTGTCGTACGACATGTTCACAAAAGGATATTTCGACAACTTGTAATTATTAACAGATAAAAAACCTATTTATATAAATGGCAACAGTAGACGACAAGAAAATCATTTTCTCTATGGTCGGGGTGTCTAAGATCATCCCGCAGAATCGCAAACAGATATTGAAGGACATCTACCTCTCGTTCTTCTATGGTGCCAAGATTGGCATCATCGGTCTGAACGGTGCAGGTAAGTCGACGTTGATGAAGATCATAGCAGGACTCGACCAGCCTACTCAGGGCGACGTTGTGTGGAGTCCGGGCTACTCGGTAGGTTATCTGCCGCAGGATCCGCCGCTCGACGAGACCAAGACCGTTAAGGAGAACGTCATGGAAGGTGTGCAGCAAGCATACGATGCTCTGAAGGAGTATGAGGAGATTAACGAGAAGTTCGGTTTGGAGGAATACTATGGCGATCCGGACAAGATGGACAAGCTGATGCAGCGTCAGTCGGAGGTGCAGGACATCATCGACGCTACGGACGCATGGAACATGGACTCGAAGCTCGACCGTGCGATGGCAGCCTTGCGTTGTCCGAAGGGCGACCTTCCCGTCACCCACCTTTCTGGTGGCGAGCGTCGCCGCGTAGCTCTCTGCCGTCTGTTGCTGCAGAAGCCGGACGTGCTGTTGCTCGACGAGCCTACCAACCACCTGGACGCTGAGAGCATCGACTGGCTGGAGCAGCACCTG
>ENA-OOXC01001391-OOXC01001391.1-human-gut-metagenome-genome-assembly--contig:-NODE-1391-length-14504-cov-2.141117_pt1 | contig 14504 bp, 17 predicted proteins | sample MGYA00241578_ERZ501325 | MGnify/ENA primary metagenome ERZ501325 (study PRJEB25962, sample SAMEA2042737) | human gut metagenome | biome: human gut; feature: human-associated habitat; material: faeces...
CCTAAGTTATCTTAGATTGGGCAATTCCCTTAGTGGTCCCAAAAGAGACTATCAAGGTCATTACCCTATATTATTCTCTATCAAGTGCTTGTCTCTCTTATCAGGGAGAACGATTGACTCTCTACCGACAAATAGGCGACAATTCACAGCGAATATAGCCGATAAAGATCATCCAGACAAGGGTCCCCATAACATTTCCTGATGGAAAGATCCTGGGGATTCCTCTATCAATGTGCTACTACAAAGAGAAACACTTCTTTACCCTCTGGACTGTGGATTGCGAATAACCTGTGATGAGTGCTGTATGCCTGACTGATTCCCCAGAGCGGAGACACCTGATGATAGACTTATACTCTGATGCAAGTTGTGCTTTATCCTTGATTCCTGCACCTTTGGGTTTCCCTACCTTTCCTCCATCCCTGATATACTTGTCCCTGCCTGACTTTAAGCGATAATAGATAGATTGACGCTCAAGTTCTGCTGCCGTTCCTAATACTGCTGTCATAATGGTGAGATAGGGGTTCTCCTTCCCTTCAGTATCAAAGATAGAGAGTTGTTCTTTCTGGAAGTAACAGTTGATATGGTGGTCTTTGAGGAACTTGATGGTCTCCAGGATCTCATCACATCTCCTTCCTAATCGGGAAAGTTCTGATACAAGGATGATGTCAATAGAGTTCTCCTGGCAGAATGATAGGGCTTCTTGGAGGATGGGGCGATCCTTGTTGGACTTCCCTCCTGATATGTGCTCCTGAAAGATCTTGACTATGGTGAGATGATTGGTGGTAGCATAGCGCTGAAGGTCTTCTACCTGTCTGGTGGTATCTTGACGTGCTTCTAATGCTCCTGAACTTGAACAACGAGAAAAGATGATGGCTGTCTTCATAACTGTATTGAGGATGAAAGCGTGTTCAACTTAATCTGATAGGGTGATAGAATACGGTGCGATTGTGCGGTGGGGTTTATCAAAGATATAATCGAATACGGGGTGCTACTTCTGGATAGAATCAAGAAGGGATTGAGCAAGGCCTTGCGCTACCAAAAGGTGGGTGCTGGTTGGTGAAACTGTGGAATAATTTGAGGCTATACCTGCAATGATGATAGCAGAGCAAAGAATCAATAACTGCTCTTTGTCCAGGATAATGGTGGTTTGTTCTTCCATAATGGTGTTCTGTTTAGTCGTTCTCCTGTTCAATCGTAAAGTCCTCGCATTCGTGCAAACCGAAGAAAGCTATTAGATAGTCTTCTGTGACTGGCTCTGGAGATGTATAGGAAGTAGAACTCCAGTCTCTCCCAAACTCCTTGTACTTAATGATATATGTCATAACTCTGTCAGTTTAATCTGTTATAATTTTAAATACAGCTATTGCGCCGATATGGTGTACGTCAGTATAATTTGTCGATTTGTCGGGTGGAATTGAATACAGCACACAAAAATCCCCCACTTGATAGCAAGCAGGGGATTCTGGTTTGGTGATAGGGCACTTACTCCTTCCCATCAAATCTCTCCATCTTTCCCTCTTCCCAATTCATAACCAGTGCAGGGGTTTCTGTTTCAGGGAGGCACAGAGAAACACCATCCATTCTAAAAATGTTATAGGAGATGATATGTGCCCAGCTCATCACGTCAAGATAGTTTGGTTCTGTTCCCCACACACTCTCAAAGTGCTCAATAGTGGTCATCAGGAGGTTCCTCCTTGCAAGGAACAGCGAATCAAACTGCCACTCATAACCATAGGTAGCTTTAAGAGCTTCACCAACACAGAGGCTATACAGTTCAACCCCTATCGCCTTGGGGATGCATTTCAGTTTCCTATCAAGGAGTCCCACCCTTTTCTCAATAGGAATCTCCTCTCCTGTTGCAACGTCATACCTGGTGGTCAAGAAAGGCGCTTCACCACAAGTGACCTCCAACACCTTTCTTTTGATATACAGTGCCCTCGCAGCATAGTCGTCTTCCAGAGAATCATTCATCTTATCGACAATCTCATAGGGGGTGAAAACCTCTGCTTTCTCTGCAGTCCTGGACTTCTGTTCTTCCTGTGCTTTAAGATAGCGGGGCATCACTTCATCAGGGTTGATTGGGAACTTTGTCCCAGTTGTTCTCTCCCACAGCAGGGTCTCCGTAATTCTGTCATCCCAGACAGCATAGTTCTTTTCCTTTCCAAATGTTTTCATAATGTTCTAATATTAAATAGCTTAGCAATCTTCTTTCATCATCTGCTCATTGTGCTCATTCACTTTCTTCCTGATAAGTTTTATCATCTCGTTGTTCTTCTTTGTGCATACGATCCTGTGCCAGTCATCTCTTTTGGGGATTTCATCGCAATCAAAACCATCGAAATACTTATACTCTTTCAGCACATCATCCACAAATCCCTCTATCATTTTCTTTCCGGTGTCTCCAAGCCTGGTGATGATTCCACCACCCCACCATACATACTGCTTGAACCTATCATCCCGCAATTCCAGATGAAAGCCGTGCCATCTAAAACTCTTTTTCTGGTCAGGGGTAAGCCTGATGCAATCATAGGAGTCAAATGACTCTGTGCTAGTAATCCTAACACTCCAGTTGGCTCTTCTAATGTCTTCCTTGCGAACAGAGATGCCAGCGCTCCTGTCCTGTATATCACTCCAAATTGACATAATGTTTTGATTTTAAGGGTAATAACTATTATTGTATTGTTCTGTTGTTTTTCTATAATGCAAAATTACACAAGACATAGGGGGATGGCCATTCAGCCAATATTGGGAGCTCCATCCCCCTATCAACCTATGCAACTTCTTTGATCATTCCAGACTTTTTGAGTCCCTTGTAGCAGGATTCTCCCAAGAGGACTTTGTAGTTATAATACTCCTCCATCACAGATTCCCCTATCATCTTGCTGTCAAGTTTGAGTCTTAACTGGTTGGAATACAGGTCTTCAACAGAGAGGAGTGTTTTTACAATATGCATCAATCCTGAGCTATCAATCGCCAAGATGATAAACGCCTCCCCAACGTGAGCAACATACTCATTCTCTTTCCCATTGAACTCATACTTTACAGGATGAAAGAGACCGGTGTTCTTCTTGATATAATCTTCACGAAAGAATGTGTCGAAATCTTTACCGAGCCGTTCTCTCATCCTTTCAATAGAGTGAGAGGAGAACTCAACATAGCGGATAACCCTATTGCTAATAAAATCAATGCAGGGAATGATATAGGTGCCATACTGTGTTTTGAGATAATAGGCCAGATACATTGAAGCACACGCTTTCCCCTTCAAAGTCTGGTTCTCCTTGACAGCATACACCACCACCGTGTCGGAGATTCCAGGGACAACATAGGTGGATTTAGACATAATCTCATTGTGCTTGACAAACCTGCTCTTCATCTTTTTGCTGTTTTTGCAGGTAAGGCCATACATCCTTTCCTGGACATAATCATCAACTGTTTTGAGCTCGTCAAGCACTTCTCTCGGGGTCATTGTTATTTTAATCATAATGCTGAATATTAAATAGTTATAATCTGTTCTCTATCAAGGTCTCATCCTTTTCTCCCAGGATGCTAATACAAAGGTATGGGGCATATCCCAGGAAGTCCATTGAGCCAATATTGGGAGCTCTAATAGGGGGTTAAAGCGTATTCAGGAAATGAGATATCCACGATTATTATCGCAGCGAAAAACAGGGTGGAGATAGCAGAAATGTGCTCCCACGATAATAATCGTCATCGTTCGCAGAAATCGCGGACAAATAACTGTATTCAATTCTTCTATCCATAACGGAGGAATAGAGAAAAGAAAACGCCAGAAGAAAGAACAATCTTCTCCTGGCGTTTTAAAAGGGGTTGTGCCCTTTAATTATTCATCCGGTCACGTACGCTATTATATTTCATAGACATACTTGTCGCTCATCTGCAACCTTATCCTGCAAATAGCATTTACTGTCTCTGCAATGACCTTGTTATAGTGCTTTGTGAATTTCTTAACAAGTGCTTGATAGTATTTATCTATTTCCGCATCATCTTCTGCGCTGTTGGCCTCATCCCAAAACTCCTCAAACATCATTTCTGCACTATCTTCCTGTACCCCCATTTCGATCACAGCATCCATACCCATCTCTTCGGCCTTCTCATAGAAATCAGTCCAGTTTCCATCTTCCTCCGGGTCTTCTATCTCTTCATTCTCTTTGGCCTTTCTTTTCAGGAACTTCTGGTATTCCTTATCCAAAGCCTTGATGAGTCTATCAAACACTTTCTGTGATTTGTTTTCATCTTTGTTCTTATACTTCTCGAACTCAACATCATACTCTTTTGGGCTATTGTTAAGACATTCAATAGCACACTCTATAATTGCCTGGGGGTCTTTGACATCGCACTTTACACTCCATATACAATATCCCAAACTTGAAAACAGACCCATTTCAGCATTGACATCATCATATTCCAGGGACATCCCCATCCCACCCTGAGGATAAGCGTCAAAGGTTATGAACTTCTTACTGAACAGTTTAGCTAGACCTTCATCGGAGATGAGGTCTTCATTTCCATTCTCAACGATATAGTCCATTGCTTCTTCCGTCAGGGCGTCCGCAATCTGCTTTACATAAGCTTCAATTTGTTTCTTGTCCATATGTTTTCCAGTTGATAGTGCTAATTTAATCATTTTCCACGAGCTCTCTACCAACCCCCCGGGGGTTTATGTCATCTATCGTGGTCAGATAGGACATTCAGGGAAAGAAAATGGACCGGGAGATAGAATTACTATTTCTCCCAGTCCAGTGGTGGTAATGTGAAAATGAAGGGTGTTAAAGCACCCTATATGGTGGTTAGCTATCTGTTTTTGGACATCCAGCACCAGTTTTTGGACATCCACTTTTCTCTTGGTCTATCAATCCTATCAAGTATTCATACAGTTCTTGGTCGATTATCAAGTCATCCCTAATCCCCATCGCCACTGTATATGAAGGATTGCGTGCTTCAAACGCTGTTATCTTCAAGTTGTATTTGTTCTTGCAGGCGAAACTCTCCTCTTCTATTTCCTCATCCTTTGCATTGTAAGCCACCTCATCTCTATACCACGTTGTATAGTCAGTTGTGGTGTATCCAGATGGCGTTCTACCTGTGAGATAATGTTCTTCACACATCGCTAGATAACCAGCATATCCTTTTATATCATATTCAAGTCGACTTGTAAATGGCCTATCAGTGATGACTCCGTATATGTGAGTGAATCCTTTATCATTATCCCAGAGGACGTTATTTGGGAGCCAGATAGGTCGGTTAAACAAGAATATAACTCTCTCTCTTTTGTTCTGTTCCTTTGCTAGATAAACCAGTTTATCCATCAAGGACTCGCTTATGATAAATGATTCATCCATCCCTTTGTCTTTAAGTAGTTCTACTACATCAACGTCCAGAGCATAGATAGAGCACCGCAAATCTATTCTTTCCCTGCATTTTTCTCCTGTCAGATACGACCAAAAGTCATTAGTATCGTGCTTTTCACCTGAATTAGTTATCCAGTTTTGGTCTTCATCCACGGAAAAATCAGTAATTTCACCGCTACTCCATTCGTGGATCGCAGATAGATAGCCTAGGTAAGTTTTAAGTCCTTCACTTAAAAAGAACTTTACCCTATCATTGTTTTGCGGGTAGTAAATAAAACCATAGACTGTATCATAGTGTGTTTCTTTGTCTGTGCTATTATTAACCAGCACAGGATGGTTGAGTTTAATAATGTAAGTCTTCATTTCCACATTAGTTTCTTTGTATAATGTATTTATGGGATATGTTAGTTCAGCGGGAAATCCCTATGTGGGATAAGGCAGGGTAAGGAGCTAAGGTAGATAAGGAGACCAGGCAGGACAGATAGGTCATCCCAGATAAGGATGGTGGAGGGAACAACGTGACCGCCACCTGGGGTTGTTCTCTATCAAGGTAAGGGTATCATCCAATAACCTTATCCCAGAAAGACATAAGACAAAAGAAAGGTCACCTCTCCCTTATCCTGGATATGCTATAAAACAATCTTCTTGACGCTAAGACTTAGCGAAGAGAAGATTGGACTAACGAGCGTAGCTCGATAGCACTCCTATCTATCATATAATAATTCTTCTATATGTTGTCTGTTGTTGGAGTGCAACGACAACAAGTAGTATATTTATTATACTATATATCCATACCGAACACTTAACTATTTGATAATCAAGTATGCATTTCTTTGAAATCTCCGTTTTTCCACCCATTTTACCATATAAAAACACACTTTTGAAAACCATACCGAACACTTTTATCCTTGGGAAACTACTTTCTATCACCACCATTATTCCTTTTGAAATCCATACCGAACACCCTATTCCTTGATATATTCTTTAATCCACTGATACACCCTCCCTACACTTATCTCTACACCGTGAAGTTTTAGCTCTATTACATTCTTCCTGACAGAGAGTTTTGGGTTATACCACTTCTCAATTTGCTCATCTGTAATCTGTTTCTCTACCTTGTTCTGCCATCTGATTATATCAGCCGGTCTCATCTTCCTGGCTATATCCGGGTCAAAGGCAAATCCCCTTGTGTCCTTCCTGGATTCGCAGTCAATCTCATCTGGTTCCTTGTTGTAAGCTGCCTGACATAGTTCCCCTATCTTTATCTGGTTCTCTTTGGTGCAATCAAACACCTTATCCAGAAACCGCAGATACTTGGTCAAGAAAGCGACAGCATAGTAGTTCATCTCATATACCACATCTACCCCTATCTTCCGTAGAAAGAGAATATAACTATACAAATCTGTTATTACCTGATTCTTATCCTTGCAGAAAACTTTATCCTTGTATAGCGTTTTATCTTTTTCCTTATAAACCCTACTGGTGCTAAATATCATCCAGCTGCCATCATTGTAGGCAACGCCATCTTTATATGTTTTCTGGGACTCATATATACCCCATTTGTTCTCCTGGACTCTTTGAGCTATCTTTCTTTCCTCCAGGCCTCCTGTGCTCCCGCTCTTGATGAGACGTGCATATAGATCGACCCGATATCCTTGCCAGTCATCCATCTTATGTATTTTGAGACCTTTCTTCTTCATATAAACAAAAACGCATCGCAACCTACTTGGGTGCTCACTCCCGTTCGGCAACGATGCAATTGTGTATCTCGTATGTATGTGGCTGGCAGGACTTAAAGTGAGCAACATCCTAGCAACCAATATGCTCTATCAACTATTATATTTATGATTTTCCCTGATGAAGTCCTTGACCCGGTAATCATAGACCTCCCTGCACATCCATCTCTGGCACTCTGTGCTCATCCCTAATGCTCCGAAAAATCGGCAATAGTCCTCATCTTTCCAGGGGCGGGTATAGTCTCCCATCCACGGCAGGTATTTGAGAGGAGAGTGCATATCACATTTCAGCAGATACATTATGTTCTGATAGAAATTGGTGCTGCAACTCTTCTCAAAGTTCCTGGCTTCCGTCTCCGACTTGAACTTGATAGAATACGGCAACGGCGATCCAGGACTTTTCTTCCCGGTGGTCTGGTGTCGGGTCTTCATCCATTCCACACCATCAGCAAAACCATTGTAGAACACATTGACCTTATTCAGACCGAACACATTGCACTGGTTCTTCCGATGATAGATACTCATACTTTCAACGTGGGGATCGCTCGCTAAAAGTTCCTTTACTTGGACTCTCCAACCATCAACCTTGTCCTTTTCAGTATGCTTACCCAGATTCTTGTCTTTGGAGTATGATACAATGATCCTAATGCATTCCAGCGCCATATCATTGAACACCTCAGTTCCCTTTCTTGTCGATTGAGGCTTAATTGTAGAGACCATCAAATCTCCGTTAATCTTAATTCCGAACATCGCATCAGCAGTTCTGGTGTCGATGATTTTGACATCATTCAGTCTATCGACAATACCCTTGAACTTCAATCTATCAGGATTTCTCTTATAGCCCGCCACTGGATCTTCCAACCATCTAGCAGGATGGACAAAACACGCGGATCCGTCATTCTCCATATAAGGGATGAGACTATCAATAATCTTCAAATGGAGGTTCTTTGAATATGGGGGATTCCCTGCAATTACATCATATCTCATTGTCTCTTTGTTTATAAATATAACAGCTTTTTCTGCGATTCATCTTTCCAAGGGGAAACGCCTAGTTTTCCAATCGCTTAAACAAAGATACATTGGTTATAGGAGGCTTAACAGGGAGCCAATATTGGGTGGTCATCAACCCTTCAAATCCCATAAATAATGTGAGGGGACAATGCTCCTCGATATATATAATAACATTAGCGTGGTATGGGAAAATACAACACTTCAAAGCAGATAGGCACGTTCGCTGAGTTCTGCAAAACAAAGCAAAAGAAATCTATCAAGGAAAACAGTGAGGTCTCTATTGAGGTCCCGTTCTGGGATGATGCTATCCAGTTGCTCCTGGGCAAGATACACGGAATAGCAGGAGAACCTATCTCCTGGGAGAAGCTGGTCAATTATGTCAAAAACAAGTTCATCATCATCGGAAGGGACTTGATAGATGATGAAGATAAACTGGTATTAGAATATATATCAGATGCACTATTTCAGGAATATGGTGAGTCCTGGCTTGATGGTGATGTGCTCTACAATTATTCCACTGCTGAACTTGGTAGCAAAGCACTAGTCCTTTCAACCTTGGCAGAGGAGATTCTTCATCAAGTAAGGCTGGAAGCCGGTCAAGAACCACAACCTGAACCAGAACCTACTAGAACAGTATCAAAGGTTTATTTGACAGACCCTTATGAGTTTGATGACTACTGCGGGGAAGGTAGTGTCGCCAGTTATGGTAGATTCTCTAAACTCCTCAAAGAAAGCATTGATAGAATCACCACCCAGGATGATGGGAATACTCTGGACTATGTCCTGAACAAGATAGAGAAAGATGCCGGCAGCCTTAAACTGGATGACATTCATAATGTGATTCAGGAAGATGAATATAAGAGCATTACTGATTATGTCACCAGCATTGCAGAGGAGCATATGCAAGACTACAAGATTAAGCTCAACGGTTCCGATATGGTAGATAAGAATGTGCTCAAAGAAGCCAGAAAACTGTTCGCTCACCAGATAGCAAAGGATGTCCTGGAAATGATAAGCAAAGAAAACCTATCAAATAAATGAAGAAGTTAAGCGAATTGATGATGACGAAAGAGAATTCGTCGGTGGAGACAAGCACATCTAGACCTGTTGTTGTTCTCTTTGATAAGGTCCTGGATCCGGGAAAGGTTATCCATTCGGCGGAGATAGATACCTTCACTAATCATTTCTATGGTCAGTCTATCAGTGCAACCCTGGGAACAGACCACGATGAGGAGTTGCAGGATTGGCTGCGTGATGAACTCTATAAGGCTGGGATTAAAGGGCGTTCTATGATTTACCCATTCAAAGCCAGATTTGAAGACTTGGCGCACGACACACACAATGATGATTATTCTGGTCCGCTCTATCTGTTTCTGTTTGATACTGATGAGATTAAAAACTTGCTAGTGATAACCTGCCATTGGTATGATGGTCTGTTTAGAAACGACTCTTATGTGGTAGGGGTTATTGCCTCGGAGGAAACAATTCTGGGGTTGGTAGAGAACAAGTTCCAGCAATAGCACAATTTAGTCTATCCATAATTGCAAAGGGGATGCGATCGCAGTCGTATCCCCTTTAATATTACCGGCTCTTCTCGGATAACCTCTGGTATTCCATTAGTGTCTCATTTAGGCGCTTGGTTTCCATTAGATACTCATTCAGGTGCTTTATCTCCCGGCGTAGCGTTCTAATTTCCTTAACAAGGTCTTCTTTTGTGCTCTCTTCCACCATTTTCTCCAATTCTCTTTGACGTTCTCGCTCTATTTTGATGAATCCTTCTACTGTCTTTCCATCCAGGCAGACCTGATAGCGACCACCAATATCATCTATCATCACTTTAACACCGCTGCAAATGACTTTAACTGTGCTATGTTTTAAGGAGGTTATTTCACCATATAGATAGTGAGCTCCGCCGCATAATATATCTGCTATATCCCTATTTGAGAGCTTCAAATGACGAAGTACGGTTAAGTTCTCCGCCAGATTTCTGGTCTTTGGAAGATAATGATTGATGATATACAGTTGTTCTGCGGCGGTAGCGTTCTGCGGTAGATTCAGTTTCTCTTGTTCTTGCAGGAACTCCTCTGGAAGTTGAAGCGCCGGTGATATTACATTCCTTTTCATATTGATGATCGATTTGGTTATATAGCAAAGGTAGCTATAAACGGCGACTAATAGCCATAAAAAAAAAGGGATGAAACATTTGTCCCATCCCCTTTTTTGATAGACTTGTGTGCTCTTATGCAGCAGCCTCAGCGGATTTCCAGATATAGCCTCCTGCACTCTGATAGGTTCCAGACACACTCTTGCTGATAGAGGTGTGATTGATTCCAGTGACATTGGCAGCTTCAGTGATAGAGGGGAAGGTCTTAACCACTTTCAGGTTCCCCTTCTTGTCCAGTCTCATCTGGCAGACAGGGCGCTTGATAGATGACCTCTGTGCTTTCACAAGGGTCTTCTTCACCACCTTGCTCTTGGTCTCCTTGATAGCAGCAGCCTTCTTTGCAGGTGCTTTCACCACCTTCTCCTCTTTGGGAAGAGTCCATCCACCAGGGAGATGTTTGAGCCCTTTCTTGGGATTCAGGAGCTGGCTGACAGTCCCATGTCCTTTCTTGGGGTCACCATAGAGCTCTTTCTCACAAGCCCTATATGAAGGCCAGGTCTTAACCTCACCAGACCTCTCACAGACCAGGGTGATAGGCTTGCGCATATGGGTGCCCTTGGAGGTCTTGGTAGCAGGTGTCTTCTTCTCCACTTTCTTGTGCTCTTTGATAGCATTAGGTTTCACAGCAAGAGTCTCCACCTTGCTAGCAGCAGGAGCCTTGATGAGGGTCTCCACCACCTTTGTCCAGTCAATCTTGTTCAGGCACAGCTCCTGGGTAAGGAGAGCAGGGTTGATACCACAGCAGGCAGCGGCCAGGTTGAACATCTCCTGATAGCTGAGCTTGCCTTTGAGAGATTCCTTGAACTCTTTCAGGCTCTGACCAAAGAAATCACACCTCTTGATAGCAGCATCAATAAGCTTTTTCCACTCTCCATCAGAAAGGGTGCTGGAAAGCCCCATTTCCTTGGAGATAAATGAGTAAGCATCCTCAGGATTGAAACCATTGGACTTGATAGTGTCAGCCACCATAACCTTGGCAGCACCATCACCCTGAATGTAGGGGATTGCATCATATCTCTCTTTGAGAGACTTGATGAAGTTGTTTGAATTAAAAGTTTGCATATCGATTGATTTTGAAATCTATATCCAGTTTATTACTGTTCTGCTATTCTGGTTTATCAGCCAATATTGAGAGCATCCTTACTTGATAGCGCAGATGGTGATAACTTCAGCATCCTTCCAGGCTATACAATTCTCTGTGATCAAAGACTTGACTCCTTCCTGTTTTCTGCTCTCCACATAATCTATCATTGAATTGATGTGGTTCTCATAATCAGCCTGTGTGTTGAATGTGATTGAGTCCTTTCCAAAGAGACTTCCATTGATGATGGTGATGGTTTCTATTGTTTTCATAATTGCTTTGTATTTTGTTTGACAATACCATCATAGCCCCCATAAAACAGTCTGTTTCAAGACCCAATATTGAGAGGTGTATATATGAAAGAGCCCCACCACAAAGTGGCAGGGCTTGATAACCATCTATCTGTATGTTTAAAGGCTTTCCAGAAGTTTCTTCAGGTGCTTGTTCTTTGTTCTTCTTTTCAGTTGCCTGATGCCTTTCTCTTTTATCAGCTGTATTTTCTCCTTAGGCATATCTAATCGTTCTGCTATTTTCTCCAAAGTCATCTTTTCATATCCGATACCGAAGAAATGACCGATGACATATTGACCTTGTGGAGAGATGACAGATAGAATGCGCTTGAACTCAGCACTGGTTTCTTCGTCTATCAACTCCTTGTCTGCAGTAACAGTATCTGGAGCATCATATTTATCCAAAACTGTTCTGTCATCATCCTCTGTCTGTGCAGAATCTATGGACTCAACCCTTCTTGATGATTCAAGGGCTATTTGCACTTTTTTATCAACTACTTCCAGAATCTTCGAAATCTCTTCTGCTGTCGGTATTCTTCCGTGCTTGAGTTCAAACTCCTTGATTGTTGTGTTTATCTTGCCTATCAGTTCTATCTGATTCCTTGGCAAACGAATTGTGCGACCATTGTTTGCTAGAGCCTGAAGGATGGATTCCCGTATCCACCAAACAGCATATGAGATAAACTTATATCCTTTTGTCCCATCAAATCTTTCTGCTGCTTTTATCAGCCCGATGTTGCCCTCATTGATAAGATCTTCAAGAGCCAATCCTCTATGTTGATAGTTCTTCGCCACATAAACAACAAACTTGAGGTTGGCTGTTATCAGTTCCCCCTTCGCTTTCTCATCACCATTTTGAATCCTTTGAGCCAGTTCAGCCTCTTCCTCTTTAGATAGAGTCTTTGTGTCTTTTATCTCGTCTAGATATTTCTTCAAAGCACTATCCTTATCGACAGCAGGTTCCTTGATTTGTTGAGATTTCATAAAAGATAGAATCTTATAAGCCAAAAGCCTGTTTAATCTGTGCTCGAAGTTCAGGGGTGCTGTTAGAGATGCCGAACTCCTTGTTCTTAAATCCTTCGATAGCAAAGTCCTGTGCGATCAAAGGATTAGCGATTTTATCATCAATCTCTGCTCTTATATTTGATATATCACCACGGAGTGTTTTTTCATATATCTCATAGATCACATCCCCTGTATCAAGAATGCCTCCAGCAGTCTTCTCGCATTTATTGTCATCTGGTAGCTGGTTGTATATCTTTTGTGTTATACTGCGAAATGACGACTCCGCTGTCTCTTTTATTCGAATACCATCCTCATATAGCATAAATGTAAGATAGACGGCCTTTTCCCCAGCGGTCAGATCCAGTTTATAATCTTCCCCTTCTGCTACGTATATATCACACACCGTGCAGAAAGATAGAGAATCTTCTTTTATGGTTTTGATGTTAAGAGCAAGCTTATACTCTATAGTGCTCTTCAGGGAATTGATAACCTTCTGTTTGATTCTATCTACATCAAGTTCAATATCCAGAATAGCGCAGTCTCTCAACACTTTTTCCAGCTTCCTTTCCATTCTAGTTTTGAGCGCCTTCTCCGCTTTTGATCCTGGTTCTGGTTTGGCTATCTTCATTCCCATACCAAAACCACCATTATCCCCATTTATAAATGGGCAGGAGAATTGTGCTGGTAGTGATGTGGGCTGTGTTTTCTTGACCGGGCAATCTTCAGGGTTTAGGGTGATGACCACAGGGAGATTGTCAGCACTGATAGAAAGGCGGCTTGCTACTCCCGCTGAAGGAACGCTTTCCACCACTTTCTGAATATCCTCACCAAAATACTGCGATGCGAATCCCGCTACCGTATCCCAGGTGCTAACAATTACCTTGAAAGGAGCTCCTATCTCTTCTGGATTCCTCCCAGCAAAGGACCCTATCAGGAGCTCGTTCTCTGTGGGGACTACGCTCAACTTGATGTCATTGTCCTTGTGAAGTCGCCTAAAATAAAACATAAGATCCGCCAAGAGGCGTATCTCAAACTGGGTGAGACCATCCTTGGAGACAAAGTATGCTACCTGACCTGGTGCTATATCGTACAGTTCTTGGGGAGCTGCTAATTGGAGAGTGTTCTTGATTTTGGTGATGTCCATATTACTTATATGATTATTTATAAGATATTTATAAAAGACTCTTTCTCTATCAAAAGGGGCTTATGCCGGTAGGTTATCAATGGCTGCAAAAACTTCCTCTATCTTCTCTACGATGCGGTGCTGGATTGATAGAGGGGGAATGGGTATCAGTCGTGGCATCATATTCTCCATCGAAACGTGTATCATCGTGCTGCCTGTTGTGGATTCTTTTATGATATGCTTATCTGCCTCAAAGAACCAATACAAATACTTTTTGCAAAGTTTGTCTTCGTTGAACTTCACGTTCCAAATATGATAGTGGAAGATAGTTTTATCACCTTCCCAAATCCAAGGTCCAAATGAAGCAGACCAAGCATAAAGCAAATCCCCCTTGAAACAATACTTTTCATCAGGGAGCTCTAAATCAGAGTAATACCAGCTATCATTTGTAAAGAAATTGCCAACTCGTAGCACCTTATACTTTCCTGAAGACAAGAGCTCCTCTTTTTTATATGCTCTACCATTCACAAAAGTCATTACATCTCCTAGTCTTGCCCAGCACCATCCTTCAGGAAGTTCCCAGGGCTCCTCTTCAATAGTTGATAGGGTGAGTTTCTTCGCCTTCTTACCCTTCTCTTTGTTCTCACGATCCTGACGTTCTTTGAGAATCTGTTGGAGGAGTTCTGCGCCTGTCGCTTCTCCTTCGGGAATGTCATTGGAAACCA